>LDZT01012613.1_pt1 | contig 20929 bp, 16 predicted proteins | sample 615521 | NCBI WGS metagenome assembly LDZT01 (sample SAMN03408292, study PRJNA278302) | terrestrial metagenome | isolation source: oil reservoir sample SB1 | place: USA: Alaska, North Slope, Schrader Bluff formation | collected 2011-09
CTCAAAGTAAAACTCGTTTATACCTTTAGCGTGTTTTTGAGCGATATGAGCATATCCTATCCATTTCCTTAACACCCAGCCATTTTTGGTCTCTGCCAGGGCATTATCATTGGTATGCTGGGGTCTGCTTTTGGTCAGTTTTATCAATAGATTATTTAACATCTCCGCCACTTTTCTATTTATATATTTTGAACCATTGTCTGCATGAAAATTCATAATCCGGTAAGGATAACTACCTATTATCTTTCCCAGTAAAGGGATGAGATGTTCGTCTGTGATCTTTTCAACTGCTCCCACCACCTCCCATTGAACTACCTCATCAACCGTATTTATATGATAGACCCCTTTTTCTCCATCCCTATCCCCCTGATGCACAGTATCTACCCTTAAATATCCCGGTTCCCTCCCGGCTCTGGTTTACACCTCTCTCCTATTGTTCTCCCTTTAGTCTTTTTGGTCTCCTGGTAAAAGGTTACACTACGCCGATATAAGACTGTTTTCTTAAGATTGTATATATGAGATACTGAAATTCCAGATATATTCCAGTATTCTTCTTCCCCATATTTATTCGCCATTCGCTCCAGGGTCTTTTTTAGGGAAGCCCCATTTTCGATAATCATGTAATTCTGCTGTTTGAGCAAGTAGTAGAATGTCTCTATTGGTGTATTTCCTCTCAAATTTATTTCTTTTATATTCTTTCACTTTCACTCGCCCGGTTTCCCTGTATTCCCTTATTTGTCTGGTAACTTGGGGCCGGGAATATCCGGTTATTTTTTCTATGTATTTCTTTATTAAACCTTTTTCTTTTTTCTTTCTTTGGTAAGTATAAATAATCAAACCTTCCCAGAGTCTCTTCTATCCATTCACATGCCTCCTTCCGAAATCTCTTTTTAAATTCTATTACATCCGATTCTTTCAAAAACCTCTTTACTTCAACAATACTGCTTAATTTTGAGTCATTCATAGTTATCACCATAATATAGCTATTATGACTCTTACACTTAGTCTGTTAAACTCTTATCTGTCAGAGACTTGTTTCAGGCTCATCTTCAGATTAGAAAAGAGTGTATGACGTGACACTATCTGTGAGCTAGGATTTAGGTCAAACAAAGCTCTAATTGTTTTAAGCGCTCCAGCTTTAGAAATGAGTTTCTCACTTGAATATTAAGAATTATTCTTTATTTGATGGATAAAATCTCTCTGGTTTTACTAATGTGATAGGAGGAAGTGGAACATAACCTATTTCGTAAATAGTTCCAAAAAGTAGTTCTGTATCAAGATAGTAATATTTTATATTTTCATATTTTCCACTTTGTAATACTTTGATACCCATTTTCTCAAATCCCTCAAGGTCTTTTTGGACTTCTTCAAAAGAATTATATTTAAAGCATGCAATATGGTGTAAACCTTCTCCTTTTTCTTTAAGAAATTCTTTGTATATGCTCTCCCCTTCGAGAGCTTCAATTAATTCTATCATCATTGAACCAACTTCAGCTAATGCTACTCTCATAGTGTAGTGAGATTTTTTTCCTCTTAGATAAGTTTCAGTTAATTTCGGAGGAGCAAACGTATTAATACTCCATGGGCCTATCCCCAGAATTTCCCAATACATTTTCATAGATTTATCAAGATTTTTTACAACTATTGCAATTTGACTTATTTCTTTAATTTTTATCATTAGAAAACCTCCAATTTATTATTTTTTTATCTTTTTTTAGATTCAACATTTATTAACTCGAAGGACGGAATATCACGGACATACCCGTGATTGATAGTATTAACACCTTACATTTTTAACAGATCTAATGGCGGTTTTTCAAGAAAAGATTTAACAGTTCCCAAAAAGTCTGCAGCTGGTGCACCATCTATAACTCTATGATCAAAAGCAAGACTTAACTCAAGAACATTTTTAATAACTATTTTTTCGTTATAAACAACGGGCTTCTGCTTAATAGCACTAATTCCCAGGATGGCACTTTCCCCAGGATTGACAAGAGGTATAAATTTATCAACACCCTTCATTCCAAGGTTACTAATTGTAAAAGTACTACCGGTTATGTCGCTTTCACTATATTTCATATTGATAATCTTCTTAACCAAATCAGATCGCATCTTTGCAATTTCTGTAAGACTCTTCTGATTCGCTTTGTGGACCACTGGTACAAGCAATCCATTAGAAGTAGCCATTGCAAAACCAATGTTAATTTCTTTAAAAATCTCGATTTCTCTTCCAGACATACATGAATTTATGTTGATATGTTTCTCTAAAGCCTTTGCTACAATCCATATAAATATATCAGTAAAGGTTAGCTTTATCCCACTTTTTTTCATAATATTATCTAACATCTCTTGATGTAAGTGTTGTACCTCATTCATTACCACATCCATAAATATAACTGCTTGAGGGATCTTCTGACTACTTTCAAGCATTCTTTTTGATGTTACAAGACGAATACCTGATAATGGGATTCGCTCTTTTATTTGTCGTCCACCTGTTTTTTGCCCAACACACGCTTCATTAGGTCTATTCTCCGAAATCAGTACTCCTTCATTAATATTTTTCGCTAACAACTCTTCATCATGTTTTTCAATATAAGCCACTGCTTTTCCAACAGGTACTACTGATCCTACAGGAAATAATATCTTAACAAGAAACCCTGTAACTTTAGATTCTACGCTATAAATTACCTTCCCTGTTTCAATCTTTAAAATTACATCTCCAGCATTTACGAAGTCTCCTTCCTTCTTTAACCACTCTACTATCTCCCCCTCCAACATAATTCCTAGCTTTGGCATTAACACCTCGTATTGAGCAGCCATAATAACCTCCTTTGTTTCTCTATTTATTTTCGTACTATTTCTCGTTGAAATAAATGCTCTTCGCTCTTACCAGCAATTAGAGCTTTTAGACATCGCTTAATAACTTATGCTTATAAACTTAATTTTATAACTTCCCATAATATAATAAAGGCAACGCCACAAAGTATTTGACAGCCTCTACCAATCTAGGTATCTCCACATACTCATCAGGTTGATGTGCTAGCTTGGTATTTCCAGGACCTATTATTATCATCGGTTTTCCCGTAGCAGGTTGCATTACACATGCATCAGTAAAGTAGTTTGCTCCTTTCAGGATAAGTTTCCTATTAAATACCACTTTGGCTGTTTTTAACGCTACATCTATTAGTTTTTCCCTGGGATCAGTCTCCACTTGTACCTCATCTTTTATTATAGTTACTTCAATTCTAAAGTTTGGTATAGTGTCACGTCACATTTCATACGTCGGATAAAGTCGTTTTAGTTTTATCCGAGCTTTACTTGTTGTAAACTGCCAATTGATTTTTGCATTCAGGTTATTCCGATGATTCTGCCAGGCATCAGTCTCTCTTCTGATTACTAAAATATTATCAATTCTTCTGTTTAGACATTGTCCGGTAAGAACATTAAGTTCTATTTCTACCATATTCAGCCAGCTTCCATGTTTCGGTGTATATACAAACTCAAACCTGTCCCATAATGCTTTTGCTTCTTCAGGCGAAAAGGTCTCGTACAAAGATCCTGGTTTATGTGTGCTAAAATTATCCACTACCAGGGTAATCTTCTTTGCGTTTTTGTATATTTGCGCAATTTCCTTTACAAAAAGTGCCCAGTCACGATTTGTTTTTCTTTCTGTAATCTTGACCAATCGTTTGCCAGCTAAAGGTTCACTCATAAGGAAGATATTGCACACCCCGCTTCGCTCATATTCATAGTCGTATCTGACAGGATGACCCGGGATGGCGGCTATTATCTGGCGGGTCTCTTTTATTAACTGTTTAGGTGATTCATCCATACAAACTACCGGGAACTTAGCATCATACGGACGCTTATATACCTCAAGAACTCTTTCCATATGGGCAACAAAATTGCCATTTTGCTTGGGAGGAATCACCCATTGCTGCTTCCTCCAGGGCTTAATTTCGTTTTTTTTAACACGCGACGAATCGTTTCATGTGAAATGCTTTCTACGTAATTTAGCTCAACCGCTTTGTCTGCCAGCAAGCGCAACGACCATCTGGCAAAACCGGATGGGGGTTCACTACAACTTAAGGCTACCAGATGAGCCTCAAAGTCTCCGTCAGCCTTCTTAGCATAAATACGCTGCCCCTTGTGACCATTCAATGCTGTCTCAATACTCTCTTCAACAAAACGTTTCTTTACACGATCAATTTTTCTCAAGCTGATGTTTAACACGGTTGCAATCTCTTCGTTTTTCAATCTATGCCCCTGAAATTTGCCCTCATCACAATTCAGAAGAATCAAGGCATTTAAGACCTTCTGTGACCGGTGGCTTCCTTTTCCTGCAATAGACACTAACTCTTCACGTTCTTCTCTTGACAGTGTTACTTTGTACTTCTTCATGGTATCCTCCAATAGTTTTATTGAAGTTAGTTATACCAATCAAATCGTTATTACAAGTATGACGTGACACTAGGTTGTTTTCTTCATAATTAAGCGTATGGTTTTAGTTATATCTTTTTCATCTGGTATAACATAATCCTCCAATTTGGGATTGAACGGGATAGGTGCATCAAGAGCAGCTATTCGCTTAATAGGGGCACACAGATAATTAAAAGCACCTTCAGCTACCTGAGCTGCAATTTCAGATCCAATACCCCCTGTTTTACAGCCTTCAGCTACAGTAACTAAACGTCCTGTTTTTTTTACCGAATTAATTATAGTCTCAATATCCAATGGTGCAATAGTTCTTGGATCAATAACTTCAATATCAATTCCCTCTTCAGCAAGAGTCTTAGAAGCAGTAAGAACTTTTCGAACCATTCCTGAAACTGCTACAACTGTTACGTCTTTTCCTGTCCTCTTTATATCGGCTTTACCCAACGGAATCAAATATTCACCTTCCGGAACTAGTCCTTTTGTTCTATAAAGCATTTTATGTTCAAAGAATAAAACAGGATTTTCATCACGAATAGAGGACTTTAGTAAACCTTTAGCGTCAGCTGGTGTAGAAGGATTTACAACCTTCAATCCAGGAATATGAATGAATAAGGCTTCAATGCTCTGTGAGTGATGGGCTGCAGCCCTTAATCCAGCTCCTGTCATAGTTCGAATTGTAAGTGGTATTTTAACTTCCCCACCGAACATATATTTCATCTTAGCTGCCTGATTTACAATCTGATCCATACAAACCATTAAAAAGTCCGAATACATAACCTCAACAACAGGACGCATTCCCGTAGATGCTGCACCTACACCGCACCCAACAAAAGCAGCTTCTGAAATAGGGGTTTCACGGACTCTTTCTTTGCCAAACTTATCAATAAGCCCTTTAGTTACACCAAATGGACCACCCAAAATTGCAACATCTTCCCCTAAAATAAACACATTTTCATCACGTTCCATTTCTTCCACAAGAGCCTCTTTAATAGCCTCCAGATAAGTTATTTCCTTCATAATAAAACTCCCTTCTTTTTTATTATAGATTATAGACATTTTGTACTATCTGTCCTTAATTGGTATAGATATCTGTCAAGGCTTCTTCAAGATCAGGGTCTTGACTATTATCGGCAAATTCAACAGCCTCTTTAATTTTTCGAAGCGCTTCACTATTAACCAGCTCTATTTCTTTTTTTGAAATTAAACCTCTTGTAATTAATTTTTTTTCAAACGTTTTGATAGGATCCTTTAATTTCCATTCTTCTATCTCGGCTCTAGGTCTATAAAGTTCATTTGAGAAATCAGGATCGCCTTCCCAATGTCCTCTATGTCTATATGTTTTAGCTTCAATAAGAGTAGGACCATTCCCTTCTCTAGCGCTATCTAGGGCTTTTTTTATGGTCTCATACACGGTTACAACATCATTCCCATCTATAGTTATACCAGCCATTCCATAACCTTGTGCCCGGATAGATATGTCTCGTATGGATTGATGGGAAGACTGAGGTGTACACATAGCGTATAAGTTATTTTCGCAAAAGAAAATTAGTGGAAGTTTCCATATTGCAGCTAGATTTAAAGATTCGTGGAAAGTACCTTGGTTACTAGCTCCATCTCCAAAGCAACAAACAGTAACAGCATTCCTCTTCTTTAATTTATTGTACAAAGCAACTCCTGTAGAAATAGGAATACTCCCTCCAACGATCCCATTTGCTCCCATTAGATTTAATTCAAAATCAGCTAAATGCATTGAACCGCCTTTACCTTTGCAGTACCCTGTTTTTTTACCAAATAATTCTGCCATCATTCTTTCCATGCTAAGTCCTTTAGCAATACAATAACTATGGCCTCTATGATGAATAAAAATCTGATCTTGAGGCTCAAGTGCAGCGCTTACACCTGCTGCAATAGCCTCTTCACCTATAGACGAATGAAGAAAACCTGGAATTTTCCCCGCATAAAATAAATTAACTACCTCCTCTTCAAACCTTCTCGCTTCTACCATTATTCGGTAGAGGTCAACCATTTTTTCCTTAGATAAACTCATTATATTCCTCCCTATAAAATAAATTATTTTATTCTTTTTTACAAAACAGCTAAAGAACTAATATTTAGTAATATTAGTTCTTTAGCTTTCAGCATGCTTTAGACATCGGCATCTAGTAGGTCAGCATATTTTATTTCCCTATCAACGCTTGTTTTCGGAGATTTCTTGCAAACTCTTCAGTCTTATCAAATAATTCTTCAGTCTTTTTATCTATTGGCAACAATAGACCGAATGCTATATAGATTACGAAGTTTACAAATAGTCCAATTATTCCAGGAGTCCAACCGTTAAAACCAGTACCTGATATATCTTTAGATAGTAAGACTGCCGCTATTACAGAACCAACTAAAAAACCTATTACGGCACCATACTTATTCCCTCGCTTCCACAACACACCAAGTATTTGTCCAGGAACGAGTTGGATTATAAAATTGTATGCGAAGAGTGCAATAAATACAAGACCTGGCAATTTAAAGTTAGCAACTACAAGCGCAATAATAGATATAATAATGACACCATGCCGGGCGTAACGTGTAGCTTGTTCATCAGTCATTTTTTTATTTAATGGGAGTATTATATCATTTGTAATAGACACAGCAAAACAATGGACTAAACTAGACACTGTACCAAGTACTGCAGATAATACAACAAGTAAAGCAATGGACAAACCTAGAGTGCCTGCCATTTTGTCAGCAAACCATAGCCAAGTCTCTTGCGGATTCAGTCGAGCAAATTCAAACTGGTGAATACTAAGACCGTATAGGTAAAATCCAAAGAAGCAAATTAGTATTGTTAAAGCACAAACTTGCCAGCTAGCTCTTCTGATACTCTTAACTGAATCTGATACAAATACTTTATTTACTAGCCATGGCCACGTATAGCTACCAAGCGCACTTGCTAAAGTAATACATAACCAATACGGCGCTGGCGGATTCCACCCCGGGCCTGGATATACAAATAATTCTGAATAATTATTTTTGGCAAACTCGAAAGTACTAGCAACCCCACCGGTATTTAGCCTAATTAGCGCAAAAGTAAAAACTATAGCGCCTAACGTAAACACTAATCCCTGGATAAAATTAGCTGTAATTACTGCTTTCATTCCACCATTCGTGACGTAGTATCCTATAAGCAATACTCCTAATATCATTCCCCAAGAAAAAGGAATCTTACCATACGTTGCATAATTGATGATGAAGCCTATTGTCCAGAACTCAATAATCATCCAAGGGGAGGAAACAACAACACCAACTATTCCAACTAATATTTTCACCTTTTCGCTATTGTAACGAAGACCCCACAAATCTCCTTGAGTATTAAGCTCATAACATTTTCCCCAATTCCATATCATCTCTGCACAAAAATAAAGCACAATCATACTATAAACACCATAAATACATCCATATAAGTAGATAAACCCTAGTTGAACTGCCCATCCCATCCATGCAGTGTAGGATGCTCCAACAAACCAGGTAGCCATTATGGTGAAAGTTATAAACCATGTACTGAAAACACCATTACTCGTAGAAAATTCATGAAATTTTTGTACACCAAAAGACTTTCTTGTAATTAATAAAAGAATGCATCCGTACGCAATCGCGATTAATAACGGAACTGTTGCATTAAAAAGTCCTACTTCTCTCATTTAAATCACTCCTTCCTTCCATTATTATAATATTATTTTATTTTCAACAATTTCATTTTTTATGTTTTTAATCTTCATGACCTTCATACTTTTCTTCAAGATATTGAAATACAGCCATTCCTATAGTAACTAAAGATAGATCTGCTAGTACGCAAAATACGCTCCAAGGGAGAGGGCCTACAAAAGGCTCCATCTTGTTAACAAAATTTACAAATGTCCATGGTAACATGATAAAGCAAAACAATGCACAAAAGTAAATGCCAAAAAATATCCTGATTTTATCCTTAACTCTCATTAGATAACCTCCTTTCTTAAAAAATTTTACTGTTCTGTGATTTTTCTAATTTTCCATATTTAGGGTTATTATAATAAATTTTATATGTGTTTGAAATGAGATTTCTCACCTTTTTAGTTTTGTTCTAAGTAATCGATTGGTTTAATGGCGCATAACCTTAATTACTAAATAATTTCCTCATTTCCCAATACCTTTTTTATACCATCCGAAGTTGAGCTAAAGGGTTAAAAAGATTTTTTACTACAATCAAATTAATCATCGTCCACATACTATATTTATCTATATTAAAATACAATTTAGTTAATCTTACCATCGTTTTCGCTCAATTATATCTAACTCTCTAAGTTTTTCTTTAGTTGGATTTCCTTTAATGTCCCAACCTCTAATTTGGTAATATTCAATCATCGCTTTATCAAATAACTCAACATCAATAATCTTGCCTTTTCTAAACCCTTCCTTTGCAGGTAAAGACATTTTTAAGGGCAATCTATCATCTTTATTTGTATATCCATCTCTAATATTAATAAGCCTTTGCATGTTCCATACTTTTTCTCCAATTCTAAATAATTCTTTTACATCCATATCCCAACCAGTTATGGCATTAAGCATACCTAAAAGTCCTGTCGCATCCATTCCATTGATCGTTATGAAGAAACAAATAACTAAGGCATCATTTAATATAGAGTAATCTTGGAATGTTTTTGCTAACAAGGGTTTCCCTAACATATTGAATCTTTCTGTCGGTTCATTGATACCAGCTTCAGGAATAATCATTCCCAATTCACCACAATGAGAGTATCCTCTTAGGTGACAGGCACCTTGTGTGCTGGTTGCATAATTAATACCAAGGCTAAAATAAGAACGAGGATCGTGAGCTGGAAAATCCAAGTTTTTTACCTCCACAATCAAACTTGGCGCTTCACCACCAATCTTTTCAGCAGCTGCTCTTATACCTTTATCAAAGAGGGCACCAAAACCTTTTTTCTCTCCAATTTGCTTAATCATTTCAATGAGAAATTCACCATCTCCCCAGTTAGCTGACATTCCTCTTAAATCGGTTGTAGTAATAATTCCTTTTTCAAAGCATTCCATGGTAAAAGCAACATATGCACCAGCAGAAATTGTGTCAAGGCCATAAGAATTACAAAGTAAGTTAGCCATGCTGATTGACTCCAAATCATCAATTAAACAACAACTTCCTAACATAGCTATACTTTCATATTCAGGCCCTGCTCCTGTTATATTGTACTTTTGACCTTCAAGATCAATTTTTCTATGACATCCAACAGGACAAGCATAGCATGGCCATGGTTTTGCTCTAAGGTAATCTTTATATCGGGAAGCACCAATTTTTGACGCACCTTCTTTCCAAGTATCACCAACCCAATATTTAATAGGTAAATCTCCGACTTCCTCGCTACTTTCAACAAAAATAGATGTTCCATAAGCATTTAGTGTTTCCCTCGTAGCCTCTCTTAAGATTAAACGATAGTGTTTGGCCAAGTTATCTAAAGCCTCTATATTATCTACTTTTATTTTTTTTGTTCCGTGAACTATCACAGCTTTTAAATTCTTTGAACCCATTACTGCCCCCAGACCGCAACGACCAGCAAAACTATGTTCATCAACTACAATACATCCAATACCTACTTGATTCTCACCCCCCTTACCAATGATAGCGATACTTATTTTGTCGCCATATCCAATTTGCTTTTTTAGTATATTTGTAGATTCAAGTGCATTTTTACCCCAAATATGTGAACATTTTCTTATTTCCACATTTTGATCATCAATCCATATAAATGAAGGATCTGAAGCTTTACCCTGTATTATTAATGCATCAAAACCAGTTTTTTTGAACCTATGTGCAAAATTGGCACCAGCAGCGGAAACTGCAAATGTACCAGTAAGTGGAGATTTCCCTACAATCACAAATTTTCCACTACCAGGTATGTTTGTTCCTTGAAAGGGACCAGTAGCAAAAACTAGCCTATTTTCTGGTCCAAGAGGATCAGTATTTTCATTACATTCTTCATAGAGAACCTTTGTCCCTATACCAGTTCCTCCTAAATAAGTTTTCCAATCTTCCTCGTTCCAATGTTCTATTTTAACTTTACTTTCAGATAAATCGACTCTAAGAATTCTATTCCAAATTCCACCATTCATACCAAGTCCTCCAATCTTTTTCCAAAATAATCAAGGGGAAATTCTTTTCCCTCGAAAGCCCCTTTGCTTGCTGTCAACGATTTTATATCATATTCCTTTACCTGGTGCCTCACATAAATTGAATTTCGTTTTGGCTAGCAAACTCATCCATATTGTATGGCCTTAAATATAGTTCGTATTCCTCAAGCTGGTGTTTTGCCACAGGTAACCTTTCAGATTTCACCTTGCGATGGACACCCTTATCTTAAGCTAATAGTTGCTAATGCCAAGACCCATGCCAGGCGCACTAGATACCCACAGGAAAGCCCGTGGTATTATACCTTTCGGATTAATAAAATATAATAGGTTCTGGTCTATTAAATAACACTATTCATGATTAGCACATTAAAAGAAAACTTAATATCAATAGCCCAATTGTTATCCAATGTCTTTCCTTCTTATTTTCTATTTTGCTTTTATTTTTTTTCATATACAATGTTTCCTCCTACAATTGTTTTCTCTACTAATATATCTTTAATAGTGTCTGGTAAAACTTTGGTGGGATCATTGCTAAGTATGGCAAAATCAGCCAATTTCCCCACCTCAATAGACCCCTTTATGTTTTCTTCAAAAGAGGCGTAAGCACTTCCAAGAGTATAAATTCTGATAGCCTCCTCTACCGAAATTTTTTGCTCTGGACCAAGAATTTTTCCCTTAGAACTTTTTCGTGTTACCATAGCCTGAATCCCAAGTAAAGGTTCAAATGGGCCACAAGGATTATCACTACTCCCTCCTACTGGAATTCCATAATCAAGAAAAGATCGATGAGGAAACATCATAGAAATTCTAGATCCATATTCCTTCATCTTTTCTCCATGTTCCCAGACATAGGTTGAAAATGGAAGTACTACAATTCCTAATTCTTTAATTCTTTTAAGTATTTCTGGGTTTACAACGGTACAATGTTCAATACGATGTCTATGGTTTTCCCTCGGTATCTTGCTCAATATCTTTTCGTATGCATTTAAAACCATATCAATTGCTCTATCACCATTTGCGTGAATAGCAATTTGAAACCCTGCTTTATGGGCTTCAAAAAATACTTTTTCTAACTCCTCTTGGTTTTTTGTTATAAGCCCGTAGTCATCTGGCCTACCTTCATAAGGTTCATATAAATATGCGGTTCTTCCAGCTATTGCTCCATCTATAAAAATCTTTATAGGCCCAATTTTGAGCTTATCATTACCAAATCCTGTCCTTAGCCCCAACTCTTTAAGAAGTGGTAAATAGTTTTCATGTATCATCATATAGACCCGCAAAGATAATTTACCATCTTGTAATACTCTTTGAAATACCTTTATTTCTAAGGGACTAGTCAATGCTTCCCCAACACTAGTAATTCCTGCCTTTGCATATTTTTGGCAAACTACTTGAATTACCTCCTCACCTTCTTCCTCTGTTGGAAGAGGAATTAATGATTCTTTCCTTCCTATTCCGGGAACGAATATATAGTCTGCATCTTCTTTACATATTCCTGTTAACTCTCCAGTTTTTTCATCTCTTTCAAATTTTCCATTCTCTGGATCTGGTGAGTCTTTTGTTAACCTTGCAACTTCTAAAGCTTTGCTATTTACAACACCCATATGACAACTAATGTGTTGAAGATGAATTGGGTGCTCTGTTGATACTTTATCTAAATCCCAGCGTGTCGGATGCCTTTTTTCTACAAGTTTTAGATCATCATAATTTACCCCCAATACCCATTTTCCTTTTGGTGTTTTATTTGCTCTTTTCTTGAGAGCAACTATAATATCATCAATTGAACCCACCGCTTTTGGCGAACAATCAACTTGAAGAAGTTGCCTCCCAACTAAGGATAGGGGATGGCAGTGAGCATCAATAAAACCTGGAACTATTGTCTTTCCATAGCAATCCATTACCGTTGTATTTTCCCCTATCAGTTTTTTGATCTCGTTTGTCTTTCCTACTTCAATAATCTTTCCATTTTTTACTGCTGCAGCCTTAGCTCTCGGATTATTTTTATCTACTGTAATAATATTAGCATTCAAAATTACTAAATCTGCAAATAACATTTTTTACCTCTGTCGCATGTTAAAATGATTTAAATAAGTTAATGGTACTTAGACATAATATTCATAATCTTACGAATTATGAATTTTTTTCTGACATTTAGTCACCCCCCTGTTATACTTATAGTAGGGGTAAGGAAAGGCTCAATCTCCCTTGTGGGCTTCTTTTTAGAAGTTAACGCTTATATTTTGGAGAAAGCCACCTTACTCCTCTGTGTTTTTTATGTGGGTGGGATAGACTCTCCACCTCCTTGCGACCCCTAATTTTTAAAGAGGCATAAAACCTATGAAAGATATAAGCTCCTACAGGTTTGTTGGTGTTGATAGCCATAAGGATCAACACACAGCCGTAGTCATTGACTGCTTCAATCGGTGTCTGGGAATCGTTGAGACTCCCAATAACCCTAACTGCTTTGACCAGTTCATCAAGCAAGTAAGGTTCTATACCGATGGCCACCCTCTTACCTTTGGACTGGAGGACACAGGTGGTCTTGGCCGATCCTTGGCCTGCTTCCTTGTTACCTCAGGTATGGTGGTCAAGGAGGTAAACCCTGCCTTAACTGAACGGAGGAGGAAGAGAAGACCACATCCTTAAGCAGAGTGACCCTCAGGACGGCCTGTTTATTGCCAAGACACTCCTTGCTGAGTTTGATAACTTGCCAGAGGTATCTATCAATGACCTCTATGTGGCTATCAGAGATCTCTCTTTACACAGAGACTCTCTGGTTAAAGAACAGACCAGACTGAAGAACAGGTTCCACTCCCTTATCAGGGAGCAGTATTCTTCATATGAATCAATGTTTAAAGACCCCTTCTCTAAGGCTGGCCTTGCCTTCTGACAGAGGTTTCCCTCTCCTTCTGATCTAAGACATATGAGAATAAAGAGGCTGGCCTCTTTCCTCAGGAGACATAGCAACAATACTGTCTTTAGAAAGAAGGGCAGAGGAGATACTCAAGGTCGTTGAGCCATCTTCATCTTCCTCTCTATTGCAGGAGACCAGAGCTTCTATCATCAGGGAGATCGTTCTTTAGGATATCTGCCATTCAGAATGACTTAGAAAGGATTGGGATCCAGTTTGAGAGGTTGGTGGCATTGACCGAGTATCGGCTTGAATCCTTAACCGGTGTTGACACTGTTACCTCTGCCAGATATCAAAAGATCGTTTAAATAGACCAAAGAATCCTATAGCCCTTGCCTATTACCGGAGAAAGCTGGCCGAAGGTAAGCCCAAGAAGGAGGCCTTAACCTGCCTGATGCGAAGACTCTGTGATATCATCTTCCGCCTGATGAAAGATGGGAGTGAGTATGTAATTCCAGAGGCAACCTAATAGGTTTTCAAAGATCTAATATTTGAGGTTTTTTGTTCTTTGACAACTCAATATCATTTTCCATTTGACATAGAATGTCTTTATTTTTTATTAAGTGCCGTTCACAAAATTCGGAAACGGTTGCTACAAAAGGCTTTGCGAGCATTCATTTTTTAGACTTCACCTCCACCTCGCAAACCCTTATCTGATAATAGTTTAGAAACCTTTAGAACCTCTTAATAGGATTTAAGAAAACTACCTTGAAAAAGAGGAAACCCAAATGAAAAAGACTGCTTGCTTTGTTATCTGGTCTGGATTTGCTCTAAGTTCATCCATAAAGAGATAGAGCAAGTTATTCAAGATCTTATAGAAGTCTTAGCTAATCACAATCCTAAGGTTAAACCTAAAGATAATTTTAAAGAGAAACCTCCTAATTACCATAACTCCTTATCCTAAGCAAGCTATGAGTATCGAAAATCTATTTGAATGCTGCACTACTCCTTGACCCTGATACATCAGTATGTACTACTTCTCGGTCTGCAATATTTAATGCCTTGTCCAAAACTTCTATGCCCTCATCTACCTGCTCTTCAGTAATAATTAGAGGTGGCGCAATAGTAAGAGTATCATACCAATGAGCTATGTATAATCCGAGTTCCATTGCCTTATTTGCTATTTTATCCGTCATAAGAAGTCTATGAAATTTATCAGCTTTAGTATCAAACGGCTCTTTTGTCTTTCTATTTTTCACTATTTCAAGAGCCCAAAAATGTCCAATTCCTCTCACATCTCCAATGCACTCATGGCGATCGCCTAATTCGTATAATCTTTTTTCTAAATGCTTACTAACTTTTTTGGGGAGTCCGCTTTCCATAAGCCTTTTATACTCTGCTATCGCCGCAGGGATAGCTGATAAGACGAGCGGATGAAATGCATATGTATGCCCATGACACATAGTCTCTTCCTCAAAATAATCTGCAATTTTCCTTGTTGTTACCGTGATTCCAGCAGGGGCATAGGCAGCTGTACATCCCTTTGCTGTAGTTAGTATATCAGGCTTAACTTCCCAATTTTGCATTGCCCATACCGGACCTGTACGATACCAACCAGACATCACTTCATCGGCAACAAGTAATACGCTATTTTCATCACAAATCTTCCTTAATTGGGGAAGATATTCTGGTGGTGGAACTATCCTACCGTTTGTCCCTACTACAGGCTCAATAAACACCGCAGCTACATTACCTTCTTCTTTAATCATATAATCTACATATTTGGCGCATTGTAGATTGCAATCTGGATACTTTAATCCAAATGGACATCTATAACAATAAGCATCGGGGGCAAAAATTATACCAGATATTGTGCATCTTGCTCTCTCTGCATACCATCTTCTTGGGTCTCCTGTTAACGATACACTTGTAGCTGTAGAGCCATGATAAGAACGATAACGAGAGATTACCTTATAATTTGGCGCCATATATTGTCTAAGTATTTTTACTGCAGCTTCATTTGCCTCAGTTCCAGATGTAGAAAAGAAAATCTTATCCAAACCTTTAGGCAAAACTGTAAGTAAAGATTCAACTGCATTTTCTGATGCTTCATGTGCAAAACCAGGGGCTATATAAGACATCTTCTCGGCTTGTTTAACTATAGCCTCAATTATTACCTCATTTTTATGGCCAAGATTAGAACACATTAATTGTGAAGAGAAATCGAGATAACGTTTATTATCTTCCCCGTACATATAAACACCTTCAGCATCCTTTATAAACAATGGCTTTTTCCATCCCTTTTGTGCCCTCCAGGTGCCATAACTATGTTCTGTTAGGAATTTAATTCTATCCTCTGTTTTAGTAATTTTTATTTTCCTCCTTTTAAGTTATGTCACTTCTTAAGCTTTTCTAAAATACTAAATTATATTTAATTTGTTGTAGATTTATCATTGTTTAAGGACTTTTAGTGAGATTTTCCGCTTATCCCTCTTTTTTGCTATTCTTTCAAAGACTATAGGAATATCTGCCATTAGAGATTTAGATATTTCAGCCGAGTCCAAATGATATTTTTGGATTTTTTCTTCTATTTTTATTGCCTTTTCTAAAGCATCTTGATAACTTAGATCTTTAGGTAATTCTGTATCAAACGTATAAGTATCTGTATCTAAGCCTTCAAAAGAAAAGCAACCCTCTATGGCATCGGTAATCACCTCGCAATAGACCCTTTGAACTGAAACTATATTTTTTTTATTTTCTTTAACAAAGGATAAGAAAGTTACTTTATCCTGGGGATATTTTTGGATCAAATTTTCATAAAATTTTATAGCATTCTCTTCCAACTCTTGGGCAAAACTAACTACCGCGGAAGTAGTATTTAATTTCATACAGATACCCTCCTCTATCTCATAGCCATCTTTGAATTACAACTTTGCTTTCGGTAAAGAAACGAATAACTTCCTGCCCTTGAGGATGCAGAACTCCAAAGAAGGAATCTTTCATTCCAGAAAAAGGGAAGAAGGCCATAGGGGCAGCTACCCCTACATTTATTCCAATATTGCCACAAGTTACATTATATTGAAATTCTCTCGCCCATTTCCCACTCTGAGTGAAGATACATGCTGAATTACCAAAAGGATTATCATGAATCATCTCTATAGCCTCATCTAGAGTTTTTGCCTTCATAAAACTAGCTACTGGTCCAAATATCTCCTCTTTAGCAATAGTCATGTCTGGATTAACCTCCTCAAAAAGAGTGGGATTAAGGAAACAACTATGAGGATAATCTCCAATGATATTTATCTTTCTTCCATCAAGAGTAAGTTTTGCCCCCTCTTTAATACCCTTTTCTATATAGCTTACAATTCTTTCTTTCTTTTCTGTATCTCGTACTGGACCCATCTGTACCGACTCGTCAAGCCCATAACCAACTCTTATCTTAGAAGCTGCCTCAATAAAGGCCTCTCTAAATTGTTTATAAAATACTTTATCTTCGCCAACTATAATAATATTAGCCCCAGCCAGACAGCGTTGTCCAGCATTACCATAGATAGAGGTCATAAGGGCTGCTATAGTCTTATCCAAGATAGCATCCGGCATCACTACTAAGAAGTTCTTTGCCCCACACGCAGCAATAACCCTTTTACCAGTCTCACCACATCTCTTGTATACTACATTCTTTCCCGTAGGAGTAGAACCCACAAAACATATACCTTTAATATCTGGATGATCTAATAAACCAGATACCACAGTTCTACCTCCATTTACCACATTCCATACCCCAGGGGGAATGCCTGCCTCTTCGGCTAATTCAGCTACCCTTAACTGGGTAAGGGGAACTTCGCTGGAAGGTTTCATCACGATACAGTTTCCGGTAGCCACCGCATAAGGGGCAAACCAGAGGGGAACCATAAAGGGGAAATTAAAAGGAGCTATTATTCCAAAAACCCCTAAAGGTTGACGAATGAGATATTCGTCTATGCCGCTGGCAATATCCTCTAGGTTACAACCCATCATTAAAGATGGTATGCCGGTAGCAACTTCTACATTCTCAATCCCTCGTCTAGTTTCTCCTCTTGATTCATCAATGGTCTTTCCGTGTTCCATGGTTTGTATTCTACTCAATTCTTCAAAATTTTCTTCCATCAATTCCTTTAATCTAAAAAGGCACCTTGCCCGGGCCAGAGGAGTGGTCCTTCTCCATTCAGGATAAGCATCTTTGGCAGCATCTATGGCTTCATTTAATTCATCTTCAGTGGAAACAGGAACCTTGGCTATAGTTTTACCCGTTGCTGGATTTACCACATCTTTAGGTTCACCCTGTGATTCGACCCATTCTCCGTCAATATAATTTTTCAGTATTTTTACTTCTTTTATTGGTTCCTCTAAAATACCCATAACTATTTTGTTTTAACCCCCTTGTTTTTACTTGAGCCTTTACACCATAATAAGTAAGCAATTTTCGTGCCAATTAAATTTTCTAGATACAATCTCCTTGAAAACTTAAGGAATATTAATAAGTTCATGATAAACAGCATACATCTATATTTTGCAAAATAAATAGCATTTAATTATTAGTGTTGTATTATGCTACAGCATATTGCAACACTTTTTATCTTTGATTAATTATCTATATTCTCATAAAAAATTATAATACAAAAGTTTTGTATCTAACTCTATTTATTGGAAAATAAAAAAACGATTGACTGCTGGGCTCATTAAACTACAAAGATATGTAAACTTTTAAAAAATGTTTTTTTAAAATTTATTTGAAAATTTCATATTTTTTAATTTTTCTGTATAAAGTACTTCTATCAATTCCCAATGATTTGGATGCTTTGGAAATATTCCCTTTGGCACCTTGAAGAGCTTTAAGAACTGCCTCTTTTTCAAAGTCTATTAAAGAAATTTTTTTGTTGTTATCCATAAAGTTGGAGTTGTTTGCTTTAAAACATTTAATATTTTCGGGTATTAAATCTATTGTAATTTTATTATTTTTACTTATAAGTATCGCTCTCTCTATTACGTTTTCTAATTCCCTTATATTGCCTGGCCAATTATACTTGTAAAATGCTTTCAAAACTTTTTCATCAATTTCTATTCCGGGTTTAATTCGATTGCAAAAATATCTAACTAAGATTGGAATATCGTCCTTACGTTCTCTTAAAGGAGGAATTTCAATAGTAATTACGTTTAACCGATAATAAAGGTCTCCTCTAAATTTTCCTTCTTTAACCAATAAAGATAAATCTTGGTTAGATGAAGAAATAATTCTTACATCAATCGGTATAATTTTGTTTCCTCCCACTCTTATTAATTGATTAGACTCTAATATTCTCAACAATTTTGGCTGGACTTCAAGTGGCATGGCTTCAATTTCATCAAGAAAAAGAGTTCCTCCTTCTGCTAATTCAAATTTACCCGCTCTGCCTTCTTTTTTTGCTCCAGTAAATGCTCCTCCTTCGTATCCAAACAATTCACTTTCCACTAAATCTCTAGGAATTGCAGCACAATTAATAGCAATAAAAGGTTTATTTTTTCTATTGCTATTGTTATGTATAGCCTGAGCAAAAATTTCCTTTCCTGTCCCACTTTCGCCTTGTATTAATATTTTAGAAGAACTAGGCGAAGCAACTTTGGCCAAGTTAATTGCTTTAATCAATTTAATATTTTTTCCAATTATGCTTGAAAAATTATATTTCGTGTTTGTTCCAATAAAATTAGATACCAATCTGCGCACTTTCTTCATATCTTTAAATAAAGATGTTATTCCTTGAATTTTTCCTTCGGAATCTTTAACTACTTTTTCTGTAAGAAGATATACAGAACTATCTTTGCTATAATGGGGGGTAATAATAATTTCTTTCTCTAAATATTCTTCTCTGTTATCTAAAATATTCAGTAGAGAAAAACTTGTTTTGATCAGTCTGTTTATCGGAATTCCAATAACTTCAGAAGATTTTTCCCCAAGAATTTCCTCTGCAAGAGAATTTAGGTGAATCACTTTACCTTCTTTGTCCATTACGATCAAAGCATCGCTTATTGACTCAATTATTGTATTCAAAAATTCATTATTTATTATTAATTCGTTCACTTTGTTTTCTAATTTAATCGCATTTTCGATAGCTTTGGCAATGCTAGCAACCATACCTAAAGTATGTTTATGTAGTAAATGGCATTTACCTGACATGTTTATGACCCCAACTATATTACCAGAGGGATCCCTAATGGGCGCCGAGGAACAGGTCCAATAACGAGGATAAATTTTATAATGTTCAGGGCCAATAATTTGTACGGGTTCTCCGGTAAAGAGAGTCACTCCTATACTATTTGTTCCTACAATTGTTTCACTTCTATTGGAACCTACCACTACCCCGATTTTTTCAGATTCTTCTAATACCTCTTTATCACCAATCATCTTAAGAATATAACCATCCTTATTGCTCAAATCTATTCTAAACCCCGAGCCCTTTATCATTTTTTCTGCCATTCTCATTATAGGTTGCGATATTTTAATTAGATGTCTATTTTTATCTAATAATGCTTTTATTTTTTTATCGTTAAGTTTATTAGTGGAATCCTTTGAAAATGGGTCCACTTTTGCCAATTTACATCTTTTCCATGAATTAGCAATTATTGGACGAATAACTGATGAATCAATTACCCCGTTTTTAATAAACCTTTCATGGGCCTTTTTAATTTTATCTATTTTTTTTAAAAAGGGTTCTAAAGAAGACAATTAAATCACCTCGACAAAAAATATTTAATAAAATTATTATTTATATTACTATTTTTATTAGTTATTTGACGGAGAAAATCTGTTTAATTTCTAAAAAATATATGAGTGTTTAATAAAAATCTTTCTTTTTCGTTTTAAAATCTCTTTTTATTTTTAATAATGTTTTTCTAATTCCTGGTAGCATTTTTGGGTGCTATATATTTTAAATCTTTCCAGAATCAATCCACTCTTTTATTATTTCTCTTCTCTTTTCTTTTAAGGCAACCTCGAGTAATTTTGAAGATATTCCTTTAACCCTTCCTTTATTAAGTTTTTCTTTCCAAAAATCAGGCAGTCGGTTTTCTGTTTCTATTCTTATCTCTTCCTGCTGTGAAGGTGCAAGGGAATTATAAATTTGTTCTATCTTTTTAATCTCTTCCTGCCTCTTTTTATTTTCCTCTTCTTGTAGCTTTATTTTAATATATTCTGCCTTTTTCTCTTCTTCTTTTTGTTGTTCCTCTCTTTTTTCCCTTAAATATTCCTCCGGGAATTGCCAATTTTCTCTTATGGCCTTAACGAGATAGGCCGCTTTATCATCAGCATTAGCATAATTAATTGCCTCAATCCACTTTTTTATTAATTCTTGATTATTATTTTTTATTAGATTTTCAGCGGTTACTTTAGAAACATTTATTTTAACTAATTTATTGATTAAATTAGTCTGCTCTGAAGATGTTCCTTTTGTATCCTCT
>LDZT01008374.1_pt1 | contig 20814 bp, 19 predicted proteins | sample 615521 | NCBI WGS metagenome assembly LDZT01 (sample SAMN03408292, study PRJNA278302) | terrestrial metagenome | isolation source: oil reservoir sample SB1 | place: USA: Alaska, North Slope, Schrader Bluff formation | collected 2011-09
CCTGAAAGTCTTATTTCCATGTGAATATTTTAGCATATCGCCGCCTATTCATTCATCCATGGGCAAGCCCATGGTTTTCTGCCCTACGGGTTAATAAAAAAAATTCCACCATTTACATCAGCAATCACTACTTTTTGCCAATTACTCGGCGATACATCTCTTCAGCTATTTTCATATTCTTCCAGTAATCAGCCCTTTCCTCCAGTAAGGCCCAGTTTCTTTTTCTCATTTCTTCAAAGTTATCTTTGTTACTTAACGCTCTTATAATAGCTTCAGCTATGCTATCTGGATCTCGGGGATCAAAAAGATAGCCGTTCCAACCATCAGTGACCCATTCCTGTATAGGGGAATGATTGCTCATAATAGGGATTAGCCCATAAGCCATCCCTTCCAACAACGAGATTGGCCAACCATCATATAGAGTTACCGAAACCATAATATCTGAAGCAGCAAAATAGTTTAGTAAGTTAGGGCGACTAAGTCTGTTTGTAAAGCGACAATATCTTTCTACTTTTAGATCTTGTGTCTTTTTTTCTAATTGCTGATATACTAAAGAGTTTGTATTACCATCTATAATAAAAATAGTGTTAGGGTAAATTTTAATAATTGCAGGGATTGCTTGAATCAAGGCTGAGGTATTAATATAGAAGTTTTTGAACCCTCGGCTACTGATAATCAAGTTTGCATTCATATTGAATCCCAATTCTCCGCGTGCTGAACAACTATCCTTATGGTGTAAAGGAAATTCGTCCAATCTTAGGCCACCATTCCCTGGTATTATCTGTGACAATTTTGATGGCGAATAACCATAGACTTCAGCAATATATTTGTCTCTTGTATTATCAGGAAAATATAAATCGGCTATTGATAAAGCATGTCTGGTAAAACGTCGTAACACATAATATTCCCTGGCAAAATAAACCAAATCATTACCCCAGGTTGAAATGGCGAAGGGACAGTATCCTACTAGGCCACCAATATAACCCTCAATGGGCAGTCTTAAGCAATGAATTAAATCAGGCTGCAACATTTTAATGATGGCACGAGCTTTTCCCCTGAACTGTAAAACGCTGTAGAGTAACTTAAGCTCATGCAGTTGCTTTCCGTTGTCGACTTGGTATGCAAAGAATTTTCCTAAACTTGTGTTCTTAATATAGCCGATCAATCGCCGTACTAATAGAGGATTATTCGATGGCACATCCTTAACAACTTTAGAAGATGAAGTAATCATCATCGATGTTTTCAAGTCATAGATAATCACACCCCTTATGGGTGAAGGGTTCCGCGTCGTAGACAAGACAAACACCTCATAGTCTGGGCTATTGCAAAAATATTCAATCCATGTTCGTGCATGGATGCTGTTTGCATCGGCAATAAAACAAACTCTCATCATGATTCAGTTCCCCTTATGCTTGAAGAATGTAAGTACTTTTGCTCCCCACCTTCCTATCATAAGTCCTGGCTTGCCCAAGAGAGACAATAAGAACAAGGCATAAACTCTGAAGTCTCTCAAGAGAGAATCATCTATTGCTATTCCCAGAGCAATATTCCTTCGGGCCAATCTTGTTTGGCCATTCTGAATCGTATTCCATGCTCTCCAGAGCATTCTCTTTGCAGTTTGTTTTATGGCTATAGGTTCAAGGTATGAAAGATGTTTTTTTTCTGGTAAAAGATACTCCCAAAACTCTTTGAACATTTTATATTCTTCCATCCCAGCAAGATTCAGATTTATTATACCTGTTGTTCCTGACATCTGATGTCGTCGATAAAGACATAGCACTTTACCAATATAAGCGATCTTCCATTTCAAGCATATCCTTAACCACATTTCCCAATCCGAAACCCAGGGAATTTTTTCATTATAACCCCCAAGTAAATCATAACAACTCTTCCGTACTATAGCTGCTGACATTACTATGTGATTATCTAAAACAAGGTCTTTCATCTCTTCTTCACCATCTTTAATATAGTCCGTAGAGGGGAAAATGCTCTGGGAGAAAGCGACTCCTTGTTCATCGATATAGGAACAATTAGAATGCACCAAACCTACGTCAGAATTTTTATCAAGTATTGCACTTTGTACCTCAAGAAACCTTGGTAAAAGCATATCATCAGAATGAATTATACAAATATAGTCTCCGCGTGCTAATGAGATGCACTTATTGTAATTCCCGATAACACCTAGGTTTCTTTCATTGCAAACATAGCGTAACCTGCCGTCATCAAAGGCTTTCACAATCTCTTGGGTATTGTCCGTAGAACAATTGTCCACTACGATAAGTTCAAAGTCCCTAAACGTCTGCTTTAGGACGCTGTCGATAGCCTCACGAATGAATTTGGCGCGATTGTAAGTCGGGATGCATATGCTTATCTTGGGGGAATTCATGACAAATCCCTTCTTGGCATGAACAGCCTGGCCACCTTCTGCATAATTACCAAACCGCAACAGGGTTCTTGCAAAGTGCTGAGTGATACCAAATTATATTGTTGAGGATAACGCTCAGTAATCCAATCAATAGACCGTGGCACATTAGGTTGATGGTATATGCCTTTCCCATCAGCCGTTGGTACCAAAAGTTCCTTGCCCAATTTGGCCTCCAATTCATGCAAAAGGTTAACCTCTTTCATAGAAAAAGGACCAGTGTCATGGAAAACAACGATGCTGCCAGGAGACAGGAGATGATGGAATGCCTCAAAGTCCCTTCGACACGCCGAAAACGAGTGATCCCCATCAATGAACAAGATATCTGCCCCCCCCTGACCTCAACTTGTCAGCAACTTGGGATATTATTGTCTGTTCATTCGAACTCCCTTTAATAAAGCTTACGAACGGTAATAGTCCATGAAGTTTCAAACGCCGAGTGCACAACTTTATAGAACTTTCACTTATATCAACTGTGACAACATGCCCTCTCCCATTCTCTCTGATCGCCTCGGCAAATGCAATAGTTGATGCGCCACAGCCAATTTCGATAATATAATTTGGCATAAACAGTCTACCTAATGCGTAAAGAAGATGAGCTTCTTTCTTGAAAACAGGCCCGATGTTGCGTGGACCACCTGCGTAACACTCAACAAACGGCGGTACTATGCTATGATATCTTCTGATTACGTCAAAGGCAATAAACTTGAGTCCTTTAATTAACTTATGAGCCAAAGCTGATACATGATTACTCATCTTTTTTCCCTTCTTGAAACATGTTAGATAGCTCAGAGGCTACCCTTTTACCGCTTAACACGGTTTGGTCTGTCCACAAGTAGTCCCACTCCCCAAAGCGGCCACAATAAAAGACCCCATTATCTCTTAAATACTGATGAATAATCGCCAAATTTCTCTCTCTTTCAAAATCAAAGATTACATAGCCATAATCTATATTCATAGTACTCAAAATTCTAACATTATCACCCGGAAGTAAGTCGCCGGTTCCCCTGAGCTTGTTTAATACAACCTCAATAATATCTTCCCGGCTCATTTTCAAGGGCTTAGCCTGAGAATAAGGGATCTCAATTTGGAGGGTCTCGTAACCAAGGGGGGCATTATTCTTGGCAAATCGAGACATAAAGAAAACCCGGCTAAAAGGAATCTGCTCGTCGTAATAGTAATTCCAGTAATGCTGGCCAGTCAACTTTCTACACACAGCTATGTTAATCATAAACAGAGAAGTCCATTTAAGCTTGCCAGTAGTTTGCTTTACCTCTTCGGGTACATCTTTCATTATGCCGATCAATTCAGGCAGAGGTATTGTGGAAATGAGTATCTCATAATGTTCTTTTGTCCCATTCTTGAAGGCCATTACCTTATTCTTTAAGTCAAGCTCTTTTAAGTTATAGCCTAGCTTTAAGTTTTGCCCTTGGAGAAATACCTTCAAGAAAGATTGGAACCCGCCACTTACAGGATATCGGAAGCTATTAATATAATACCTGTTTACAGCTTCTCCTTTCAGTGCGCCTTCGATGACCTCCTCTATATTTGGTTTGTATAATCTCTCGCCGACCCAATCTGTGGTTAACTCCTCCGGCTCCACCGACCAAAACTTTCTGGTATATTTATGAGTAAAATAGGCACAAAATGCCTTGCCAAAAGCCAGATGACACCAATCCCGGTAATTCCTGACCGGAAAATTGTATTCATATTTTGCTTTAATAAAATCAACAAGGCAATCTTTTACAATACTAATTGGTAAGCCATAGAGATTATTCTGAGCCGGATGCTTAATCCAATGCCCTTGAAAATAATTAAGAGATAACGCCCTATGCTCTTCAAATTGGTCATTCACGCTTTGCGCAAACAAGTTCCTGATATATTCATCCTTTGTAAAGGAAATATGGATGCCGTGATCAAAAATGAAACCATCAATATTTTCTGACCGACAAAGTCCACCTGGCTGAGCTTCTTTTTCATAAAGGACGGTTTTATAACCTTTTTCGCGCAGATGATAGGCAGCGCTTAAACCACTTAATCCAGCGCCGAGAATGCTAATTTGAGGTTTTCCCATTACAGACTCCTTAAAAACCTTGCGGAGATATAATCGTGAAGAGCTTCCCTCCAACTTCTCATATCATTTAATCCCATCAGGTTTAGATTATAGTTTTCGAGTGCTTCTGAAGCAGGCACAGGTGCGTAACGAGGAAAGTAGCTTGAATCAACAGGCTTAATTTTAATATTCAGACCTATACACTTTACAATTTCAGATACATACTCAAACCTGGAACACATACCAAAATTTGCAATATGATAGGTACCATAAACCCCCATCTCAACTACTTCTATGATCTTCCTGGCTAAGTCTATTGTATAGGTTGGCGAGCCAAATCTATCCGCAGCGCTAACTAGCTCATCTTTACCTTTAGCCTCGGAATATATCTTAGCGACAAAATTCTTACGATGTTCTATATTACCACCAAAAAGCCAACCCGGGCGTATGATAAAATGGCTCCCCCAAATTGCACGAACTGCTTCTTCTGCCTTAGTCTTTGATTTAGCGTATACTGTTAGTGGCTTAAGTGGGTCATATTCAGTGTAAGGGCTGTCCTTCTTCCCATTGAAAAGCCCACAAGTACTGATGAACACCAAAGGAATATTTAAATTTCGACAGGAAGTAGCAATAAATTGAGTCGACATTGTATTGGTTAAGAATGCATGATGAGGATCTTCTTCGCATAAGTCAGCATTCGCTTCAGCCGCCGTATGGATAATTAAATCTGGCTGGTTTTTCTTAATAGCATTCCACACCTCTTCCCACTTAGTAATGTCCATATCCTTACGGCTAGTAGGAATTATATTATGCATAGTATACGATGTTAGGTACTGACACAAATCTGAACCCAACATGCCTTTTGAACCAGTAATTAAGACTGTCATTTTATCCATACTTCAGCCTCCAATCATAGGGGATCTTATCCGTGAACGGATCCATCCGAATAATCTCTTCGGGATCATGTGGCTGGCTAGCACAATTGGCCACAATTGCTGATCCGGCCCCAATACCTTTAAATCCATTCCAAATGCCAGGGGGAATTCTTACTAACACATAGTTTGACTCTCCTATGAAAAGTTCCATTAATTCGCCACGCGTAGGCGATTCTTTGCGATCATCATACAAGACCAGTTTAATCATACCGACAATAACAGCGTAGTTCAAAGTCGTTTGCTTATGCAAATGCCAGCCCTTTATAACGCCAGGATATATAACTGAGAAATAAATTTCTCCAAATTTTCCAAAATGAGGGTCGTCTGCCCGTAGCATATGCATAATTTTACCGCGTTCATCGGGAATTTGCTTGAGTGGATATATCAATACGCCATCAATCATGACCTGTCATCTCCTTCATATATTCTTTAATCTGCATTTCTGTATATGAACCCATTTCTGTAGAATTACTATAAAATTTTCTATACCAACCAACTGTATGTTCAAGTGCTTTGTTTATTTCCCAAACTGGCTTCCAACCCAGAATCTGTCTTGCTTTGCTGCAGTCAAGCTTGAGGTATTGTGACTCATGTAAAGGATTAGATGACTTTTGGGAAATATCTTGCCAGTTCCCCTTACCCCAATATTTTATTATTCCTTTCACTAAATCTTTAACAGAAATACCATCTTCTTCTCGAGGACCGAAATTCCAGGCACCGGCATATTTTTGACTATCTTTGTACATCTTAGCCGCTAACAGCAGATAACCACTAAGTGGTTCTAATACGTGTTGCCACGGTCGTATTGCTTCCGGGCTTCGAATTTTAATTTCCTGATCGTTTGACAACGCACGAATGCAGTCTGGAACAAGCCTATCTTTTGCCCAATCGCCTCCACCGATTACGTTTCCTGCTCTTACCGATGAAAGAGATATTTTATATTCATTATATTTTTGGGAATCGAAATATGATTTTCTATAAGCAGTAGTTATAATCTCAGCACACCCTTTACTGGAACTGTAGGGATCATATCCTCCTAGGGGGTCGCTCTCTCTATACCCCCAAATCCATTCCTTGTTCTCATAACACTTATCGCTTGTAATATTTAATACAATGCGAACGGAATCAGTACTTCTTGCTGCCTCGAAAACATTCACCGTCCCCATAATATTCGTTTCGTATGTATATCGAGGATTTGCATAGGAATCCCTGACCAGTGCCTGTGCGGCCATATGAAAGACAAACTGTGGTCGGTATTCTCTAAACACATCTTTTAGAGCCTTGACATCTCTTATATCACTAATGATTGATGTAATTCTTTTATCAAGCTTTAAAACTTTAAACAAGTTTGGTTCTGTAAAAGGAGCTAATGCGTATCCGATAACATTTGCCCCAAGTTCCGTAAGCCACAGAGAGAGCCAAGAGCCTTTGAAGCCAGTATGTCCCGTGACTAGCACTATTTTATTTCTAAAGACATCCTTTATTAATTGAAAATTCGCCGCTAGCGGATCTTTATTGATCATTCCCATACCTTCCAGGGTGCTCGTTCCATTCTCCACGTTTTCTGAAGTAATTCAAGGTCTCGATAGGTATCCATGCACTGCCAATAGCCGTGGTGCGGGTACATCATAAGTTCTCCATCCTCAGCCAGGCGCTCTAGTGGCTCTCGTTCTAATATACACTTATCTTCAACAGTTAGGTAATCAAAGAATCTTCGGTTAAAGACGAAAAAACCACCATTTATGTAACCCTGGGAGACTAAAGGCTTTTCGCTGAACTTTGTCACTGTTTCCCCTTCAGTAATTAACTCTCCAAATCGAGATGGAGGACGTACTCCTGTTACCGTTCCAATCTTACCACACTTATGATGAAATCCCAAAAGTTTATTAATATCAATATCTGCTACCCCATCACCATATGTTAGCATCAACTCTTCTCCTGTTATATATTGCTCAATACGTTTTAACCTTGCTCCAGTCATTACCGCCAAACCTGTATCAGCTAAGGTAACCTTCCACCCTTTTTCAGTATGGTTGTTATGGAATTTAATTATGTTAGAAGATCCAAGTTCAATCGTGAAATCGTTGTTCATCACTTCATAATGAAAGAAATAATCTTTGATCATTTCACTTTTGTAACCAAGGCAGAGAATGAATTCATTAAATCCATAGTGGGAGTAAATTTTCATAATATGCCATAAGATTGGTTTACCCCCAATTTCTACCATAGGTTTGGGGCGATAGGCTGTCTCTTCTTGGAGCCTTGTACCTCTACCACCGCATAAAATAACCACTTTAATATCTCGATTTATCATCTTTTAGGTACCTCCTTTTAACCTGATACATTTTCTATTGAAAAAATAATTTAAGCAAACAATACTCAACGCTTGATCACCTTCCTTCTCCAAGCTAACAACGCCTCAATTTCATTTGCTTCAAACCCCTTCAATGCGACGAGCGACAAGAAGTATACCCCAACTCCTGCAGGAATTGAAACGCACAAGTTTATCAAGGGAGATGAAGTAAGGTTATTGCCTAAAGGATATATCGCTGCTCCCATTACTATTGAGGCACAAGCTACCTTAACTAGAGTTTTAAAAGGAAATTTCCAGATGAAAAATTTTCGTGACACGAAAATTCCAAAAAGAAATCCTACCGCACTGGAAATAAAAGTTGTTACTGCTGCAGCCATGTAGCCATACATGGGTATTAAAAGAAAATTCAATCCCACATTTAGGAGACAAGAGACACCAGTACAAGCTGCAAGTAGTTTAGTCTTATTATACCACATAAAAGGCGTAGCATATCGCCCCCCCAAAGCGCTCAGAAAAGCTCCAAAAGAAACCAAGGGAATAATCTGAAACCCTCTGTAATATTCTGGAGCTGCCATTATATTAATGATTGACCTCGCTAGTATACTCAATCCTACTGTTGCCGGAAGCCCAATAATAATCCAATAACGAGTCAGCTTAATAAGAAATTCTTTGCTTTTCTCTACACCTTGTTTTTCCCAGACATTCATTGATAAGGGTCCTGACGCCATAATAAACAAAGAAGAGAGCATGAATATGGTCTGCTCAGCAATTCCATAACTTGCTGAATATATTCCTACCTCCTGGCTACTTCTAAAAAGTCCTAGAATATAACGGTCCGAGAAGCTCATGATCCAAGAAGCTAAAAATGAAACCACTAGTGGGAAACCATATTTTGCCATTTCTGAAACCATTGGTAATGAAATACCTACCTTAACCGACGTACCCTTCCCAACGGAAAACCAGTATAACAGCGGCATTGCAATCACAATGCTAATAACCGATCCCCATAGCAAACCCTCTATTCCCATATTCCACATAAAAATTAGAGTAATCCCCAAACCAACTTTTGCCACGCTGTGCCATAAAGCGAAAGAGGTGTACCACTGAACTTGACGTTTAGCCCGAAGAAATGTCTGTAGAACTTGAAAGAAAGAAGTAACTATAAAGACTAATCCTCCAAGACGCATAAGCGAACACAAGCTTGCACTAATATGCACTTGACCCAAGGATAAAATACCAAGAAAAATAACGAAGATGGCTGCTACGGAAACAAGGGTCATTCCTAACACGGAGTTATAGAAATAACTCAGCTCGCCTCTTAGCTCATAAGCAGGATAGAACCGAATGATTGAATTATCCAACCAGCCAACAGCTATAGTAGTGAGGATCGACACTGTAGCTGTCACCAACACATAATTTCCATAATCGGCGGGTGAGAATAGGCGGGTAACAATGGGAATTGTTATCAACCCCACTAGCGCAGGAACGAACTGAGCTGGGATATATTTCGCAAAGTCCTTGATAAAATCGTTAATCATACTTTCTCCACTAACTTCTTAAATTTTCGCCTTATAACAGCTGCATAACATCTAAGGCAAAAGGGGGAAATAAGCCATCTAATAAACTGCAAAAAATGCTTTATACCATACTTTTTTATTCTAATAACCCAACTCTTAATATTTCCATAGAGATATTCTTCAGAAATTTCCTCAAACCACTTATTTTCATTTAATTGTTTTTTAACTATTGGATCAGAAATTTTAGATATAAATTCCAGTATTCCAGTTTTTTCTTCTCCGCTAACCAAATAAGGAACGAAATCTCTATCTATCTTTACAGGGTTAATATTATAACTTTCCAACTCATTTTTAGTAAGTTCTATAGTAAGTATAAAAGACTGATTATTCGGACTATTAGAAACATAAGGGTCAAATTGAAAATTTCCTAAAGAATAGGCAATTAAACCATGTTTATATCTTTCTATCCCTTGAATCACATGGGGATGATGTCCTAAAATTATAGTAGAATCCGCATCAACTAATTTATGGGCAAATTCAATCTGTTGGGGGGATGGATAAAAAAACATTTTCAATCCTCCAATGCAAAGAAATAATAACAAAATCACATTTTTGTTTTATATATTCAATATCTTTTATAATTGTTTTTAATTCTATCTTATTAATCCATATATTCTTTTCAGGTAAAACTAATCCGCTATTCGAATAACCTAAAAAGCCTAATTTTATTACTTGTTTTTCTAATATTATATAATCTTGTTTAGCGTTATTCCTTGCACCAATAAAATTAATATTATTTTTTGCTAATATATTTAATGTTTCATTAAATCCTTCTATACCTAAATCCATTATATGATTATTAGCCACATTAAGAATATCAAAAGCTGCGTCTTTCAAATAACTTACTTTATCTGGAGAAGTATGCAAAGATACTGCTTTTTCAGTTTCTTTCCCTTGATTTGATAAAACAGTTTCTAAATTACCAAAAAGAATATCTTTGTCCTTTAAAATTTCTTTAACGTTTTCAAAAGGAAATTTATTGTTTTTTGTCTTTAGAAAAATATCGCCTACAGCCATAATTTTTATTGTATTCATATATAATTTTCCTAATAATTTCTAAATTCAATTGGTAATCTTAAAATTAAAACTATATTGACTATTACTTTAAATATAAATTTAGTCCCCTTATCCATTTATAAAATCCTTGGATATTTCTGATATTATCCATTTAAATTTTCCAGAGGGGGAAAGTTCAATTTCATTTACAATTTCGGGAATAATTTTAGTTTTATCTTTTTCTCCTATAATCTTTCCATTTGACTTGTTACTCTTAGAAAGTCAAGGAGTATTTCAAAAAAAGAAGTTAAAATAAATATAATTACACCTATCCACATTAAAAAATATAAACCTGAAGGAATATAAGACTTAGTAAATAAAAGAATGGTTGAAAAAATAAAGGAAATAATCCCTATTGAAATAATAGATAATTTTATTATATTCGCATAGAACTGCTCGAGTTTCTCATCCCGTTTATATATAGGATAAAATCTAATAATAGACATAGATAGCCAACCAACAAGAGTTGAAAACACACTAATACTAGCCATTACTAAAACATAATTTCCATAGTCTCCTGGCGGAAATAAGCGAGTAATAATAAGAATGCTGATAATTCCTACCATTGCAGGGACAATCTGCGAAGGTAAATATTTAATTATATATTTAATAACATTCTTATTTGCATTCTCTTCTTTATTTAACAAATTTCAATAAATCCTTCCCATCCACTTGGAGGTTCAAAATTAAAATATTTATTTTTATTTCTTTTATTGAAAAAATCTTTATAATTATAATTGCTACTTAGTTTTATTTTATCTACATCAACTTTAAATAAACCTTTTTGATTTAAAATATAATTCAACATTTTAATCTTATTACAATCAAATCCCATAATTCTAGCACAAACTAAATCTACTGCACAAAGGTTAAACCCTGCTACGATTACCCCACACTTTTTGCTATCTGGAGTTAAAGGACCTTCTCTCTCTCCTCCAATTATTCCATCAACAAGTGAAAACATCTTACGTATGGGAGTATTGCGTAAATTACCTTCTTTGTCTGCATAAATAAAAATCTTCAGTAAATCTATTGCCATTCTCCAAGCTGAATCATTCCCATACCAATTTCCACAATCTAAAATTATTTTTTTCTTATCCTTTTTAAATCCCAATAGCTTTAAATATTTTCCAATGTTTATAATCAATCTATATAAAATATCAGTTTTTGAATTCTTCTTAGATAACAAGCTGTCATAAAGTCGTCTTTGTAATTTAACTATCATTGTCTCCTTAAAATTAAGAATATGATCTGGAAATTGATCTCCCCCTTTTGAAGGAGTACCCAATGTATAATGAACCAAATAGTTTTTATTAGTACAAATCCCTACTAATCCCTTTATATTTAATGTAACTCCTACTTTTTTATGAACCTTTAGTTTTGGAATAGAAATAATTGTATCAGCAGATAATATAGTTTTAGAAATTAAATATTCTTGTATATCATTATGATGATGTTTTATTGTTTCTTCTCTGTTATAATCAGCTCCGTAAAATTTTTTATATTTTTCTACTTCATAGAATAAACTATCTTTCCCTAAATTGACAACTACTCCACCAAGAGGATCACCTGGTAATTTATGCCTATTTATTGAGTAAATATTTTTTGGATCGCCTTTATTATCAAGCCAAAAGTCCCTTAAATCATAAATTTCTATATCAAAATTGAGTTCCTTTTTATATAGTTCCTGAATTGTTTCGAGTTTGATAATTTTTAATAATTCTTTAAAATCACAGTCCATTTGAGGTGCATCAGCAATAATAATTTTCCCTTTACCTGCAAGTGCAATATAAACATAATCAACCACAGCTCTAATAATGGATGGATGAGTAATAATACTAAACAAGTCTCCTTCTTTATCATGTTTACTTAAAACAAAATTAGGTTTAACAACAACTGTATTACCATGCTTAATTATATCCTTAAAAGGATTCCATTGAGGAGTATTGTAATTTTTTTTATCTAAACCCAATAATAAAAGAGCATTTCTAACAGCATTATAGACATCATTCGCCTCAATACTAACATTATTTAAAAAATATTCGGGATATGCGGTGTGAGGATTATATGGGGGTTTTTCTGGATATACTATATCTGGTTCGTGGTAAATTGATACTTTTAAATTTGAAATAATTTCTTCTATATTTTTCATTTTAATTTCCAAATTCAATTGATAATTCTAAAATTAAAATTATATTTACTACCGTCTCCTGATATTTAATGTAAATTTGATACCCTTATCTATTTATAAAATCCTTTGATATTTCTGATATTATCCATTTAAATTTTCCAGAGGGGGAAAGTTCAATTTCATTCACAATTTCGGGAATAATCGTAATTTTTTCTCCTATAATTTTCTTAAGTTCTTGTGATAAAAATTGAATTTCTTTATTTAATAAATCTTTATTAACGTCTTCCAAAGGGACTATTCTTAAAATAATTTTTTCATGACTTTTTTGCACAATCTGTGTATTTTTAATCGTTTTTAAATCTTTAAATGGATGAGTAATAATTGCCGGAGCAATTAAAAAACCTTCAGGAGATACAATAAAATCTTCCAATCTTCCTTCTATTCCATCAAAAATGGGATAATAGTTGCGATTACATTTTTGACAAGGCTCAAATCTAGGATTTAATGCAACATCTGTCATCTTATATCGAATAAAAGGATTAACTGTATTCAAAAATCCAGTAGCAACTATTTCTTTTGTTTGAAAATCAAATTCTGTAATCCCATATTCAGGTAAACAATGATATATATGAGTTTTTTCACATTCTGCAGCTAAAACAGCTTTTTCTGCACAACCATAATGACTAAAAATTCGACAACCAAAAACTTCTTCTACAATTTTTCTTTCCCATTCATATATAATCTCTGAAGCAAATAAGATTGCTTCCAATTCAAAATTAATATTTAACTTATGTTGTTTTATTAATAATGCAAAAGATGCTATAGCTCCCGGATAACCATGTAAAAATTTTGCTCCAAATTCTTCCATTTTTTTTAAATATAATTTAGCCCTTTCTTTGTTTTCAATAATGGGGGAAAATCTAAGAATATTTCCGAATTTGCTATAAAAAATCGGTTCTTTTTTATTTATTGCTCCCCTCAATTCCATCCTTTTATCTCCTGGTTTGTAACCGATTCTTGACCATTGATGACAAATAAAAGCCCATTCTTTTTCCCCTTCATCTATATTTACATAAAATTGTAAAGGTTTTCCTGTTGTTCCGCTTGTATGAGATATCGGGAGTTTTAGTAAATTAATATTTTTCGATATTATTTCTTTTGTATTAAAATTTTCTCTAAAAATATCTTTTGTCAAATAAGGCAATTTTATAAAATCATCAAAATCCTGGATATCTTTGGGTTTTAATCCCCTTTCATCAAATATCCTTCGGTAATAAGGAACATTTTCATAGGAATGTTTTAGCAATTTTTCTAATTGTCTCATTTGGTATTCTTCTAATTGTTCCTTGCTCCACCATTGTGATTCTTGAAGAAAATTATAGGTATCCCAAAAAACTTTTCCTAATCTTTTCTCATAAGGAATTAATCCATAGACATATCGAATAGGTTTCTTAATCCAAGGGGGTGATTTTCTTATTAAATCTCTCATAACACCAATACATTTTCCTTTATTTTTTTATCTCTTCTTCCACTGCAAAACTAATTTTAGTAGCCTGTTCAATTTGCCACAGAGGGATAGGATATTTTGTACCATCTTTTATTACTTGAGAAAAGGCAATCAATTCTTCATAATGGCCCTTATCCGAAAGTTTACTATTTATATTAGCTATTTTTACTCCATATCCCTCTAATGCTTTATAATCTTTCATCGTAATTATTTTATTATCAAAGTATATCTCTAAAGATTCTTTAGGATAAGTCTTATCTCCTAAAGCAGTATAGGTAAGGGTGCAAATGCTTCCCTCTTTATATTTTAAAGTTACTACCACATTATCTCGAGAAGATATATTTTTTGTCTTTGGATTTATGCTGTTTACTGAAATAGTAGCGATTTCTGCATCGACAAAATAATTAAATAAGTCAAATATATGGCAAGCTTCTCCTATTATCCTTCCCCCACCTTCTTCGGTATGGACCCAATGGTCTAAAGGGATATAACCAGCATTCATCTGATAATTTATAATCATAGGATTTATTCTATCTTTAATATGTTTTTTAATTTCTATAGCATATTTAGAAAATCTCCGATTAAAACCGACCAGATAAGGCATTCCAGTTTTTTGAATAGTTGTAAATATCTCTTCCATCTCTCTTTCGTTTAAAGCCATCGGCTTTTCGACAAATACTGCCTTGCCTTTTTTCATCGCTTCTATAGAATATTGCGCATGCAGATTATGCCTGATACAGATCATTACCAGATTTACATTGGGGTCATCTAATATTCCCTGGTAATTAGTGGTAGCGTATTTTGCTTTATATTGTCGGGCAATAGAGGTAGCATTACTGCCAGTTCGGCTCATAATAGCATAAATATCATAAAAATTATTTAATTTTTCTAAATTGGGGAGATGCGTCCCTTGAGCAAAGCTACCTGCTCCAACTATAGCAACTTTAATTTTATTAGTTTTTAGGTTAAATTGGGGATTAGCTTCTACTCTTCTGTCTATCTTATCTTCTAATTCTTCCTGCTTATATTTCAATAATACTATCAGGGGTCTATTTTCTTCTTTTTCGAATTCCTGGTAGGCTTTTGTAACTTCTTCTATCTCATAAACTTTTTCTATAATATTAGCTAATTTTATCTTATCTTCGGATAACATTTTAAGATATTCCTGCATATTTCTATTTTCGGTCCAACGGACATAAGGATAAGGATAATCTATTCCTTTTTCTTCATAATTAGGGTCATATCTTCCTGGCCCATAGGAAGAAGAGATATAAAAATCTAATTCTTTTTTATACATATCTTCTCTATTTATTTCCATTCCCACTACGCCAACTAAAATTACTCGACCCTTTTTACGACACATCTGAAAGGCTTGAGCTAAAGGCTCATTAGAAGAAGTAGCAGCAGTAATAATTACTGAATCCATTCCATATCCCTCGGTTAGCTTTATGGCTTCCTCCACTATATTCTCTTTGGTGGGATTTAGAATATATTTTGCTCCGTTTTTTTGGGCTATAGTAAGTCTTCGATCATCTAAATCAATAGCTATAACTCGAGCTCCGCCAGCAGTTACCATCTGAGAAGCTAATTGTCCAAGAATTCCCATTCCGATAACGGCAATATTTTCACCTAACTTAACTTCTGCTCTCCTAACTCCTTGCATAGCAATACTTCCTAAGGTAACAGTGGAGGCTTCTTTAAAGTCTAAATCTTGGGGTATTTTAACCAGTAAGTTTCTGGGTACTTCTATACACTCTGCATGATTAGCATATCCTGCCCCCGCACAGGCTACTCGGTCTCCTACCTTTATATTTCTGACCTGAGCACCAACTTCTACTACAGTGCCAGCAGTACTGTATCCAGTAGGGGAACCTGATTCAAAGGTACTTTGCAAAATATTTTTGGTTTTTAATATACCTTTTTCTTTAATCAGATTTAATCCTTTTTTAATGTTTTGTGGTTCTCGAAGGGCTCTTTGAATGATAGTTTGACCTGAAGATTTTATGCTGGCCATTTCTGTTCCGGCACTAATACAAGAATAGGCAACTTTAACTAACACTCTTCCGGGACTTACCATCGGTGCTGGTATATCTTCTACTATAGCTTTGCCTTTTTTGATTAAGACTTGTTTCATATTGCTCTCCAATTATTAGATTATTTCAATGATAGTATTAATTACAGAATCTTTTATCTCGCAATTTATTACCCTGGTTTCCTCTCTTAGGCCATATTCTTTGGCCATCCAAGATTTTTCAATATTATATTCGCTTTTTTGCAAATTAAATAATTTTAATTTTATTTTTTCATTAGTTAAATTAGTTAAGATAAGACAGTCGGCTTGTGGCTCTATTTTTACTTCTCTATCTAAATGAAATCTCATATATTTTTTATAATCCAAACTCCCCGGTATTTTTATAATGAAATCATTTATAATGATTTTATTATCTTCTAATTTGACTTCTCTTTCGGCGATTATCCCAGCTTTTTCCATAAACCCATAATGTCTACCCTTAAAATAATTATAGTTGAAATCTAATAGCTGGGCATTAGTTTCGTTATTTATTCCAAATAATTCTTTCTCTTCAAAATTATTTTGCTCTAAATTGGCAACTTGTAGGGTATTATGCATAGAGGTACTTCTAAATAAATTTCTTAATCTATAATCTGCGGTATAGACATAAGTACCAGGATCAATAACAAAATCTATACCGGATATATTTAATTCGAAACTAAGCTGATCATTATGGGTATGCCCACCATTACCATTCATTCCATTGGGACCACACTTAATAATTATATATATTTTATCATTTCTTAAAATATAATATCCGCTATCTTTATAGGCCTTTGATGCTAAATTAAGGTTTGGCTTCTCGTTTGTTTTTATTTTTATTTGGGGAGTTTTCCCAAAGCACCAAAGGGAAACTGGACAATTATGGTTAGGTGAATAATATTTAAAATCATTACGCTTAAAATATTCCCCTCCTAAAGCAACTAAATGTCTGAAATCTCTTTTATCTAAGTCTCCATAATCAGATAAAATAATAAATCTTCCACTATCCATATCTCCAATAAGAGGGATATGGCCATCAGGTTTAGTAATATCCATTATAAACTCAATCATTTTTTCTAATTTGTCCTTGTATTCTTTGGTGAAAGCAATATTGTTTTTAGAGCAAAGTATGGAGGTGAATAAAAATAATTCGGTAACCAAACAATGATAAGCAGTTGAGGCTTCGTAATCTACCCCATCTGAATTAATTTGATTATTCATCTCCTGTTCAAATTCTTTCAAGCCAAAATCAAGCCATATTTTAGGGTTATTTTGGGCGTCTTCTTGGTCATATTTAAAATTTTTAAAATATAATCCTAACCATATCAGTCCAGCCAAATCCGATAAATAGTGATTACTATTATAATGAGAGGTATTTTCTAAATTATCAAAGATAAATTTCCCGTGTAAATATAGTGCTTTATGATATTCAATCCAAAATTCCTGATTAATCTTATTCTTTTTTTGGTTTTTGAGGTAATCTTTAAAAAAATAATAGCCTATTATCCAATTGCAAGCTCTAATTGCTACCTCCATAGTGCAAGTCCAGTTCACGGACATTTCTATCGGATTCTTGCTAATCCAATTTTCAATTTGGTTTTTAAATTCTAAGGCATATTTAACATTATTGGTGAGCAAATATGCCTGACCAAGGGTTGGGATATGCTGAAAACGAGAGAGTTCCCAGGGAACCTTTACATCAGCATCGTTTTGCAAATTAACTGTTTTAATATTTTTATAAAATTTATTTTCCCAGATAAATCCGGTCTTAAAATCTTCATTCCATTGGATATCTTTTCCTAAATTAATATCTCCTGAACCTAAAAGATTAAAAATATGATTGCATATCCTGTCGGCTTGCTTAATTATTTGTCCTTCTTTTCCTGAGTTTTTGAGTTCCTGAATATAATGTTCTCTTTTATTATTTATATTAAGTAAAGAATTTATGTTGGGTTCAAAATTTTCAAATATATTTGAATCAATATCTATAGGGTTTTTGGTAATTTTTTTTGCTCGGATAAAATAATAAATCTTGTTGTCTATTTTTCGATATACTTTCTTTATTAATATTTTAGGAGGTAACTTTGTCGCTTTTTTAAAATTTATTTTTAAATCACTTATTTTATTTTCTATTTCCATATTATTAATTTGCTTTCCCCAGCAAATAATATTTAAATCCTTTATTTTCTATAATATTTCTATCAAAATAATTTCGAGTATCTAATACAATTTTATTTCGCATCTGGGGAGCAAGGGTATCAAAATCTATTTCTTTAAAATCTTTATGATTTACGGCTAAGACCAGTAAATCACTATCTTTTACTGCTTCTGATATGGTGTCCACTTTATATTTAGATTTTTTAACATAAGGGTCTACCGCCGATATTTTATAATTATGTTCTTCTAAAAGTTTAATTAAAGTAATAATAGGGCTCTCTCTTACATCATCAATATTTGCTTTGTAAGTTATACCCAGTATAGTTATTTTTTTGGGAGGATTAATATTTTTCAGTATGTTCTCAATTTTATTAAAAATAAACTGCGGCATACTATCATTAGTTTCTCGGGCTAATCTTATTATTCGAGCTAATTCTGGATTTTTCTCCACTATAAACCAAGGATCTACTGCTAAGCAATGTCCGCCTACCCCTGGTCCGGGCTGATGAATATTTACCCGCGGATGTTTGTTACATAATTTTATTACTTCCCATACATCTACATCTATTGCCGTATCCTCACAAATTTTGGCTAACTCATTAGCAAAGGCAATATTTACATCCCGATAAGTATTTTCCACTATTTTACACATCTCCGCAGTATCTGTATCAGTTAGATATATCTCACCTTTGACAAAAGTCTGATATAGTTCTTTTATCTCTTCGGCAGATTTTCTATTTATTGTTCCAATAATTCGGTTATTATTTACTAATTCAAATAGAATTTGACCGGGCAAAACCCTTTCAGGACAATAACCCACATACAATTCGTCTCCAATCTTTAGACCACTCTTTTCTAAAATTGGAATAATTAAATTTTTAACTGTTCCGGTGGGAGAAGTGGATTCCAAAACTACTATATTACCTGTTCTCAAATAAGGGACGATACTCTCTGCAGCTTTTTCTACTAAACTCATATCCGCTTTTTTATCTTCAGTGAGAGGAGTAGGGACAGCAATAATAAAAGCATCGGCCTCTTGAGGTTTTTTAGAGGCAATTAGATTACCCGAAGCTACTTCTTGTTCTACCATATTCTTTAGATAAGGTTCTTCGATAATTACTTCTCCTTTCTCTAAAGCATCTATAACCTCGTTGTTTATGTCCACTCCTATTACTTTATGTCCATTGCTGGCAAACATAGCTGCGGTAGGTAAGCCGATATAACCTAAACCAATAACACAAATTTTTTTCATTCTTTCTCTTTATTCTCTTTCCTCTAAGGTATAATTTTCTATTGTTTTATTCTTTTCTTCTCTTTTATTTTACCATTTATTGCTATATCACACTTTATAATATAATATATTATCTTACAAGATATTCAGGGGAGGTATCCCCTGAAACCCCTCATCATCACCCTCACCCTTCCCTCTCCCTTCTAAGGGAGAGGGTTAGAGAGATGGTATAAAATATATTGTTTCTTATCTAAAAAGAGTATTTCATAGTATCAGAATTTTTTTGAAATTCCGATACTATTAAATAATATATTAAAACATATAGCTTTAATTAAATCGATTAAACTAATTAAATTAATTAAAATTTTCTATTGTTATCTCGAAAGTAACGGTTCCGCCCTTTGTTTTATCACAGGGATCTAAACATTGCACATATGCTTGATTATTTTTATCTCCTATATTTAATTCTCTGGGGTCTATCCCTCTACTTAAAGCTATATAATAGGGCATAATTGAGGCAAGAGAGTGCATGCACAGGTTTATATCACTCTCTAAGATATAGCCATTCTTGACATAGAATATCTGGTTTAATTTATATATAGGGCAATTACCTTTAATATCATATACTCTGATTTTAAGTGTTTTAGCTGATAGGTACACTAATTATCACTCCCGGTTTTCATCAGTTGGCGATTAATTTCGAAATTCACGGTGGAGAGATCAGCAAGAGGAACCCGGGTTGAAGCTTCTAATATCTCAATGGCAATGATGCTCCCATCGGCATCGTAGTCCAGAATGAACCCCTCTTGAATCTCGTCACTCTCGTAATATTCCGCTTCCTGCAATTTAATATAAAGAGCATCTGCTTCTTCATCATATCTTATTCTCATTATTTTCCATCCTCATATTTCTCGACCTTTGAAGTTTGTTCACGCCTTACGCACCCTCACCCCTCCCTCTCCCCATTTACTATTCCCATTTACTATTCACGGAAAGCCTTATAATATAAGCCTTTTGAGCCGTATCTAAAATAGGGTCATTTTAAGCATCATTTTAAAGTTTAAAGGGTTTTACCTTAGTTGCCTTAAAAAAATGCGTTATAAACGTTATAAGCGATTCCTGCCTGAAAGCCTTAGGTAGCAAGGGTTTCAAGAGCTAAAAATAGCCTTTTTGGCACTTTTTTGCTTATTTCGAAGCATTTTTCCTTGTGAATTTTTTATTCTTTTTTGTGAGGTCTCTGTAACCCTTATATATTAGGTGTTTCAAAGGACAAAAAGTAAGCTAAATTAGCCAATCGATCAATCGCCAATCAAGAAAGAATCTACCAATCTGCCAATAGCCATTTCCATACTGGTAATATTTGAATATTTATATCTTC
>LDZT01005145.1_pt1 | contig 20754 bp, 23 predicted proteins | sample 615521 | NCBI WGS metagenome assembly LDZT01 (sample SAMN03408292, study PRJNA278302) | terrestrial metagenome | isolation source: oil reservoir sample SB1 | place: USA: Alaska, North Slope, Schrader Bluff formation | collected 2011-09
CGCCTGTCCTGAACACGCTGCGCCTGGCCTGCAGGTCGAGCAGGGTCCGCTCCGTGCCGCCGGTGGCCATCACGTACACCAGCGGCGCGGGGTCCTCGAACCCGTCGACGGACACGCGCACGCCGCCGCGCGAGCCGAGTTCGGCCATGAGGTCGGCGATGACGCTCTCGTTCTGCCCCGCCCCGCCGAACGGCGGTATCACCGGCGTGTAGAGGAACCGCATGCGATCGAACCTCCCGGGTGGTGGTGTATGTCACCAAGAGGATACCCTGCTCCAGCCTCCGCATGAGATATCCTCGGTAACGTAAGGCCGTCTCGATCACGGAGCCGGGATGCTGCGGGTCATCATCGCGTTCGCGCTGATACTGACGCTCCTCACGGGGTGCGGCACGATGCTGCCCGATGGCGTGATCTACCCCTCGATCACGCCCGACGAGACCATCAGCGCCGTCCACACCGTGGCGGTCTCCTTCACGTTCGAGCGGCAGCCCGTGGAGTTCACCCTGACCGTCGACGGAGGGCTTTACGCCGGCGCCGCAGCGGCCGACAAGGAGGTCATCCGCTTCGGCAATGCGCGGGCCAACGACTGGATCGAGGACTACTTCCCCGCATTCATCACCGAGCCGCATCAGCAAGCGTTCTACGACTCGCTCCTTGCCGCCTTCCGTTCCATACGCGACCAGCGCGGCCTCGATGCCGACCGGTATGCCGAGATGCTCACGGCCTACGTGCAGTCGATCACCTACCGGGTGGACCCGGATGACCTCTCCCCCAAGTTCCCGGTGGAGACCTTTGTGGAGAGTGCGGGCGACTGCGACGACAAGACGCTCTTGCTCGCCGCCCTGCTCGCCCGCGAGGGCTACGACGTCGCGGTGCTCATGTTCGAACCCGAGCAGCATGTGGCGCTCGGCATACGCGCCAACGGGATCACCTACGACGACACCGGCTACGCGTACGTTGAGACGACCGTGCCGGGCTACATTGGCCAGGTGCCGGAGAGCCTCGAAGGCGGCATCACACTCGAGAGCGAGCCGCGCGTGTTCAGGATCGATGGAGGCCCGGCCGAGTACACGGCTGGCACGCAGGTGGCCGCCATCCTCGATGCGCGAGCACGCGCGGTGGCCGAGGCGGAGGATCTCGCGCTGATGATCGAGGAGGCCGATGGCGCCCTTGCCGAGCTCGAGGCGTCGGTGCGCTCGTCGTACGACGACCTGCAGCGCCTCAAGGCGACCGGCGCATACACGCAGTACAACGCGCAGGTGGACGGCTACAACGCCCTTGTGGCCGAGTACAACCGCGCCATCCAGGAGCGCAACGACCTGGCCGCGCGGCATAACGAACTCGCCGCCATCGACCGCGCTGTTGCCGACGGCGCATCCGACAGGGCGGGCACCTACGCGACGATCGGATCGTTCTAGGCCGCTTCGCCCCGCCCCCTCCCATGCGCCCCGTTGCGCATGTCGCTGCTGGGTATCATCTACGGTGTCCCCGATACATGGAGGTCTCATGACGCAGGTACTCATGGTGATCGCCCCTGAGGTGTTCCGCGACGAGGAGTACGCCCACCCCAAGGAAGTGCTCGAATCCCGCGGCGCCACGGTCGACACTGCCAGCAGGTCGGCCGGCGTCTGCCAGGGCAAGCTCGGCATGACCGCCGAGGCCACCGTCTCGCTCGCCGACATCGAGGCGGCCGACTATGACGCCGTGGTCTTCGTGGGCGGCGGAGGCGCGCAGGTCTACTTCGACGACCCCGTGGCCCACGCCCTCGCACAGGAAGCGGACCGCCTCGGCCGCGTGGTGGCGGCCATCTGCATAGCGCCGTCGGTGCTCGCCCACGCGCGGCTGCTCCACGGCGTCCGCGCCACCGCGTTCCCCTCCCAGAAGGAGGATCTCGCCGAGCATGGCGCCATCTGGACCGATGGTCCGGTGGAAGTAGACGGCAGGATCGTCACCGCGAACGGGCCGGACGCCGCGTATGACTTCGGGCTAGCCATAAGCGAGGCGCTCGGACTACCCTGACGGTACTGCCCCATCACGAGAGGAGCACGATATGCAGCTCAACATCTACCGGTGCCGCATCTGCGGCGAGGTCTACCTCGGCTATGAATCGCCGGAGAACTGTCCCTTCTGCGGCGCGCACGCGGAGTTCCTTGAGGAGCCCGATAAGTACACGCCCGACATCAACGACGTCCAGCTCACCGAGACCGAGCGCGCCGACCTTGAGACCTCGATCGAGCTTGAGACCAGCAACTGCCGCTTCTACCTCGGCATGGCGCAGCGCAAGGACAACGATCCGCTGCGCGCCACGTACAAGCGTCTAGCCAAGGTCGAAGCCGAGCACTGCGAGGTGTTCTCGGACATCCTCGGCGTCGACGAACCCGCGGACCTCATGGAGCCGGGCGAGACCACGGGATCGTGGGCGAGCGACATCGAGGAGTCGCTGAAGCGCGAGAACCGGGCGTCAGCGCTCTACAAGTCGTTCGCCGAGCGGGCCACCAACGAGCGCCTCAAGGAGGTCTGGAACGCCATCTCCGACGTGGAGACCGACCACATCACGCTCGACGAGCTCGCGAAGACGTACGTGTAGACATATGTGATTTCGCCGAGGGTATCCCTCGGCTCTGTCCTCGGGACACCGAAGTACGTCGGTATCCCTTGGCTCTGTCCTCGGAAAGCCGCCTCGACTGAGGCGGCTTTCCTGCGAAAGGATCGCCTCCGGGATGCCGACGTACTTCGCAACACCGCCTGTAGCCACACCCGGTGAACGCCCTACAACTCCCGCTTGCGGAAGACGGCCACCGCCGCGATCGCGAGCAGCACCGTGAGCGCGATCGTCGTGCCGATCGGCCAGCCGAGGGCGACCGTCTCGGACATCGCGATCTCGGTGGGCGCGTTCACAAGCGCAGCGGGCGAGTATGTGACCGCAGGCTCCCAGATCGTGGCGATCGACAGCAGCAGGTAGACCACGAGGCCCAGCCCCGCGGCGCCCGCCTGCGAGTCGACTGCGGATGAGAGCAACATCATGAGCGCCACGAAGAACAGGGCCGAGACGAGCCACACGCCCGTGGCGCCTGCCAACGGCGCAAGCGGCGCCTCGCCGAACACCGCCAGCGTGAGCCCCCACGTGACGGCCGCGCCGATGAGGGTGGTGACCGTGAGCAGGATCGTGTGCGAGGCCAGCTTGCCCAGAACGAACGCTGGTCGTGTGAGCGGCTTGGTCAGCGAGAGTATCGCCGTTCCCCCGCGCTTCTCGGCAGAGATGGCGCCCGCGAACATGATGATCAGCGCGAATATCACGATCTGCGAGAGGTTCTTCGTCCACTGAAGGTACGCGTCCACGTAGGTGGGGTCGGGAAGCTCGATCACGGCCCCGGTGCCCTGCGATTCCATCACCGACGACAGCAGTTGCGGCGTCACCTCGGCAAGCGGCGGCCCGGAGACGGCGAAGAAAAACACGATGCCCGGCAGCACCCAGATGCGCCACGTACGCGCGATCTCACGCAACTCCTTGCCGAGGAACACAGCGAACCCGCGCATCACCGCTCACCTCCCACCAGGTCCACGAACACCTCTTCGAGCGAGATCTCGCCCGGTTCGAAACGCTTCAGCCCCAACCCTGCCTGCGCGATCGCGGCAGGCAGCGCCCGTTGGGCGGTCTCCACGTCGCTCACCGCGACCGAAAGCCTGCCGTCAGCGAGCATCATCGCCTCGGCCACCCAGGTCTCGGTGAGGAGCCGGTCGAGGAGTGCCGACGCGTCTCCTGCGGTATCGATCACGAAGCGCTGTCCGCCGTAGCGCGACTTGAGGTCCGCCATCGCCTCCGAGGTGACCACGCGCCCCTTGTCGAGGATGGCGACGCGATCGCACACGCGCTCCACGTCGGCGAGGATGTGGGTGGAGAAGAACACGGTGGTCCTCCCCCTGAGCGACGCGATCATGTCGAGCACCTCTTTGCGCCCGATCGGATCGAGCGCCGAGGTGGGTTCATCGAGCATCAGCAGCCGTGGAGCGTTGATGAGCGCCTGCGCAACGCCGAGCCGCTGCTTCATGCCCCGTGAGTAGCCGCCGATACGCGTCTTCACGCCGGTGAGACCGGCGAGGTCGAGGAGCGCGTCCACGCGTCCGTCGAGCACCGACCCCTTCAGTCCGAAGAGGCCGCCCGCGAAGCGCAGGAACTCGGGTGCGGTCATCCACTCGTAGTAGCCCGGGACGTCGGGCAGGAATCCGATCTCCGCCCGAACGGCCGAGGTCGATGTCACCACGTCGTGGCCGAAGACCTCCGCGCTGCCCGAGGTTGGGTGCGCGAGTCCGGAGAGTATGCGGAGCGTGGTGGTCTTGCCCGCACCGTTGGGGCCGAGGAAACCGAAGACCGATCCTTCCGGCACCGCGAGATCGAAGCCGTCCAGCGCGTTCGCCTCGCCATAGGTCTTCACGAGGCCGCCGATGGCGATCGCCTGCGTCATCGCGCATCACCCTCCGCGCCGGCCTGCCCTTCGGGTGCGCTGCCGGCATCCTGGTCGCCGTAGAGCACGTCCATCGCCCGGTCGGCACGCTTGCGCGGCGGCGCCGCTGGCGCTGCGGCCGACGCAGTAAGCGGGTCGGCTGCCGTGGCGGGCTTACGTCCGGCGGCGAGGAACACGATGGCGCCTATCAGGTTCACGAACAGGATGATGACCACCCACGGCCAGCGCTTCTCGAAGACGAGCCGGTCCTCGGGGGTGCGCAACATCACCACCAGGGCGTAGATCGCGAGACCCAGCTGCACCGCCGCAAGCACGATGATCGCGGGGAGCGCCCACCCGGGCAGATCGCTCAGCGGGATGTTGGTCTGCATTGTCAGTCTCCTTCTTCGTCGGACGGAACGGCCTCACGCCACTCGGCATGAAGGCCCGCACGCATCGGCACATACAACATGAAGAACGGCACTACGAGAACGCCCAGCACCACCAGCCACATCCAGTTGCCCGAGGTGCCTCCGTTGGCGTCGAGCACTGTGAGGACCGCGATTCCCAGCACGAGCACCGTCTCCATGGCCAGCGCCGCTGCCGACAGCAACCGCGAGCGAGCCGACGTGCGACGGCGCAGGATCATCGGATAGGTGAGCACCGCCGGTACGACGGCGAACGCCAGCAGGATGGCGAGCACGACATCGCGCGATCCCCAGTCGTCGGGCGCGCCGGACACACCCCAGTGGGTGGGAACCTCCGCCGGAAGCATCGGCCACGCCACGAGAAGGACGGTTGCGGCGGCAACGGCGAGCAGCGCCGGAACGGCCACCGCCACGGCAAGCGCGACGGGCGGGATACGCTCGTACGACTCCTCTCCGACATCGTCGGGCCGGATCAGGCCGAGCTTCACGGCGATCGCGCCGAGATTGAACGTCCACCCCAGACCGAACATCCGCGGCATGAAGATGCGGGGGTCCGCCGGGTTCCACACACGGCTGCCGATGCGGTCGACCGACATGCCGCGGAAGTCGTACGGCATGCCGAGGACGGTGCCCTGCGGCGTGGGCTGGCCTGCGGCTTCGGCGGCATCAGCGTCGTCGTGCAGCGCCTCGAGCACACCGGCGGCGTACGTTGCGGGATCGCCCACAGCCTCAAGCGCGGCGGCCTCACCGGCGCGTTCGGCGTCGGCGCGCAGCAGCGACTCCAGCTCGGCGAGCACTTCATCCCGCTGCGAAGCGCTGAGCGGCGCCAGATGCGCGCGCACCTCGGCGATGTATGCGTCTATGGTGCGGATATCACTCATGCTCTGCGCCTCCGGTGAGCACGTCGTCGATGGCGTCCGCTATGTCGTGCCACGAGCGCGTCATCTCGGCAAGCTCGCGACGCCCCGCCGCGGACAGCCGATAGTACTTGCGCGGCGGCCCTACGGGAGACTCCCGCCACGTGGTGTCCACAACGCCCGCCTTCTTGAGTCGCGAGAGCAGCGGATACACGGTGCCGGCGCTTGCCTCCAGGCCGGGCCGCTCGGCGAGGCGGTCCACGATCTCCACACCGTAGAGCTCGCCACGGTCCAGGAGCGCGAGGATCACCAGCTCGAGCGCGCCCTTGCGGAACTGCGATGCCCTCTCGTCACGCGCCTGCGCCATCGAACCTCCTCCGCCCGACTGATGTTTGTCGTACCTGCTAGCTTGTACCACACACTAGTTTGCGATGCAAGGTAGTGAGAAGGATTGGTCATGACTTGCGCTGCTGAGTCCGATCACGGACGCTCGTGGCCAAGCAGATGACGCTAGCGGCTCAGTAGATGCACGCGTCGAGTATCGACAGCGCCTCGTCGACAACGGACGCAGGCGCATTCGTGATCAACTTCGCTCCCCGAGAACGGAAGTCGATGGACTTCACCTGTTCCACCATGACCACGCCGGTCACACCCAAGCCCTCGGGGATCGCGACATGGAAGGGATAGCGCCGTTGCGTGTTGGTGACCGGACAGACGATACACAGGCCCGTGTGCCTGTTGAAGAGCTCGTTGCTGAGCACAAGAGCAGGCCGCCGACCGCGTTGCTCGTGGCCGGCCTGCGGGTCGAACGTGAGAGCGACGAAGTCGCCCTTCCTGGGAATGTAGGCTGCCATCTACCAGACCTCACGCCCTGCCGGAGGACCCCAATCGAACTCACCGGGCTTGTAGTCGGCCGGAATCTCCCGAACCAGCTCTTCCAGATCGAGCCGACCCCTGACGCGGCGGACAGGCGTGACGACGAGACTCCCGTCACGCTCGGAGACGTCAACGGTATCCCCTACCTCGATATCGACATCAGCAAGCAGGTCCTTGCTCAGCCGCAGACCCTGGCTGTTGCCCCACTTCTGGATCTTCGTGATCATCACAAGCACCCCCTATGGATAGCCGAAGTATATCCATGAGAGCAGTGCCGACGCAAGACCAACGACACGCCCCATGCGCAGAGCACGAGTGGCCGAGTGGCCTACCGTCCGCCACCATCGCCATCACGCTTCAGCGCTGCAGGACCGCCGCCGAGACCGCCGACCGCAACCAGCACGACAGGGATGGTGCCGACGCCAAGGAGCAGGGCCGACCACAGCGGCGCGCCAACGAGCCAGAGGAAGAGCGCTACCGAGCAGGCAACACATCCGCCCGCGACCCACACCGCCCGGCGGAGCGATAGCCGCAAACGCATCGCAACCACCGTCACGATGGCGATGACAGCGACGATTCCGGCCAGGTATGCCGCAGTGAACCACGCCCAGCCCTCAACCGCGATACGCGGCTCCCACATCCCGGACCCTCCTGTCGCCGAATGCCGGTACCTCGACTCCCGCCCGAATGCCTGTGTGTCGTCCTGGTGTCGGAATGTCCACGAGACCGGGTCGACTCCAAGTCCAACTCCCGTACCCCCTGGCCACCCGCTCGAACACCTCGGCGTACCGCGGAACGAGCCGCTCGAACGTGTACGGCGCGGCGATCGCCCTGGCCGTGCCGGGAGCGGGGCGATCGGCGATGAGGCTCCGCAACCTGGCCACAAGCTGCTCCTGCGTGCTATACCGCATCTCCGCCGGGTAGAGCTCCGGATACGCCAGCCGGTCCGGCACGAGCGGCGCACAGCCAGCGTAGGCCGCCTCGAGCATCGCCAGGCCGAAGAACTCGTTGCGGGCCGTGGAGACGGCGATGTCCGCGCTGGCGAGCAAGCGCGCGTACTCGGCACGCGACCCGGGCTCACCCACGTGCACGAGGCGATCGCCGAGCGATGACGCCGCCTCAACGACGAGCGCCTCGGTCTCCCGGAACGACTGGCCCGCAACCGCCACCTCGAACTCGAGGCCCTCGGCCGCAAGCGCACCCACCGCCGCGAAGAACGCCTCCGGGTCCTTGTCGTGCTCCCAGCGGTGCGGCCATACGATGCGCGGACGCGCACCGCGGGTGACCGGCGCGGCATCGAACGGCGCAGGGTCGAACGGCGGTGGCACCACCTCCGAGCGCGCGGCGATGCGCTCGGCCACGCCCTGCGGGCGGTGGTCGGGGAACTCGCGCAGGAAGCCGGGGATCTCGGCGAGGAAGCCGTCCAGGTTGTAGCGGGTGTTGAAGAGGCAGCGATCGGCCGCGAGCGCGCTCGTGATGTTGGTGAGCGCGAACTGGTAGTCCCACTCCGCGGTGTGCCTGTTGGGATACAGCAGCTGGTTCTCGTGGAAGTACACGATGCGCGGCACGCCTGACACCGCCTCGCCCGCAAGCGCCACGAACTCCGCCAGGTTCACGAAGGTGGAAGCGTAGATGAGGTCCCAGGCACGATCGGGGTGCGCACGTCCTGGTTCTCCGCCCGGGTGCGCCTCCTTCCACGCGACAGCGAGCGCGCGGGCTTCCTCGGCCATGGTGATCGCCGAGCCTCGCATGCGCCACTTCCACTTGCGCGCCGGGAGCGTGAGCACATCGAACGCGAAGCCGAAAGGCCCAAGGCGCTCCACGAGCCCGTCGAGCACTGCGCGGTGCGAGCCGCCGTAGTAGGGCTCGAGCGCCAGCACGCGCAAGGGAGCGTCTGTGGAGCGCGCTGAGGGGTCGCTCATCCTCGGCCCCTCCCTCGCTTCCCAGCCGTGGAGAATCTCTCGGACGTGGCGCCGTCCAGCGCCTCGGCCACCAGACCGTCGACGTCGAGACCAGCCTCGGCCTCCTCCAGCTCCTTGGCGCGCGCGTGAGTCTCCGGGCGCCGCGGCATGAAGAGCGTACAGCAGTCATCGTCGCACGCGATCGAGAGGTCGTACGTGCCGATGGCGCGCGCCTCGGCCACGATCTCCTGCTTGTCCGAGCCGATGAGCGGCCGCAGCACCGGCAGGGTGGCCACGGCGTCGATGGCGCCGATGTTGTCGAGCGTCTGCGACGCCACCTGGCCCAGGCTCTCCCCCGTCACGAGCGCCTTGGCGCGCTCGGCCTCGGCGATCCTCTCGGCAACCCTCACCATGAACCTGCGGTAGAGGAGCACCCTGAGGTCGTCGGGGGCGTCAAGCGCGATGCGCCGCTGCACCTCGCCGAACGGTACCGTGTACAGGCGCTCCATCCCGCCGCCGCGCACAAGGACCCGTGCGATCTCGGCAGCGTAGTGCTCCGAGCGGCCGGTGGTCTGCGGACGGCCCGAGAAGTGCACGCCCACCACGAACGCCCCGCGCCGCATGATCCGCCACGCGGCCACGGGCGAGTCGATGCCCGAGGACAGGAGCGCCACCACGCCTCCCGAGGTGCCCACCGGCAGTCCCCCGATGCCCTCGCAGCGCTGCGTCCACACATACGCCGCCGACTGCACCACCGCGATCCACACCGTGATGTCGGGCGAGTCCAGGTCTACCGTGAGCCCCGTCTGCATGCGCACGATCTCGCCCACGCGGCGGTTCATCTCCATGCTGCTCTCGTCGTGGTCGGTGGCCGACCGCCGGGCGTCGATCGCGAAGGTGCGAGCCGAGCCGCCGAGCCGGGCGACAGCATCGTGCGCCTCAGCGAGCGCGGCCTCGGCTATCGCCTCGGGTGTGCGCTCGACCTCCCGGCCGTACGCCACGTACGCCACACCGGGCGTGCCGGCGATCGTCTCGAGCACGGATGCGGGATCGGTGTCCCGGGGCATACGCACGGCAACGCGGCTCGCCACGCGGGCCACCTCGGCTCCGGGGACGTCCCGCAGCGCCCAGCGCAGGTTCGATTCGAGCCTGCGTTCGAACTGCCCCCTGTTGCGGCCCTTGAGGCCGATCTCATGGTAGTGCACCAAGGCTGTCCGCACCCGCGCTCACGCCCCCTTCACCGCACTCGTCCCTGCACGAGAAGATGCCCCGACACCGCCTGCGCGGCACCGGGGCATCGGCACTGCTCGCTGGTGTACCTTACTTGTAGCTCTCCGTGACGCGCTCGTAGCTCACGTCGCCGTTGGCGATCTCGTCGAGCGCAAGCGTGAGCGGCTTGGTGCTCGTGATCTGCGCGATCTGCGGCGCCTGCATGGTGAGCAGCGCCTGGTCGCGTACGCCGTGGATCATGTCGTTGATCTGGCGCGCGCGCTTGGCGGCAACGATGCAGAGCGTGTACTTGGAGTCGACCTTCTCGAGCAACTGGTCGATCTCGGGCTTGATGACCATATCAGCGACATCCTTCATAGGGTCGGTGGGATTCGACGATGCCGGCCAACCGTTCCGTGGCCATGACAACATCATCGTTTTCTACCACATGATCGTATGTCCCCACAAGGCGGAGCTCCCTCTCGGCGGTCTCCAGACGGGTTCTCACCTGCTCGTCCGTCTCGGCGCCACGATGCCTGATCCGCCGCTCGAGCTCGCTCAGCGACGGCGCCGTGATGAACACGAGCACCGACTCGGGCATCTGCTCCTTCACCTGAAACGCTCCCTGCGGATCGATCTCGAGTATGACGTCCACCCCTTCGGCCAGACGCTCCTCCACGGTGGACCGCAGCGTGCCGTAACGGTTGCCGTGGACCTCGGCCCACTCGAGGAACTCCCCCGCCTCTACCCGGCGCTCGAACTCCCCGGGCGTGAGGAACACGTAGTCCACGCCATCCACCTCGCCGGGGCGCGGCAAGCGCGTGGTAGCCGAGACGGACACCCACAGACGCGGAACCCTGGCCACCAGACGGTCGACCAGAGTTCCTTTGCCGGCCCCCGAGGGGCCCGAGATGATGAACAGCGAGCCCGGCTGCATCAACAGCGGTACCGGGCTAGCCGAGACGCTTCATGAGCTGCTCACGCTGCCGCGCGCCAAGACCCTGCACACGGCGGCTCTCGGAGATCTCGAGCTCACCCATGATCTTGGCGGCCTTGGCCTTGCCGAAACCGGGCAGGCTCTCAAGCAACGTGGACACCTTCATGCGGGCAACGATGGGGTCGTCCGACTTGGCCATCACATCGGCGAACGACATCGAGCCGCTCTTGATCTTCTGGCGGAGCTCCGCGCGCGCCTGGCGGGCCTGGGCAGCCTTTTCCAGAGCCTTCTTGCGGTCGGCCTCGGACAGGTTCGGTAGAGCCATGGTCCCTCCTTGCGGTTCGGTGCGGTTCCCCACAACGTATCACGTGTCCCACGGCCGACGACACTCACGACCGCAGCGTGCTTGATGTTACCCCTGACCTGCGGCGATGCCAAGTGGAAACTAGCCGAGCCTCCGGCTGCCAGGCGAGTCGATGGGCGTTCCGGCGGCGCACTGGGCGCATCCGGCCGGCTCCACAGACTCGACTTCGAGTCGAAGGAGAGGCAGATACCGCTCGCCGAACGCCTTCTCCCCACCACGGTCGATGATCGAGGTCACGGCCGCCACTTCGCCGCCGGCCGCCTTCACGAGGGCGACCACCTCGGCCACGCTGCCACCCGTGGTGACCACATCTTCAACCACCAGCACGCGCTGTCCGGGCTCGATGGAGAAGCTGCGACGGAACACCATCTCCCCGTTCTGCCGCTCGCTGAAGATGAACTTGACCCCCAGGGCCTGCGCCACAGCGAACCCGATGATGATCCCACCCACCGCCGGAGCCGCCACCACATCGATCCGCTCGTCGGCCATCTTGGCGGCCATCGCCCCGGCGAGCCGGGTGGTGAGCGCGGGATCCTCGAGCACCCGCGCGCACTGCACGTACGTATCGGAGTGCCGCCCGCTCGTGAGCTGGAAGTGGCCGTGCAGGATGGCCCCAGCGTCCTTCAGGGCTTCGAGCACGCCCTCCTCGGTGATCGTCATGCGCTCATCTCCTTCACGATGGCCTTCGCGGCGGCCGCGGGATCGGCGGCGCCCGTGATCGGCCTGCCGATCACGAGGTGCGACGCGCCGGCGCCGATCGCCTCGGCCGGTGTGGCCGTACGCGCCTGGTCGCCTGCGTCCTCCCCTGCCGGGCGTACGCCGGGTGTCACGATGAGCGCTTCGGCGCCGAGCATCTCGCGCATCCCGGCCGCCTCCCGGGGCGAGCACACCACGCCGTCGCACCCTGCGTCGCGCGCGATGGTGGCAAGCAGGCCCACCCGCTCGGCCGCGGGCATCGCGATGCCGAGCGAGGCGAGGGCCGCGTCGTCCAGGCTCGTGAGCACGGTGACCGCCACCACTCTGGGGCGCGGCACGCCGAACTTCACGGCCGACGCGGTGACGCTGGCCACCGCGGCCTCGAGCATCGCGGCGCCGCCCGAGGCGTGCACGGTGAACATGTCCGCCCCGGCGCGGGTGAGCGTGCGGCACGCGCCCTCCACCTGGTGCGGGATGTCGTGGAGCTTGAGGTCCACGAACACCTTGAAGCCCAGCGCGCGCAGGTCGCGCACGATCGAGGGTCCCTCGGCGTAGTAGAGGGTCATCCCCACCTTCACCCATCCCACCGTGCTTACGAGCGAACGCGCTATCTCGAGAGCACGCGCCGCGTCGGGCTGGTCGAGCGCCACGATCACGCGATCGCGCATCGCGCCCGCGCCGGACCCATCGCCATCTCCTCGCGACCCTGCCCTCGTGCGCGGCGAGCCTACGATCCCTTCAGGTATCTCCATCACAACCCCTTCTCAGGCCATGCGGCGCCGACCAGGTGAGCCACCCGCTCGATCCCGTGCGCCTCACAGTACCGTTCCAGCCCAACGACAACACCCACCGTGGAGGTGGGATCCACGAAGTTCGCGGTGCCCACAGCCACGGCGGTGGCGCCCGCAAGCATGAACTCGGCCGCATCGCGCGCGTCGGTGATACCGCCCATCCCGATCACCGGCACATCCACGGAGCGGGCCACCTGCCACACCATGCGTACCGCGACAGGCCTGATGGCCGGACCGGAGAGCCCGCCGAACCCGCGTGCGAGCACGGGCCGGCGGGTGCACGTGTCGATCGCCATGCCGAGCAGGGTGTTCACCAGACTGATGGCGTCAGCGCCCTCGGCCTCCACCGCACGCGCGATCTCGGCGATGTCGGTCACGTTGGGGCTCAACTTCACCATGAGGGTCTTGCGGGTGACCCGGCGCACCGCGCGCACCACTTCGGCGGCGGCGGGACATGAGGTGCCGAACACCATCCCGCCTGCGTCCACGTTGGGGCACGAGATGTTCACCTCGAGCGCGTTCACCGCGGCCTCGGCGTCCAGACGTTCGGCCACCGCCACGTACTCGTCCACGCTGTGGCCCACCACGTTCACCACAACGGGCACGTCTTGCCCGGCCAGCCATGCGAGATCGTTCTCGCAGAACTGCTCCACGCCCGGGTTCTGCAGCCCGATCGAGTTCAGCATGCCCGAGGGAGTCTCGACGATCCGCGGCCCCTCGTTCCCGGCCCATGGTTCGACCGACACGCCCTTGGTCACCACGGCGCCCAGGCGCGAGAGGTCCACGAACTGCGCGTACTCGCGGCCCGAACCGAACGTGCCCGACGCGGTCATCACCGGATTGCGGAGCTCGAGCTCCCCGATGCGCACGCCCATGTCCACGCGTCCGCTCATCGGGCCACCTCCGCATCGCCGGAAGGTTCCCACGCGATCGTCGCCGCATCGAACACGGGGCCGTCCACGCATGCGCGCTTCAGCCCGTCGCTCGTGGCCACCACGCACGACAGGCACGCTCCCACTCCGCACGCCATGAGGCGCTCGAGCGAAACCTGGCAGGCCACGCCGGCCTCCGCGCACTGCGCCGCCACGATCCGCTGCATCGGCTCTGGCCCGCACACATACGCCACGTCTGGGCGCTCGCGTTCCAGCGCCTCGGGCGTGAGCACGGTGACGAACCCGCATGTGCCCGCCGAGCCGTCGTCGGTGGCCACGAGGGTGCGCCGACAGAGCGACTCGAAGAGCTGCCGGGCGACCAGGCGTCCTGCCGAGGGAGCGCCGAGCGCGAACGTCACGTCCACCTCGCGCGCCGCCAGCTCCTCGACGAGCATCCCCATCGGCGCCGCTCCCAGCCCGCCGGCCGCCACCAGTGCCCTGGTGGCGCCCTCGGGCACGGACCAACCGGTCCCGAGCGGCCCGATCACGTCCATCACATCGCCGGGCACCGCCTCGGCAAGCACCTTCGTACCCCGCCCCACCACCTGGTAGAGGATCTCGAGGCGGCCGTCGTAAGCGCGGTGCACCGAGAACGGACGGCGGAGGATGAAGTCGGCGCCGCGCGCTATACGCAGGTGCACGAACTGCCCGGGCGCGATCGACGCGGCCGTGCGGGGCGCATCGAAGACCACGCGGCCCACATCGTCGGCCACGCGCTCGTTGGAGACCACCGCCACCGGCTCGATAGCGGCGCCGCGCTCATCACACATCAGTCCACGCTCCGATCGAAGTCTTGCAGCGCCCGCGCGTCGAGCGTGCCGTTGCGGATCGCCTCGATCGCCTGCACGCTCGCCTGCGCAGCCGCCAGCGTGGTCACGTTCGTCACGCCGTGCTCCACCGCGGCCGTGCGGATATGGTACCCGTCGGAGCGCGTCTCGCGCCCGAACGGCGTGTTGATCACCATCTGCACCTCGCCGTTCACGATGGCGTCCACGATGTTGGGACGCCCCTCATGCACCTTGCGCACCTCGTCCACGGGGATGCCCGATGCGCGCAGCAGCCGCGCCGTGCCCCTTGTGGAGAGGATGCGGAAGCCGAGCGATGTGAGATGCCGCGCCACCGGCACGATGGAGCGCTTGTCGCGGTCGCACACCGAGACGAACACGGCGCCCTCGGTGGGGAGCGAGTAGTCGATCGCCAGTTGCGACTTGGCATATGCCGACGGGAAGTCCCCGGCCACGCCCATCACCTCGCCGGTGGACTTCATCTCCGGGCCGAGCACGCTGTCGGTGCCCGGGAAGCGGCCGAACGGCATGACCGCCTCCTTCACGCAGTACCTGCCGAGCTCACGCACCTCGGCGGGCAGGCCCATCTCCGCAAGGCGCTCTCCCGCCATCACCCGCGCAGCCACCTTGGCGAGCGGCACGGCCTTCGCCTTGCTCACGAACGGGACCGTCCTGCTCGCCCGCGGATTGACCTCCAGCACGTACACCAGCTCATCCTTCACGGCGAACTGAACGTTCATCAGCCCGCGCACCTTGAGCTCCAACGCCAGCGCGCGCGTATGCTCGCGGATCCTGGCCACGGTGCTCTCGCCCAGCGAGAACGGAGGTATGCAACACGCCGAGTCACCCGAGTGGATGCCCGCCTCTTCGATGTGCTCCATCACGCCGCCGATGTAGACGGTCTCGCCGTCGCACACGGCGTCCACATCCACCTCCACTGCGCCCTCCAGGAAGCGGTCGAGCAGCACCGGATGGTCGGGCGACACCTCGGCTGCCTGTTCCACGTAGCGCAACATGTACTCCTCGTTGTACGCGATCACCATCCCCCTGCCACCGAGCACGTAGCTCGGACGCACCAGCAGCGGATAGCCGATACGCGCCGCCACGGCCTTGGCCTCATCGAGCGTGGAAGCCGTTCCAGCAGCCGGATACGCGATGCCGAGGCGGTCAAGCACCTCCGAGAACCGCCTGCGGTCCTCGGCAAGGTCGATCGACTCCGGGCTCGTGCCGAGTATCGGAACACCGGCGTCCTCGAGAGCCCGTGCCAGCTTGAGCGGCGTCTGCCCGCCGAACGTCACGAGCACGCCGTCGGGACGCTCGAGGTCGATGACGTCCATCACGTCCTCGTACGTGAGCGGCTCGAAGTACAGCTTGTCGCTCGTGTCGTAGTCGGTGGAGACCGTCTCGGGGTTGCAGTTCACCATGATGGTCTCGTAGCCCGCCTCCGAGAGCGCGTAGGCGGCGTGCACGCAGCAGTAGTCGAACTCGATGCCCTGGCCGATCCTGTTGGGGCCCGCCCCCAGGATCATCGCCTTACGGCGATCGGAACGCACCGCCTCGTTCTCCTCCTCGTACGTCTTGTAGTAGTACGGCGTGGTGGCGGCGAACTCGCCCGCGCAGGTATCGACCGACTTGAACGTGGCCCTCACGCCGAGGTCGAGCCTTCGTTGCCTCACCGAACCCTCCAGCGAGCCTGTAAGGTACGCGATCTGGGCGTCCGAGAGGCCGTGCTGCTTGCATTCCCGCAGCTCAGAAGCCTCGATATCCTCGAGCGCCCTGCCGCGTATCGATGCCTCGACCTCCACGGTGCCTCTGATCTGCTCCAGGAACCACGGGTCGATCTTGGTGATCTCGGCGATGTCATCCACGGTTCTCCCGCGACGGAGCGCCTCGGCCACGTAGAACATCCGGTGCTCGTTGGGGATGGCGAGGCGCTCGTCGAAGTGCGCCTCGTCGAAGACGTCCTTGCCGTCGGAGCCAAGGCCCGCGCGTCCGTTCTCGAGCGACCGCCACGCCTTGCCGAACGCCTCGGCGAACGTGCGCCCCATCGCCATGGCCTCGCCCACGCTCTTCATCCGTGTGGTGAGCGTGGCGTCGGTACCCGGGAACTTCTCGAACGCCCATCGCGGCACCTTCACCACCGTGTAGTCGATCGACGGCTCGAAGCACGCCGGGGTCACCCGGGTGATGTCGTTGGGGATCTCATCGAGCGTGTAGCCTGTGGCGAGCTTGGCGGCGATCTTGGCGATCGGGAAGCCCGTGGCCTTGCTTGCCAGCGCCGAGGAGCGCGACACGCGGGGGTTCATCTCTATCACCACCACGCGCCCGTCGGCCGGGTTCACGGCGAACTGGACGTTGCTGCCGCCGGTCTCCACGCCGATCTCGCGCATGATGTCGAACGACGCGTCGCGGAGCACCTGGTACTCACGATCGGTGAGGGTCACCGCCGGCGCCACCGTGATGCTGTCGCCGGTATGGATGCCCATGGGATCCACGTTCTCGATGGAGCACACGATCACGCAGTTGTCGTTGCGGTCGCGCATGACCTCCATCTCGAACTCTTTCCAGCCGATCACGCTCTCCTCCACGAGCACCTCGTTCACCGGCGAGAGCGCGATGCCGTTGGCGGTGATCTGCCGCAGCTCGTCGATGTTGTAGGCGATGCCGCCGCCCGCGCCTCCCAGCGTGAAGCTCGGGCGGATCACCACCGGCCACCCCACCTCGGCCACAAAGGTCTCGGCGTCGGCGATCGCGTACGCGTATGCCGAGCGCGGCGTCTCGAGACCGATGCGCTCCATCGCCTCGGCGAAGAGCTTGCGGTCCTCACCCTTCCTGATGACCTCGAGCGTGGCGCCGATCAGCTCCACCCCGTAGCGATCCAGCACGCCGGCCTCGGCAAGCGCCACGGCGCAGTTGAGCCCGGTCTGCCCGCCCAGCGTGGGCAGCAGGGCGTCGGGCCGCTCGATAGCGATGACCTTCTCGACCGCCTCCACCGTGATCGGTTCCACGTACGTGCGGTCGGCGTATTCGGGGTCGGTCATGATGGTGGCCGGGTTCGAGTTCACCAGCACCACACGGTAGCCGTCGGCGCGCAGCACCTTGCACGCCTGGGCCCCCGAGTAGTCGAACTCGCACGCCTGCCCGATCACGATCGGCCCCGACCCGATGATCAGGATGGTCTTGATGTCGTCCCTGCGTGGCATAGGCTCCCTGTTCTCCTCAAACGCGGCTGGTGCGGTGGTGCGTCACGGCACGATCAACACGGGGCAGCTGGCCTGTCGCATCAGCGTCATGGAGACGCTCCCCATCAGCATCTCCTGCACGGCATTCCGCCCGCGTGTGCCCACGATCACCCCGCTGGCACGGCGCTCGCCGATCTCGTCCAGCACGGCGTGGACCGGCGTGTCGACGCGGATCGACACGCTCGATGGCATCTTCTGCTGTGTGCACATGGCCTGCAGGTTCTTCAGGTGGAACTCCGCGCCCTCCTCGGCCCGGCGCAGCTTCTCCCCGGTGAGCGCCGGATCGATGGCGTGAAGGAGCGTCAGATGCTTCACCGCGCCCGGGGGCAGGTCCACCGTGAAGGTGAACGCATGGGCCGCCGAGAGCGAGAAGTCGGTGGCCAGCACGAGCTTCTCGCCGAAGCGCCGCAGCAGCACCGCCGGGTCGGCCTGGTTGCGGAGCAGGTCGAACCTCACCACCAGGTGCGGGATGGTGGCCTCGCGCATGAGCCGGTCGGAGACGGAGCCCACGAACAGCTGGCCAGCCACCGACTTGGCGTGCGAGCCGTACACCGCGGCATCCACGTGCGTCTCGGCGGCAAGGGCGCTCAGCTCCTCCACGGGGTCGCCGGTCACCACCTGCACCTCAACGCTCAGACCAGCGGCCGAGAGCTCCGACGCGTGCTCCAGCAGCCGGTCACGCGCCTCGTCGACCTTGCGCGCGATCAGCGGACCCTCCAGCCCCGAAGCCTCCACCACATGCCCGAGGATCACGTGCCGCACTCCGAGCCAAGGGAGACCCCTCGCGAACGCCAGGATCAACGGGTTGTCATCACTGAAATCGACCGGTAGCAGGACCGTACGCACCACTGTCACTCCCCGTCTCTCGTCGTGTAGATGTCGTCGTCTCCGTCCATGAGCCGGGTGAAGGCGCCGAACAGATACCGCGCATCATGCGGACCCGGCGCCGCCTCGGGGTGGTACTGCACCGAGAAGGCCGGGATCTCGAGGGCGCGAACGCCTTCCACCGTCATGTCGTTGAGGTTCACGTGCGTGAGCTGCACCGGCCCGAACCGCTCCGAACGCACCACCGGCGCCACACCTGCCCGGACCCACGCCCCCAGGTCGCCGGGATCGTGCGTGAGACCCTCGCTCATCTCCGGCTCCAGCGGACCGATCGAGCCGTAGTCCACACAGAACCCGTGGTTCTGGCTGGTCACCTCCACGCGACCGGTGAGCAGGTTCATCACCGGCTGGTTGCCTCCCCTGTGCCCGTACTTGAGCTTGAAGGTGGAGCATCCGAGCGCGAGCGAGAGCATCTGGTGTCCCAGGCAGATGCCGAAGACCGGCCGTTGCCCGAGGATCTCGCGAAGCGTCTCGTACAGATACGTCACCGCAGCGGGGTCGCCCGGACCGTTGGCGAAGAACACACCGTCCGGCTCGAGCGCCAGCGCCTCGGCGGCGCTCATCGTGGGTGGGACTACCGTGACCTCGCACCCCGCCTCGGAAAGTCGCCGCAGGATGTTGAACTTGATGCCCGAGTCGAACGCCACCACCCGGTAGCGCGGCCTCACCGGCAGCACGCCTGTGTCCACCGGCACGCCACCGCCGGCGCACGGTCCTCCGACGCCCCACACGTACGGCTCCATGACCGCCACCTCGGCGACGAGGTCGCGCCCCACCAGTCCCGGTGCCGCCGCTGCCTTCGCGGCCAGCGATTCAGGATCGAGGTCCTCGGTGGAGAGCACAGCCCTCATCGCGCCACGCTCGCGCACATGCCGGGTGAGCCGCCGCGTGTCCACGCCGTCGATCGCCACCACGCCGTGCCGCACGAAGAACTCGCCGAGCGTCTCCTCCGAGCGCCAGTTGGACGCGGTCTCCGACATGCTGCGCATCACGAAGCCGGCCGCGAACACCCCGCGCGACTCCATGTCGGCGGCGTTGGTGCCGTATACGCCGATATGCGGCGCGGTCATCGTCACGATCTGCCCCGCGTACGAAGGATCGGTCATGACCTCCTGGTAGCCGGCGAGCGACGTGTTGAACACGATCTCGCCCGTGCTCTCGCCCGCCACCCCGCAGCTCCAACCATGGAAGGCCGTGCCGTCTTCGAACGCCAGGAGCGCCGGCTTTCGCGCCTGTTCCGGCTGTTGTGCCACTACACGACCACCTTCCCTTTGCGGACCACCCACGAACCGTCCACGAGCACGTCGCTCGCCCGGCCGAGCAGACTCGCACCGATGAACGCCGAGTTGCGCGACCTGGAGACGAACCATCCGGGCGTCACGTCGACGCGCGCCTCGGGGTCCACCACGGTGATGTCGGCCGGGAAGCCGGCCTCCAGACGCATCTCGGGAAGGTTCGCCGCTGCGCGTGGGTTATGGCACATCACACGGCACACGCCCGCCCAGTCGAGCTTGCCGGTCGCCACGAGATGGGTGTTCACCAACGACAGCGCCGTCTCGAGACCGGTGGTGCCGTTGGGGGCCAGCTCGAACTCGAGCTCCTTCTCATGCACCGCGTGGGGCGCATGGTCGGTGGCGATGCAGTCCACCGTGCCGTCGAGCAGACCCTCCACCATCGCCTCGCGATCGGCCGGCGTCCTGAGCGGCGGATTCATCTTGAGGTCGGTGTCGTAGGTGACCAGGCTGTCCTCGTCGAGGAACAGGTGATGCGGGGTGACCTCGCAGGTGACCGCGACTCCGCGCGCCTTGGCGCGGCGCACGAGCTCCAGCGAACCTGCGGTGGAGAGATGCGCGAGGTGCAACCTGCAGCCGGTGAGCTCGGCAAGCGCGATGTCTCGCGCCACCATCGTCTCCTCGGCCTCGGCGGGAATGCCCGGCAGACCCATGCGCGTGGACACCGCGCCCTCGTTCACCACACCGCCGCCGGCGAGCGACTCGTCCTCGCAGTGGGCTATCAACGGCACGTCGAAACGCTTGATGTAGTCCATCGCCACACGCGTCATCCCGGCGCTCTGGATACCGTGGCCGTCATCCGAGAAGGCCACCGCCCCCTCGGCCACCATGTCGCCGACCTCCGCGAGCTGCTCGCCCGCCTGTCCCGCGGTCACCGCACCGATCGGGTACACACGGACCACACCGGTCTCCTCGGCGCGTTCGATCACGAACCGCACCGTCGAGCCGCTGTCGCACACAGGCGCGGTGTTGGGCATGCAGGCGACGGCTGTGAACCCTCCGTGGGCCGCGGCACGCGTGCCGCTCGCGATCGTCTCTTTGTACTCCTGTCCCGGCTCGCGCAGGTGCACGTGGATGTCGGCCAGCCCGGGAAGCAGCACCTTCTCGGTGCAGTCGA
>LDZT01004594.1_pt1 | contig 20727 bp, 14 predicted proteins | sample 615521 | NCBI WGS metagenome assembly LDZT01 (sample SAMN03408292, study PRJNA278302) | terrestrial metagenome | isolation source: oil reservoir sample SB1 | place: USA: Alaska, North Slope, Schrader Bluff formation | collected 2011-09
GTGCTTGATATCAGTTAAAATAAGGTCACAATGTTCGGCTATTTTCCACAGATTTTTATAACTACCATACAAAGATGTTTCAATTGCCGTATGTATATTGTCCTTTTTGCAAAGCTCAAGTACCTCGGCCGAGAAATCCGGCAAGTGCAATGGGTCTCCTCCAGTAAGTGTTATTCCACCCCCGGAACCCTGATAAAAACACTTATATTTTGCTAACTCTCTCCAAAGTTCTTCAGCGGTAATCTCATAACCAACTACCTGTAAAGCGTTATGTGGACAAACTTCTACACATTTACTACACTCAACACCTAAACATTTTTCCTTATCAATTCTTTTAATATCCTCTTCTAAATTGATGGCATCAACAGGACACACATCTCTGCATTTACCACATCCTTTACAAAGCGCCTTATGAAACCATATCTGGGGCTCAAACTTTATAAGCTCAGGGTTTTGACACCATTTGCACTGCAGAGTACAACCCTTTAAAAACACAAGTGCCCTTGCGCCTGGGCCATCATGGACTGCGTACTCATCCACAGCCTTAATTATTGCTTTTACTGACATAAACTTTCTCCTTTTAATATTAAGAGAGGGGGGACAAGTGCTGTTTTGTTTCTCCCTCTCTTAATATATTAATATATGTATTCCCTTTAGAGCTTTTGCTCTACTCGAGATATCACTGCTTCCTGCACAAATTTAGGCAAACCAGTGAAGAAAGCGTTGTAGCCGGATACCCTCACGGTAAGATAAGGATATTTCTCTGGATGCTTCTGGGCATCTTTCAACATCTTATTTGAAACAAAGTTAAATTGCACCTGGTTCTGGCCTTCTTGCAGGGCAGTTTGGCAAAAATCAGTAAATTTATCCAGACCAGCATCACCTTCTAGTGAACCATAATCAAGCCTTTGATTGTAGATATATGCTCTCTGTTTAGCCTGATCCACTTTTAGAGCAGATCTAAGTCTTGCCCAGGGGCCGGACTTATCAAATTCGGGATGAGGATTAATCCCTCCATCACACATTTGATCACCACGTTTCCTCCCATTAGGACCGGCACCCATATAGGGGGCAGACTGCCACACTCTGCTTATAGGAAGCTGATTGGGGAAAATAGGATAACCTTTTCTATCCTTGGTCTTTGTCCTGTGTATCCAGTAAGTATCATTGGTTGCCTTCACCATTACTTCATCGGCATAATCATCATCATTACCAAACTTAGGGGCATTTCTGAAATCCTGCCTCATATCCTCATAACCTTCCCAGTCAGCCTTTAATGCCTTTAGAAGCTGCTCCATGGTATATTTCTTCTTATCGTAAATCCAATATTTCACCCCGATAAGGCAATCTATTACATCCACCCAACCCACCATACTCTGGAAGCTATATCTTGCTATGGTAGGATCATTAAGCGCGTCCAAACCTGATTCCATACAGGATTCATACAACAGGCTGACAAATGGTCTTCGGATTATATTTTCCATTTCCTCAAGATGCATATTTCGGAAATAGTTCTCTTTAGTTATAATCCATTCATACTGTTTAAGCCAGGCCTGATAAAATTCCTCAAAGTCCTTAAACTTAGTGGGATCTCCGGTCTCAACCGACTTAACCCACTCAAAACCGGGCTCCGGGTCTCTACCATTAAACAGTGTAAATTCAACCGACTTTTCAATCTCCGGATAAGCTACATCTCGTCTGACAACTCCTTTAGACTCAATAGTGCTTCCCGGTGTATTGCATCCTATAATTCCCCACTCTCTTGCCTGTTCTAAAGTTAACTCCCCAGGATACATATCCAGAAGACTCGGTATGGCAGTCAGGTCATTCCTCAGAGAAGGAAGCCCCAATCCTGTCCTGGCTACCTCGCAAACCCTTTTAAGATCATCTCTTTTAGTTCCGGGGAACCACCTGAACTTAAGGTCAGGGAAATGTAATCTATATCCATCCCAAACATCCAGCATTAAACGAGTTAACTCATTTGTAGCATCCTTGCCATACTTGTCCTGACCACCAATCGTCCAAACTGAATAGTCTCTCGTTCCCTGTCCTGATTTTCCCATACTGCCAAATCTTCCACTATAACCAGATGTTTCGTGGTACTTAGCTGCCCAACAAGCCAGTAATTCAGCTGCTGTGACTCTATCGAGCGTTTTCTCCTTTATTACATCCTTTTCAAACCAGGGCCAGAAACTCCTATCCTGTTTGAATGCCCCAGTGTGACAAACAGCCTCGATACCGTAATAAACACAAAAAACAGACCAATATAGCTGTAAGGCTTCCCAGAAGGTACGGGGCACATTCTCAGCAACCCAATCACAATTCTTCGCTACCTGCTCAGCTATCTTTTTTGACTTCTCATCTGGCATCTGAGGAGCAGCTTTCCTCGCCACCTCAGCTTGTCTTTTTATCCATCTTACAACCGCCTCAGCAACCTGAATACCGGCTTTAGCATTGTCAATTTTCTCCTTTAGCCCTTCAACTTTCTTGTAATCGGCAGTCTCTTCCTTTCCCACAAGCTCAAGTTCTCTCTCATATTGCTCCAGCTTCTCCCTCTTCATTTCTATTAGCTTCCTCAAGCCAAGGTGTAAGTACCAATCATGATCAGGATTGGCACGCTGGCCATTGGATGCGAATGTCTCCCAATATCTTCCTGGGGCTTCAGGACAAAAATACATATGCCGCTCTTCTTCAGTCAACCTGGGCTCAACCCTCACAGAGCAATTAAATTTGGGAGCTATCTCATTTTTAATCTCATCAAACTCTTCTTTGGTCATAGGAACTCTTTTACCATCTTTCCAATACCAAAGCTTTTCCGGCACCTTTTCAAATGCCTCACCTATATTACCCCATGCCTCATTCATTGAATCAAATAAAATGGCATGTTCATCATTGGCTAACATGCCGATGAGCATCTCATATGGTCGGAGTTTTATATTCTGCCTATCGAGAAGCCTCTCAGTTACCGTGGCAGAGTAAATCGCCTTAGGCAGTTTCGGGTTCTCATCGAGAACTTCTTTCATTACTAGGGACTTTGTCATGTCTATATACGCATCGGGGTCGCTGTAATATTGAGGTGCAGGTATTTGCACCTTATCCGCGATAGACCACCTGAACTTCCACATCTCCGGGGTAACAAGAGACCACCCCTTACTTGTAGGGTGCCCAGGCTTATCTAACTCTACTCCCACTTCTTTCGGATCCAACATATACTCTTTCTCTTTTATTTTTGACATTTTCCTTAACTCCTTTCTTTTTTTTAACCTCTTCTTCAAAATACAATCTTTAAAATTTTAAACTTCCTTTTCAATATTCTTATTAATTTTATTTTAATAATAAAATTAATTTATCACCCCCTTTCTCTTTTTTTCTTTTTATTTATATCCTTAATTCTCTAGCAATTTATTAGCTTAATAATTAACTTGATATTGTCAAGCACCCGGATGGCATTAAAAATAGTTCTTTTACTTTGTCTTTGATCTGGCTTGTATTAGCTTCACACATCTTTATCTTTATTTTGCCCTCTAACCTCATGTGCTAAAATATTTTTTAGACCATTTTCAATATGCTCCTGAATTGCTCTTTCTGCTTGTTTTGAATCTTTTCTTTTTAAAGCTTCTACAATTTCTTGATGTTCTTTTAAAGCATATCTAAGTCTGCCTGGGATACTAAGAGATTTAATTCGATACCTTTTATTCTGGTAGCTTAAATTTTTTCGAATCTGAATCAATCGACTGTTCCCACTAATATTTAAGATTAATTTGTGAAACCTATCATCCATTTCACTAAAAGCTAAGGGATTATTTTCGTTAGTAAAAAATTCCATCTGTTTTTGATACTTTTCTAATTCTTTAATTTCTTCTTCTTTAATCACTTGGGCAGCCAGACGCGCAGCTAATCCATCCAAAACACCACGAATTTGTAAAAGTTCTTGCATACCTTTAATGGAAATCTTTGTCACCACCATCCCTTGATTGGGAATCATTTTTACAAATCCTTCAGCAGCTAACCTTTGTATAGCTTCTCGTACTGGAGTTCGACTTACTCCTAATTTTTCCGAGATATTTTTTTCTAATAATTTACTTCCCTGCTCTATATCTCCTTTAACAATTTTCATCTTTAATATACGGTAAGCTTTTTGGTTCAATAACTCATAATCATCTATTTTATAGAGTTTATCCATTTTTATATAACCTCTTATTTTTGTATTATTTTTTTAAATTAAGCACTTTTGAATGATATAACATATTTTGCGTATACATTATACTTTATACTTTATACATTATAATATACTACTATGATTTCAAAAAGTCAATTTTTTTTAGAAATTTTTTTCATATTTTTTCTGAAAGTTTTTGTAAGGCTTGTTTTACTTGCTCTTCTTGATAGGAAAAAAATGGAGAAACATGCGGGCCTCCCCCTTTCGAGGGAGGGAAATGTGCGGGCACGATGCATCGTGCCCCTTACTATTTTATTTACTTTTTAAGTTGTGATCATACTAATTTTATTAATTATTACTTTCCTTCTAATATTTTCTTAGCTTTCTGGATAGACTCTTTGACTCTTTTCAAAGAAGTTCCGCCGTAAGAGTCTTTAGCCTCAACAGCAGATACAGATTTTAAAATTTTCAAAGTGTCATCATTAAAATCTTTATGGAAGGACCTCAATTCCGAAAGAGTTAAATTCTCCAAATTTTTTTTCTTTTCCAAGCAATAAATAACAATACTACCTACCAATTTATGGGCTTCTCTAAAAGATAAACCCTTTTTCGCTAAATAATCTGCTAATTCGGTAGCGGTAGAAAAATCACCTTTGGTGCTCTTCTCCATCTTTTCTTTATTAATCTGTATGGTCTCTATCATCTTGCTCATTAAGAACAAAGAAGTTTCTAAAGTAGATACGGTATCAAATAAAGGTTCTTTGTCTTCTTGCATATCATGATTATAGGCCAGGGGTAAAGCCTTCATCATAGTTAGAAGATTTATTAAATTTCCATAGACTCGCCCGGTTTTTCCTCTGATTAATTCTGCGGCATCAGGATTTTTCTTCTGAGGCATAATACTGCTGCCGGTACAGAAAGAATCATCCAGCTCAATAAAATCAAATTCTTGAGAGGACCATAATACCAATTCCTCCCCTAAGCGGCTCAAATGCATCATCAAGATGGCCGAAGCAGATAGAAATTCTAAAATAAAATCTCTATCGCTTACTGCATCAAGGCTATTTTCTGAAACCTTACTAAAACCAAGTTGTTTAGCTACAAATTCTCTATTAATAGGGAAAGAGGTACCTGCTAAAGCGGCAGAGCCCAGGGGTAGAATATCTATCCTCTTATATGAATCTTGCATCCTACCCTTATCCCGTTCAAACATATAAACATAAGCCATAAGATGATGAGAGAAAAGGAGGGGCTGGGCATGCTGCAGGTGGGTATAACCAGGCATAATTGCTCCCAAGTTTTTCCGGGCTGTTATCAAAAGAGATTTCTGTAAATCTTTTAATAAATCCTGTATCGTTAGCACTTCTTCTTTTAAATACATCCGCTCATCAAGGGCTATCTGATCATTTCTACTTCGGGCAATATGCAATTTCCCGGCCACAGTCCCAATTTTTTCTTTTAATTTATTTTCCACCCAGGAGTGAATATCTTCTGCTTCCCCAGTAATAATTTTTACCTTGTCCTCTTGTACTTCTTTTAGAATTCGTTTTAATCCCTCAACAATTTTATTTTTCTCTTCTTCAGTGATAATTTTACATTTGCCTAACATCTGAGCATGAGCAATGCTCCCTAATAAGTCATATTTAACTAATTTTTTGTCAAAGGAAAGAGAGGAGACAAATTCTTCCATCCCTTTGTTTATATTCTTTTTAAATCTTCCACCCCATAGTTTTTCCATCTTTTTCACCCCTCCTTTTGGTTAGCTGGTTGCTTGGTTAATTAGTTTACAGTCCTTTTAGCCAATAATGAATAATAGTTGCTTAGTGTAAAGTTTGATTCATCCAACCCAAATATTTGTTTTCTTTATTCATCACGGTAACGTCGTGATGCTACATGTCTCGCTTTTGTATTCCTATGGGGCGTATGCAATACGCCCCTACTTTTTTCAACCTTGCAACCCTCATTTTACTGATAAATTAATTAATCAAGTAATTAATCCTCGATACTCTTATCTTTTGTATTCTTTCTTCTCTTTTCTTTCCTAAACTAACTAACCAAGTAAGCATGTAACCAACTAACTCTTTCCTCTCATTACTCATTACTTTTTACTCATTACTGCACTTTTTGCTCACTGAAGAATACACTTTAGTAGGTAAACCCCAAAGCTCTATAAATCCTTTAGCAAAATCTTGATTAAAGGTATCTCCTTGATCATAAGTAGCCAGATTAAAATCGTACAGAGAATTTTTAGATTTTCTACCCACCACCACACAATTACCTTTAAATAATTTTACTTTTATAGTTCCGGTTACCTTATCTTTAATCACTTTTACAAAACCATCCAGTGCCTCTTTTAAGGCAGAAAACCATAGACCATAATAAGTCAATTCAGAATATTTTTGAGAAATAATCTGTTTAAAATGAGATAATTCTCGAGGATAAACTAATCCTTCCAAAGACTGATATGCCTTTAACAAAATAGTTGCACCTGGGCATTCATAGATTTCTCGAGATTTAATCCCTACCAATCTGTTTTCTACCATATCTACTCTGCCTACTCCATTTTCTCCTCCAATTTTATTTAAGCTTAAAATTAGATTCGTCAGAGACATCTTCTCTCCATTTATACTCTGTGGCACTCCCTTTTCAAAATATATCTCCAGATAAGTTGGTTCATCAGGAGCCTTCTCCGGGCTTACTGTCCATTCATAAACCCCTTCTTCCGGTGGTTCTACCCAGGGATTTTCCAACGCTCCACATTCGATAGACCTCCCCCATAAGTTCTGGTCCACGCTGTATGGATTATCCACATCTACGGGGACAGGAATATTATATTTTTTAGCATACTCAATTTCTTCTTCTCGAGTAAATCCCCACTCTCGAGCCGGAGCAATTACCTGTAATTTTGGATTTAAAGCAGCGATAGATACTTCAAATCTTACCTGATCATTACCTTTACCGGTACAGCCATGAACAATAGCTTCCGCCTGTTCTTTTTCGGCAATTTCAACCATAATTTTGGAGATTAAGGGTCGAGAATAAGCCGTAGCTAAAGGATAATTTGATTCATAAACCGCCCCTGCTTGTAATCCTGGTAAAACATAATTGTTCACAAATTCATCTTTAGCATCAATTACATAAGATTTACTTGCTCCAATCTTAAGAGCTTTTTCCTTTACATATTCTAAATCACTCTGTTGACCTACGTCAACTGCCACCGTAATTACTTCTTCACAATAATTTTCTTTTAGCCATTTAATAGCTACCGAAGTATCCAATCCTCCCGAATAAGCCAATACTACTTTTTTCATTTTTTTCATTTTTTATACTCCCTTCTACTTTTTATTATAATTTTTTAAATATTTTATCTAAAACTTCTATTAAATAATCTATTTCTTCTTCCTTTACAATTAACGGCGGTAGGAAGCGCAAAACATTACCCGCTGTACAATTAATTAATGCCCCCTTTTCTAAGCACTTTTTTACTACCTCCGGACCATCTTTTTTTATTTCTAACCCCACCATTAGACCCAAGACTCTTACTTCTTCTATCTTCTCTGGATACTTTTCTTTAAGGCCTTCTAATTTCTTTTTAAAATATTCTCCTTTTTCCTGACACTTTTCTACTAAATGCTCTTCCTGTAAAACTTTTAAATTGGCTATCGCCACTGCACTGGCCACAGGATTACCACCAAAAGTAGTTCCGTGATCTCCGGGCTTGAAAGAGGAGGCTATTTTATCTTTGGCGATAAAAGCTCCGATAGGTATTCCCCCTCCTAAAGATTTAGCAATAGTTAAGATATCCGGCTCTACACCATAATATTGGTAAGCAAACATCTTTCCGGTTCGACCCAAACCACACTGGATCTCATCAAAGATAAGCAATATCCCCTCTTTATCACATAGTTCTCTTAATCCCCTTATAAATTCCTGAGTGGCAATTTTTATGCCACCTTCTCCCTGAATAGGCTCAACCAGTACTGCTGCTACTTCCTCATCAACTGCTGCCTTTACTGATTCAAGGTTATTAAATATCGCCTCTTTAAATTTAGGTAGAAGAGGAAGATAATCCTTGTGATATTTGTATTGACCGGTAGCAGCCAGAGTAGCAATAGTTCTGCCGTGAAAGGAATTTTTCATATAGATTATCTTGTGCTCATCTTTATCTTGATCTTTAAAATATTTAACCGCTAATTTGATTGCACCTTCATTTACCTCTGCTCCACTATTACCAAAAAATACTTTATCACCACAAGAAATTTCTACCAACATTTGAGCTAAAATTATCTGAGGTTCGCTATAAAAAAGGTTAGAACAATGTATTAACTTTTCTGCCTGATTTTTAATGGCTTCCACCACTTTTGGATGACAATAGCCTAAGACATTTACTGCTATACCTCCAATAAAATCGTAGTATTGCTTCCCTTCCAGGTCCCATACCTTCATCCCTTCACCCTTGTCTAATACCATCGCCGGTCTGGTGTATGTCTGCATCAAATATTTTTTTTCGTTTTCTATTAATTCTTTAGTTTTCATAATCTTTAGACCTCCTTACTTAATATCTATATTAAGTGATTACACTGATTAAGGAATAATTTCTGTTCCTATTCCACTATCAGTAAACAACTCTAACAAAATAGAATGAGCACGTTTACCGTTTAAGAAATGCACTTTATTTACTCCACCCTCTAAGGCTTGAATAGCTGAATCTACTTTGGGAATCATTCCTTTTTGGATCTCCCCGGATTTAATTAAGTCCTTAGCTTGACTAATGGTTAAACTGCTAATTAAAGAAGCTGGATCTCCAAAATCTTTAAATATTCCATCCACATCGCTCAAATATATCAGTTTCTCTGCTTGCAGAGAAATGGCTATCTGGCCTGCTGCTATATCAGCATTGATGTTATATCTAACCCCTCCTTTATCCACTCCCACTGTAGCTATCACCGGGATATAATTTTTTTCCAGTAAAATTGTTAATATTTCAGTATCAATTTTTTCTACTTCTCCCACCAAACCTAATTCTTGTACCGGATGTTTCTTAACCGTCAAAAGCTGGGCATCTTCTCCACTCAGACCGATACCCTTTACTCCATTTCCCGGACCTTCGGAAATATAGAGATTAATTTCTGCTACCAAACGAGTATTAATCTTACCGGTTAGAACCATCTCGGTTATCTCCATCGTCTCTTCATCAGTTACTCTTAATCCGTTAAGAAATTGGGGAATCTTGTTCCTCTTTTCCATTTCTACAGAGATCTCCGGCCCTCCGCCATGAACAATCACTGGTTTCATTCCCACATATTTTAATAAAATAACATCTTTTATAATCTGTTTTTCTAAGTCTTTATCCTTCATGGCGCTACCGCCGTATTTTATAACCACTATCTTATCCCAAAATTTTTTAATATAAGGGAGAGCTTCTAAAAGAATTTCTCCACGGTTATCTATATCTTTTTTCATTGTCTATCACACTCCTTTTTTTCAATCGACCAATTGAATTAGTTAGTTAGTGAATAGGTTAGTAGGGGCAGACCTTGTGTCTGCCCGTAAGACTGAAATACAAGTTTTTAATTATTCGTTATTCGTTTTAAGTAAAAATAATCAGTTTTCAGTTTTAATTCATTATAGGGGCGTATTGCAATACGCCCCTACTTTTCTTTTCGCTATCCTAACTAGTGCTCTATTAAATAAAGTATGTTATATTTCTTGAGATTGCTTCGTCGCTTTGCTCCTCGCAATGACACTCGGTATTTTGTCATTGCGAGCGTTAGGGGAAAACTTCAAAGGTTGGCCATTCTCTACTATTTTTTCTTTTAGATAAAGGTCAACTTTATCTGGCATAACCTCTGCCCCGGAGTAACCAACTGCCGCCAAAATTCTCCCCCAATTTGGGTCTTTGCCGAAAATTGCTGTCTTTACCAGAGGGGAATTAATCACTGCTTTAGCAACTTTCTTAGCCTCCTCGAAAGATATTGCGTTTTTAACTTCTGCTTCAATCAGCTTGGTAGCTCCCTCTCCATCTTTGGCAATACATCTGGCTAAATATTTAGCCACATATTGTAAGGCCTTTAAAAATTTATAATAATCGACATCCTTTTTATTTAGCAATTTATTCCCGGCTAAGCCATTGGCCATAAATAAGACCATATCATTAGTGCTTGTATCACCATCTATGCTAATCATATTGAAAGTTTTTTCCACTACCTGCTTAAGGGCTTCCTGGAGCAACTCTCCTTTAATGAAAATATCGCTGGTAATAAATCCCAACATAGTTGCCATATCAGGATGAATCATCCCTGACCCTTTAGCCATTCCTCCGATTTTTACTTCCTGCCCGCCCAATTTAAAACAGACGGCAATCTCTTTCTTTTTAGTATCGGTAGTCAATATTGCCTCTGCCGCCTCTTCTCCTCCGGCATAATCCAGACAGGAAATGGCCTTTTCCACTCCCGTTTTTATCTTGCCTAAAGGGAGAAATTCTCCAATCTTACCGGTCGAGGTCACCGCCACATATTCTTTTTTAATCTTTAACCCCTGAGAAACATAATCGGCCATCTCCCAGGCATCTTTCAAGCCTTTCTCTCCGGTACAGGCATTAGCTATTCCGCTATTTATTAATACTGCCTGTAATTTTCCCCTTGATAGAGACAAATTTTTCTCGGTAACCACCAAAGGAGCGGCTTTAAATTTATTAGTAGTAAATGTTCCCCAAGCATCAGCTGCTTTTTCCGAATAGATTAAGGCCAAATCTTTTTTATTGAATCTTATCCCGCATTTTACTCCAGCTGCTTTTATCCCCTTGGGAAAAGTTATACCTTCTTTGACCACTTGAAAATCTTCTTTATTTAAAATATCTTTCATTATTGTCAACTCCTTTCACTTTTCCAATTTACCAATCGTGGCAGGGCGTATGCCATACGCCCCTACTTCTTTTATGATTTCGTCTTTTGCTTACCTCTAAGTCCTATTTTTCTTCACGCAATACTAACGACTATTCACTATTCACTAACGACTAATAATTTATAGGGCTCGGATTCATCCGACCCGATTTTTCTCTAAACCTTACTTAAAAATTAAGCCCCTCGACCTCTTTAAAACCAGACATAATATTCATATTCTGTACTGCTTGACCTGCCGCTCCTTTAAGCAAATTATCGATAGCGGAAATTACTTTTATCTTTCCCACCCTTTCATCTATGGAAAATCCAATATCACAGTAATTTGTCCCTGCCACAAACTTTATTTCTGGTAGATTAGATGGCTCAAAAATTCTCACAAAAGGTGCTTTCTGATAAAATTTTTGATAAACCTCTAAAATCTCCTCTTCCTCTTTGGATTCCTTCAAAGTCAAATAACAAGTAGACAAAATTCCTCGATTAATGGGAAGAAGATGAGGAGTGAAACAAACCTTTATCTCTGTTCCCTGCTTTTTATTATCTTTTCCATTAAAATGAATATATGATAACTCCTGCTCAACTTCCGGGAGATGATTATGTTTAATAACTTTGTAAGCCTTAAAATTTTCATTACACTCCGAAAAATGAAGACCTAAAGATAATTTTCTCCCTGCTCCTGTAGTACCTGATTTAGAATCAATAATAATTCCCTCTGGTTCTACTAAATGATATTTCAATAAGGGGGCAATCCCTAAAATCACACTGGTGGGATAACAGCCAGGATTAGCTACTAATGATGCATCTTTTATTTTATCTGAATAAATCTCTGGTAGCCCATAAACAGCATTAGTTAACAGCTCCTTACTAACCTGGTTGTGTTCTTTCTTGTACCATTCCTTATAAACCGTAGGATTTTTCAGGCGATAATCTGCACTTAAATCAACTACTTTAACCCCTTTCTTTAACAACTCAGGAACTACATCCATAGAGACCGTATGAGGAAGAGCAGTAAACACCAGATCCGAATCCTGAGATACTACATCCAAATCAAGTTTTATAAGTTTTTTATCTAATTTATTCAGGAATTCAGGAAATACCTCCACTATATTTTTTCCTGCATAACTGGAAGAAATTAGATGAACCAATTTTACCCTTTGATGATTCATCAATATTTTTACTAATTCTTTTCCCGTATAACCGGTTGAACCAATTACGCTTACCTTTATTTTTTTCATTCTATTTTCACCTCACTTGAGCATAAAATAAAAAATCTCGTCCCTGATAATCTTTTTATTGATTATTATAAGGGACGAGATTAATAAATTTTCCCGTGGTGCCACCCGGGTTGAGTAAATAATAATCTCCCTCTTAAAATAAAAAATCTCGTCCCCTTGATAATCTTCATTATCACAAAAGGACGAGATGAAATCTCGCGGTACCACCTGGGATTGGATAAATTATTTACCCCACTCATTAGAAGTTTTTAAAGGTAACCAACCTATTATTATCGAGGCTCTCTGTTCAGTTATTCTTTTTAAGATACTTTCACCAGTTGTATCTCTCTCTTTTTGATTAAGAAATAACCTACTTTCCTCGTTAAAATATTCTTTTTTAATATTTGGAAATTATAATACATTAAAATTTTATTCTTGTCAAATTTTTATAAAAATTTTTTTTAAATTCTAATCTCTTTAAATCTATACCCCTTCAAAGATCCCGACTCCCTGGCTTTACTACAGGAATCCCTTTTTCACATAAAGGGCATCCCTCAGGAAGCTAAGTCTTTATATCTATAGTTAAAAGTTTTTCTGTCTTTACTCCAAAATTCACTTTCCCTCCACTTCGATCAATTAATACTCCTACTCCTACAACTTTTCCCTTTCTTGATTTTACTACTTAAATAGTATTTCGCGTTAATTATATTCATCCCAACTTTTAATTTTTAAATCTTTAAATGTTAGACTATATAATGCTTCTACCAATCTTTTAGCAAGTTTTATATTAGTAATTAATGGAATATTAAAATCCACTGCCTTTCTTCGAATGAGATAATCATTATCAAGTTCCTTTTTTTGAGCATTTTTCGGAATATTTATTACTAAATCAATCTTTTTATTAGTTAAATAAGTAAGTATATTCGGCTCTTTATTTTCTAAGGGCCAATGAAGAACTTTTACTTTAATATTGTTGGCTCTCATAAAATCAGCCGTTCCCTTGGTGGCGTAAAATTTAAGTCCCATTTTTTCTAAAATTTTAGTGCTTTCTAAAAATTCCGCTTTGTTATCTATCGGTCCAGTAGATAATAAAATTGTTTTTTGGGGCATTTTAAAACCAACTGATATAAGGCTCTTTAAATAGGCTTCATTAAAATCATCTCCCAAACAAGCAACTTCACCGGTAGAAACCATTTCTACCCCCGAAACCGGGTCTGAACCTTTTAATCTGGTAAAAGAAAATTGTGGCGCTTTTACCCCCACATAATCTAAGTCAAAGGAAGAAATATTTACATGAGAAATACTCTTACCCATAATAATCTTTGTTGCTAAATCAATAAAACTAACCTTTAATACTTTAGATACAAAGGGGAAACTTCTGGAAGCTCTTAAATTACATTCAATAACTTTAATTTCATTGTCTTTGGCAATAAATTGTATATTAAATGGGCCACTTATATTCAAAGACTTAGCAATCTTCTGAGTAATTATTTTAATTTTTCTTATTGTCTCTAAAAAAGTCCTTTGCGGAGGTAATACTATGGTTGCATCCCCGGAATGAACCCCTGCATTTTCAACATGTTCAGATATGGCATAACGAACAAGCTCTCCTTTGCTGGCAACAGCATCTATCTCTATCTCTTTGGCTCCGGTTATAAATTTACTAATTACCACCGGATGTTCTTGGCTAATGTCAGACGCCTTCTTTAAATATTCTTTCAATTCACCTTTATTTAAGGCGATACTCATCGCCGCCCCACTAAGAACATAGCTTGATCTAATCATAACCGGATACCCAACTTTATTCGCAAAATTTTCTGCCTCTTTTAAACTGTTTAGTTCTTCCCATTCTGGTTGATCTATCTTAAGCTCATCAAGTAGTTTAGAAAATTTATGCCTATCCTCGGCGATATCAATATTTATTGGACTCGTTCCTAATATCCTAATCCCCACTTCATGGCATTTTAAGGCCAAATTATTAGGTATTTGCCCTCCCATTGAGATGATTGTTCCTAAAGGATTTTCTTTTTCATATATATCCCAAACTCTTTCAAAGGTAAGCTCATCAAAATATAATTTATCGCAAATATCATAATCAGTGCTTACTGTTTCAGGATTGTAATTAATCATTATAGTATTATATTTCAAATCTTTTAAAGTTTTTACAGAATTAACACAACACCAGTCAAATTCCACCGAAGAGCCAATTCTATATGCTCCGCCACCTAAAACGATAACTTGCTTTTTATCTTTGAAGTCAAGGTCATCTTTAAACCCATTATAAGTAAGATAGAGATAATTAGTCTTTGCCGGATATTCTGCCGCTAAAGTATCTATTTGTTTTACGCAAGGGATGATGCCTAATTTTTTTCTTTGCTTTCTAACTTTTAATTCATCACTTTGAGTAAGTATTGCTATTTGCAGATCAGAAAATCCTCTTTGTTTTGCTTCTTTAAATAAATCTAAAGGTAATTTTTCTATTTGATATTCTCTTAATTTACTTTTCGTATCCACTATATTTTTCATTTTATATAAAAACCAGGGATTAACTTTGGAAAGTCGGTAAATCTTTTCTATAGAATATCCTCTTTTAATTGCTTCAGAAATCGCAAACATTCTTTTATCAGTGGGCATTGCAAGTTCTTTATCTAAATTGCTAAACTTCAAGTTATTACAAACCAAGCCATTCATCCCTGTGTCTAACATTCGAATTGCTTTTTGAAGCACCTCTTCATAGCTCCTGCCAATAGCCATTATCTCTCCAACAGATTTCATCTCAGAATCTATATTTGAACTAACTTTTTCAAATTTTTGTAAATCCCATCGCGGATACTTAAGCACAATATAATCTAAAGCTGGTTCAAAACAAGCTGAAGTTTCCTTTGTTACGATATTTTTTAATTCAGTCAAACCATAACCCAAAACTAATTTTGCTGCAATAAAAGCAAGGGGATAACCAGTAGCCTTAGAGGCTAAAGCGGAACTCCGACTCAACCTGGCATTAACTTCTATTACTCTATAATCTTGAGATTTTGGATTGAGGGCAAATTGCACATTACACTCCCCTATGATTCCCAAATGTCTTATCAATTTAATGGCAATAGATCTCAATTTAAAATTTTCAGCAGCAGTTAAAGTCTGCACTGGAGCCACTACAATACTTTCACCGGTATGAATCCCCATTGGGTCTACATTTTCCATAGAACAAACTGTGATACAATTATTATAACAATCTCGCACAACCTCGTATTCTACTTCTTTCCAGCCATGAAGACTTTCTTCTATCAGAATTTGCTTTGTAAAATAAAATGCCTTCTCGGTTAATTTCTTTAATTGTTCCTGATTACTGGCTATTCCAGAACCTAACCCTCCTAAAGCATAAGCTACTCTACACATAACAGGATATCCTATTTTTTCTGCTACCTTTAGAGCATCTTCTATACTATTTACTGCTCTACTCAAAGGAGTTCTTATACCAATCTCCTTTAATTTTTTTCTAAATAGACCCCTATCTTCTGTACTCTGGATAGCATCGATAGAAGGCCCTAATACCTCGACTTTGTATTTTTTTAATACACCTTTTAAAGATAATTTAAGACCTGTATTTAAGGCAGTTTGTCCTCCAAACCCAAGTAATATGCCCTCCGGTCTTTCCTTTTCAATTACTCTCTCAATAAAATAAGTATTAATGGGAAGAAAATATATTTTATCAGCTAAATATTCAGAAGTTTGAACCGTCGCAATATTAGGATTAACTAAAATTGTTTTAACCCCCTCTTCTTTTAAAGCCTTTATTGCTTGACTGCCAGAATAGTCAAACTCACCTGCTTCTCCAATTTTTATTGCTCCCGAACCTAAAATTAATACTTTTTTAAATCTATTTTTCTTATTTATCATTTCATTGCCCTCAAAAACATATCAAATATAAATTCTGTATCATCTGGACCAGGAGATGCTTCAGGATGAAATTGAACCCCAAAGAATGGTCTAGAGATGTGGACTATACCTTCATTGGTTTCATCATTATTATTATAAAACCATTCTCTCCAGTCTTGAGGTAGTGTACTTGAATCAATAGCGTAACCGTGATTTTGCGAAGTAATATAACACCTATTTGTTCCCATTTCTATACATGGTTGATTTTGACTTCTGTGACCATACTTTAATTTAAAGGTATTTGCCCCAGCTGCTAATCCCAATATTTGAGAGCCAAGACAAATACCCATAATAGGAATATTTTTTGCAAAAGCTTTTTTAATAAGCTCAATTGTCTCTCTACATTTTTTTGGATCTCCTGGACCATTAGACAATATGATACCATCTGCCTTTTCTTCTAAAAAATTATAATTCCAGGGAACTCTAATTACAGTTATGTTTCTTTTTAAAAATGCTCTAATAATATTATTTTTTGCACCACAATCAACAATTATAACTTTCTTTTCCCCTTTCTTGTATATTACTGGTTTCTTAACACTAACTTCCGCAGCTAAATTTCTTTTGTTTGGGTCTATAAAATCAAGGCTGTCACTATCGTAGATAATTTTCCCCAACATTGATCCTTTTTCTCTTAATTTTTTAGTTAATTCTCTGGTATCTATCCCATATATACCCGGAATATTATATTCTTTCATCCACTTGGTTAATGATTTCTTAGCACTCCAATGAGAATAATCCTCTGAATAATTAGCTATTATTAATCCCTGTATTTGTATTTTGCTCGATTCAAAATATCGTAATAGATTATCCTCTTCTTCATTTTCAGGTACCCCATAGTTTCCTATTAAAGGAAAGGTAAAAACTAAGACTTGGCCTCTATAAGAGGGATCGGTTAAACTTTCTGGATAACCAACCATTCCTGTATTAAACACAACTTCTCCTGAAATTTCTTTTTTTCCTCCAAAAGCATAACCTTGAAAAACAGATCCGTCTTCAAGAATTAGTTTAGATTTCTGTTTTTTTACGCTCATACATAAATTCCTCCTATTGATGATGTAATAACAAAAGCCTACACCTGTATAACAATCTTAAAGATCCCTACTCCCTGGTTTTACTACAGGAATCCCTTTCTTGCATAGAGGACATTTTTCAGGAAGGTAAGTTTTTATATCTATGGTCAGGAGTTTTTCAGTCTTTATTCCAAAATCTACCTTCCCTCCGCTTCGATCAATTAACACTCCCACTCCTACAACTTTTCCCTCTCTTGATTTTACAATATCTATTACTTCTCTTACTGAACTTCCTGTGGTAGTAACATCTTCTACTACTAATACTTTTTCTCCCTCTTTTATTTCAAAACTACGCCGTAAAGTCATCTTCCCATTTTCTCTTTCAGTAAAGATTGCCCTCACCCAAGGGCCTAATACTCGCGCCATCACATGAGCCATAATAATACCACCGATTGCCGGTCCGACAATTACATCAATGTCATCTCCTCTAAATTTTTTCCCCAGTTCGCTACAAAGATTATGCATAAATTCCGGATGTTGCATAATTTGGGCGCATTGAATATAGGTATCACTATGCACTCCCGAAGTTAATTTAAAATGACCCTTCTGTATAGCTCCCGCTTCTTCAAATTTTTTCATTACTTCTTCTGTTTTAATAATCATCTTTTAATTTCCCCCCATTTCTTTTAATATTTCTTTTGCTGCTTCTACCGGATTGGAAGCATTTCTTATTGGTCTTCCTATTACCAGAAAATCAGCCCCCAATTTTATGGCTTCCCGAGGAGTCATTATCCTTTTCTGGTCATCGGAAGATTTACCCGCAGGACGTATCCCGGGAGTCAAAATTACGAAATCTTCCCCACAGGCCTTCCTTATCTCCTTAATCTCCCGGGAAGAAGCTACTACTCCATCAAGACCAGCATCTTTAGCTAACTTAGCCAGATGAACTACCTGTTCTTCTAATTTCTTTTTTAAGCCTAACTCTTTTTCTAAAATTTCCTGATTGATACTGGTAAGTAGAGTCACTCCTAAAATTAAGGGTTTTCTGATACCTAAAGCCAAACTAATTTTTTTACTCGCTTCAGCGGCTGCTTTCATCATTTCATATCCCCCGGAGGTATGGACATTAAAAATATATACCCCTAATTTAGTAGCTACTTCTGCTGCCCGAGCAACAGTATTGGGTATATCGTGAAATTTTAAATCCAAAAAAACCTTACCCCCTCTCTCATTTATCATATTAACTACTTTAGTCCCTTCTGCAGTAAATAATTGACTCCCAATTTTAAAAACCCCTACATAATCATTTAACTTGCTCACCAATTCCTCTGCTTTTTTAAAATCATCTACATCAAGAGCTAAAACCAATCTTTCTTTCGCGGTTAACTGCATTTTCTCCCCCTGTTTTATTAAATTTTCATACTTCCTACTAATTTATTTATATCTTTAATATTTTTTTCTATAAGATATTTTTCTATTCCTTCAATAATTTCAATAGTTACCTTAGGATTTACAAAATTCGCTGTCCCTATCTCTATTGCCCGAGCCCCAGCAATGATAAATTCCAGGGCATCCTCAACTTTTATTATCCCCCCTATTCCGATAATCGGGATCTTTATCGTCTGAAATACCTGCCAGACCAACCATAGGGCTACCGGTTTTACCGCGGGACCGGACAAACCACCGCTGATATTAGCTAATTTAGGTTTGCGAGAATCAATATCTACTGCCATCCCCACTAAAGTATTTATCAAGGATACGGCATCCGCTCCTGCTTCTTCAGCAGCCTGGGCAATTATTTTGATATTTGTAAGATTGGGAGTTAACTTTACGATAAGAGGGAGAGTGGTAGTCTTCCGAATACTGCTCACAATTTTATAAGTTGTTTTAGCGTCTGTCCCCCAGGCCATACCCCCCTTCTTGACATTAGGACATGAAATGTTGATCTCTAAACCGGCAACTCCCATCTCCTTTGAAACTTCTCCCAATCTTCTGGCTAATTCCACGTATTCTTCTATGGTATCCCCGGAAATATTTATTATCACCGGAGTATTAAATTTTTTTAAATAAGGTAATTTTTCTTTAATTAAAACTTCTACTCCTACATTCTGTAAGCCGATAGCATTAAGCATCCCCGATGGAGTCTCTATGACCCGGGGAGGAGGATTGCCTCTCTTTGGTTTTAAGGTTATCCCTTTTAATATTACGGCACCCAATCTGTTTAAATCAATAAAAGGGGTATATTCCTGACCATAACCAAAAGTCCCTGAGGCAGTCAACACCGGATTTTTTAATTTTATTCCAGCTATTTCCACTTCTAAATTAGGTTTATCAATCATCCCACACCACCTCACTTCCTTCGAAGATAGGTCCATCTACACAGACTCTCTTATATTCATATTTAACTTTGTATTCTTTTTTATCCTTAGTTTTTATCTTGCAGACACACCCCAAACAGGCACCTATCCCACAAGCCATCCGTTCTTCCAAAGATACCTGGTAATCAATATTTACCTTTAAAGCAATTTCACTGATCTTTCTTAACATAGGTTTCGGGCCACAAGCAAATATCTGGTCCGCTAACCATCCTTCTTTAATAATTCTTTCTAATAAATCAGTAACTACACCCTTATACTGATAACTTCCATCATCAGTCGCAACATCTACTTTTACCCTCAGAATCTTAAAGCTTTCCTCTCCTATGACCAACTCTTTCTTCAAGGCACCTATCAAGACTCGTACCTCTTTGCCTTGCCTTATAGATTCTTCACATAAAGCCAGCAAAGGAGCAACTCCTATTCCTCCTCCTACTATCATGATCTTCTTACTTTCCGGATAGATATTAAAACCATTACCGATAGGACCCACGATGTCTAAATCATCTCCTACTACTCTTTGGGCTAATAATTTAGTGCCCTCTCCCATCACCTGGAACAAGATAAAGATTTCACCCTTTTTTTTATCTATTCTATGGATGCTTATGGGTCGGCGTAGTAATGGGTAACTATCTATACTACATTTAATATGAATAAATTGCCCGGGAAGGGCTTCGTGAGCAACAGAAGGAGCTGATAATTTAATTAAGAAAATATTTGGAGCCACTTCTTCTTTGGTTAAAATTTTTACTTTAATCTTTAAAATATCGCTCACCTACTTTTTAATTCACCTTAATTGACCAATTAGCCAATTTACCAATTAAATTAAAAATAATTTAACAAACACAGCGCGTCGTGTTGAATCAAATATCAACGATGCATCGTGTCTCTGCATTATTAAGCTAAAAACTTAAAGCGAAAAACCATAATTCAAAACTCAAAACCTTTTTCGTATAATGTATATTGTTTTGTATGGAGGGCGGATTCATCCGCCCCATCCTTTTGCGGGCTTGATGAATCAAGCCCCTACTTTAATTCATAGAGTCGAGTAGATGAGCATCTCTCAACCTTAGAAACAACTTTGTATTCCCTGTTATCTTCCCGTTTCCTTAACGGAAGTGTCACAATATTAGT
>LDZT01003546.1_pt1 | contig 20722 bp, 18 predicted proteins | sample 615521 | NCBI WGS metagenome assembly LDZT01 (sample SAMN03408292, study PRJNA278302) | terrestrial metagenome | isolation source: oil reservoir sample SB1 | place: USA: Alaska, North Slope, Schrader Bluff formation | collected 2011-09
GTTATCCTTTCTGAGCTGAAACTACCCAACAAAAAAAGCTGTATTACCCTTGTCATCATCTCTTCAGTCTATTCTATCAACCATATTTGACAAGGAGCCATTTAAATCAAATTTTTTTCTTCGCCAGGTTGTATTTCGCCATTCAAAAGTTTTTTCTTAATTTCTTCTAACTTTGTTTTAATTTGAACTCCTTCGTATCCTTTCTTTAATAAATCTTTACCTGTGATGGATAGTTTTAATTCCTCTATTTTTCTTAAATATTCATAGTATTTTCCTAATAATTCTTCTGGAAGTTTTACGGCTAAAAAAATTAATTGTTCATTTTGAAAACCGTTGGTTTTTTCATAATAATAAGACAATTTTGATATTTTTCCTTTGTTATTTAAATCTTTAGAAATTTCACTATATACTTTTTTTACTTGCATTAAATTCTTAATAAAATCTTTCGGTAATCCATATCTTTCACTAATTTTTTTGAGAGTTTCTTCTGGAGTGTATTGCAGAAGAACGTATAAAACTAAGTGGAATAGTCGGACTTTATTAAGATAAATTGGTAAGTTAGCCTTAAAGTATTGCCTAACATCAAAAAGTTTTTCTAAATCTTTTTCTAGTGTTGGAGAATAGTAAGTTTTTTCGAACAAGTGAAGAATTATTTTCAGTTTACCCATTCTTTTTATTGCTTTCAAAGGTTCTGGTTCTTCTAAAATTTTTTCTAATTCCTCTCTTATCCTCATTCCAGTTACTTTTTCCAAATATCCATTTTCTACAGCTTCTTCCAGTTTTGTTAAGGTGTTAAGCTCAATTTCAAAACCAAATCTTTGTTCAAACCTTATAGCTCTCAATATTCTAGTAGGATCTTCGATAAAAGAGAGGGGATAAAGTATCCTGATTCTGCCTTCTTCAAGATCACTTCTACAATTAAAAAAATCCATCAGTATTCCAAAGGAACCCGAATTAAGCTTTATGGCCATAGCGTTTATGGAAAAATCCCTTCTATACAAATCTTTTTTAATAGTTGATAACTCCACCTTTGGTAGTTCTCCTGCTTCTTCGTAATATTCTGTTCTTGCAGTTGCAATATCAATTCTTATTATCTTATTTTCCCCATTTCTATAAAAAATTGAGCAGGTGTGAAATTTAGGATGTTCAATATATTTTGCCCTCAATTGTTTAGCAACATATTTACCAAATAACAAGCCATCCCCTTCCACTACCACATCTATATCGTAAGGTATAGACTTTTTTGTACCGTTTGATTTAGAGCTAATAGCTAGCAAAAGATCCCTTACAAATCCTCCTACTACAAATACATTTATCCCTAACTCATTCCCATATAGGCCAATAAGTTTTAGAAGATTAAGAATAGATGTGGGTAAGATTTTTTCCATATCTTCTTTTAAATTTTGAGATTTATATTTTTCCTCCAAAATTGGGCTAATTGAAAAATTAAAAACTCCGTTAGTTGCCCTCAAAAGGTCTGTCCTAGTTATTATGCCAACAAGTATACCGTCTTTTAAAACGGGAATCCTTCCGATGTCTGCTTCTGCCATGATCCTTCTTACTTGAGTCAACGAAGTTTCTACATCAACGACTTTTAAGTTAGTACTCATTATCGCTTTAACAGGTGCATTTCTTAAACCATGTTTCATTGCCTTTTCTATATCTTTTTTAGTTACAATACCCACTAATTTATTGTCAGAAATTACAGGCAGGCCAGAATGTCCTGTTTGAAACATCAATTCATGAGCCCTTTCAACTGTTTCAAATGATAATATGGTTCTAACGGGAGATGACATAATATGCTTTGCTTTTAAAATTGTTATGAAAGAAGTCTTTAGCTCTTTTTTAATCTTATCAATAACCTCTTGTACTCTAAGACCTTTTGTTTTGGCTGAGCCGGCTTTTTTATGGCCTCCGCCGCCAAATAAAGATAGAATTTTATTTAAATCTATATCTTCAATTCTTGATCTTGCAACTATATAAATGGTTTTGCACATTTTTGCAACAACAAACAAGACATCAGGAGACAGAGTTTCAAACAATTTGTGGGTTATAACGTTTAACCCACCTATAAATTTGTCTGTTTGAGAAAAGGCGATATGTATTGTTACTTCCTCCAAGGTAAGTTCTTGTACATTGTTATAGAGTTTGTTAAAAAGTTCTTTTTGCTCTTTGGTCATTTCTAACGAAACAAACTCTTCTACCTCTTCTATCCTAGCACCGCCTTTTAATAGCTCTGCAGAGATTTGATGATCCATTGGAGTTGTTGTAGAATAAACAAAATTTCCCGTATCTTCATGGATTGCTATTAAAAAAAGAGTTTCATAGGTATCAGGAAGAACTACATGGTTTTCTAATAATTTTTGAACAACTAGTGTTGTTGCACTTCCTACTTCTTTAGAATAATTGTTTCCTTTTATATTTTGCTCCTTTAACTCAGGATGATGGTCGTATATGTCAACTTCAGTTCCCTGTTCAATGAGCGATTTTATAGATTCTGGAATTCTATTGATATCCGCAGTATCCACAATCACAATTTTTTCGAACTTGTGGTTTTTAATCTCTTCTTGATATTCTTTTATAAAATCATTTTCTTTTTCATATTGAATATCGTATATATTCAAAAATTCCTTAAGATTTTGCTGAGGTTCTCCTTCAAGCACAATAATAGAACTTTCATATATTAATGATGCCGCAACACATGCAGCAAAACCGTCAAAATCCGCATTTTTATGGGTAGTTATTATAATTTTAGGAACCAAAATAAATTCTCCCTTGATTAAATCTATTATTAAAAAAGCTTGAACGTGGCTAGTTTTTTCACTCTAATTTGCTGATAAATTCCCTTTCTATGAATTCGAAACCTTTTTCCCAAAAATCTTTATTTGAAATATCAATCCCAATTTTTTTTAATAATTCTTTCGGTGAATCTTTTGCTCCACTTCTAAGCAACTCTTTGTATTTCGGTACGAAAGATTTTCCTTCAACCTTGTATTGTTGGTACAACCCTATAACTAATAAATTAGCAAAATTGTATGCATATACGTAAAAAGGTGTTCTAAAGATATGGGGTATGCTTGCCCATTCATAGTAATATTCCTCTGGTATTATTACTGAATCACCAAACATGATTTTTAATTCTTTCTTATACAGTTCTGCAAGTTCTTTCCAACTCGCGCTTCCATTTTGTTCTATCAAATTGTGAGATGATATTTCGAATCTAGCAATCATATTTTGCCTGAACATTGTCGAAAACATTTCTTCAACATTCGATGCAAGGTAAGCCGTTCTTCCCTCTTCAGAAAGGGTAGGTAGTATTTTGTCTATCACCAACATCTCACCAAACACAGATGCAACTTCGGCCATCGTTAAAGGGGGGTGATAATTCCAAATGTTTTGTTCAGAGGCTAAAGTCCCATGTATCCCATGTCCAAGTTCATGAGCTAAAGTACTCACATCCGCAAGAGTTCCAGTAAAATTTAACAAAATGAAAGGTTTTCTATTAGGAAGTGCGTAAGAAGCGTAAGCTCCGCCTCTTTTACCTTTTCTTATCTCTGAATCTATTCTCCTTTCTTTAAAGAAAGATTCAACAATTTCTCCAATTTCTTCATCGAACTCGTAATATGAATCTAAAACAATCTTCTGTGCCTCTTCAAAAGTATATTCTTTTTGTACTTTTGCTAAGGGTGCATAGATATCAGCAAGGGTTTGCTCTATTCCCAACTTTTTACCCTTCCATTCGTAATATCGCTGAACCATAGGGGTTCTTTCAGTCGTGACTTTTATGACGGTTTCCACAATTTCATCTTCAACTTCATTGTTCAAGTTCCTCATAGAAATCGGTTTTCGATAGTTTCTCAAATTAGCCTCTGTGTCGTAATTTTTTACGATAAAATTGTATGTTTTTTCGAAGATGAGACTATCTTCGTCATACTTTTTAAAGAATTCTTTCATCGCTTGACGTCTTAAATTTACATCAGGTTTTCGTCTTAAAGCTCTTACTTGTGGATCGGTTAATTCTTTAACTTCACCATCGATCTCTAATTTGAAAGTATAAGAACTTGTTAACCGACCATATAACTCTTCAAAGCCTCCTCGTGATGAGTTGTACATAGCGGCTAATACCTTTTCCCCATCTTCACTCAATATATGCCTTTTTGATTTATTAAGCCGTTGAAGCAAATGAGTGTAATCTTTCAGTTCCTGGGCACTCATTAATTCGCTTAACTTTTCCTCACTTTGCTTCAATAACCTCGGCTTCCAAAAGGATGATTCCATTTCTATTTTTGAATCGTAATCTTTAGCTGTGGCATAGAGTTTTTGAACAGTTTCATCACGGGTGTTGGAATCATAAAGCAAGTGACAGTACTGATAAGCAAAATTATGCATTTTTAAAATTTTTTCAAACTCTTCGAAGAAATTTTTTAGTTCGGTCGGAGTCAAAGAAGGGTCAGATAGTTTGTCATAGTACTGCTGCTGCAACTTTTTGGTTCCCTTCAAACTATCTTCGAAATCTTCTTTAATTTTTTTATCTTCTGGTGAAGAATAAAAAAATGTTAAATCCCAAGTAGACAAAACCGTTCATCTCCTTATCTATATATAATGGTTCTGTATAATCTTTCTAGCTTGATCCTCGTCTTTTTCCATAGCAGCTATTAATTCTCTTTCGTTTTCAAATTTTACTTCATCCCGTAAAAAATCCATTACTTCTAAAACGATATAATCGCCATATAGATCACCAAAAAAATCTAAAAAATAAACCTCAACCTTTGGTGTTTTTTTATATTCTTTAAAAGTCGGTCTTAGACCGATATTCATTAGGCCCCACAAAAAACCTGATCGTCCCTTTACATATCCTTTCACAAGGTAAACACCAAATTTTGGCAACAGGATTTTCTCTTTTTCCCAAACGTTGATATTTGCGGTTGGAAATCCAAGCTTAAACCCAACATGCCTATCTTCATAAACTGTACCTTCCAGAGTCCAAGGCCTTCCAAGCATTTCATTTGCTCTCTTAATATCACCTAATTTTAACTCTCTTTTTATCGCTGAAGAACTAACCCTGTTTCCACTAGTTTTCAAATCTTTCAATACTTTGACCACTAACCCTTTGCTTTGACTAACTGCTTGTAAATATTCCACATTCCCTAAAGCATTTTTCCCAAACGTGAAATCTTCACCACAAACAATTGCTTTCACATCATTTTTTATCAGTTCCTCAAGATATTGTTCATGAGGTAATCCCCATACTTCTTCAAGATCTTTTACCTCGACCTTAAATCCCATATCTTCACAAATTTGTTTTCTTCTCCAAGTAGGTAGAATAAGCCCTTCAAAACCACCTATATACTTTTCAGGGGGATATCTAAACATCAAAACTAACGGGTCAAACCTTAACTTATTTGCAAGTTGAAGAGTATTTTTTAGTATAAACTGATGGCCTTTATGTACACCATCAAATATTCCGATTGTGAGCGCGTACAATTTCATGTCACCTCATAAAGAATTTTATATATTTTTACTATTCTATCGTTTCTTTCTTCTTCTTCAAGAAGAGTTTTTAAAAACGTCGATTTTTTCTCAGCTTTGCCTATACCCAAAAAAAATTCTTTTTCGTCGTATATTTTAATGTAATCATTTTTGTTGAAATCAGAAAATTCAATAACATTATCCTTATAAATTTGCTGGCCTTTAATGACTTGTTGACCGTTATTAATCCTAACGTAAGGTAGGTTTAAAGCCTCATCCATCTTTAAAATTTTCCCCAGCGAAACTTCTTCTAATTGAATACTATCTTTTAATTCAAACTTACCGCTTTTAATTCTACAAAGTTCCTTGGTAACTGCTCCACATCCTAAAGCATATCCTATATCCATAATCAAGGATCTTATATAAGTTCCAGAACTTACTTCTACATAAAAACTAAATTCTCGACCTTTTTGTGAGAAATTTGCAATCTGATATATATTTACTTTTTTTGGAGGAAGATTGATTATTTTACCTTCTCGCGCATATTCATAAAGTTTTTTTCCTTTATATTTTTTGGCCGAATACGCCGGCGGGACCTGTAAATATTCCCCCACAAAAGAAAAACATGTGTCTTTCAAATTCAAGATTTGTTGCTGAGTAACTTCGTTCCTTTCTTGTATTTTTCCTTCTATATCAAAAGTATCTGTGATGATCCCCAATTCTGCTTTTACATAATATGTCTTTTTTTCGTTTTGAAAAAATTCTAATAATCTTGTAGCTTTATTTATTCCTACAACTAGTACCCCAGTAGCAAAAGGATCGAGAGTACCAGCATGACCAACCTTCTTAATCCCAAACTTTTTTCTGATTATTGAGACTACGTCATGAGAAGTAATCCCCTTTGGTTTGTTGATTACTAAAAATCCACTTTTCATTTACCTCCCTCATTTTTCTCTATGTTCTCTAGTAATTTATTTATTCTTATACTTGCTTCAATACCTTTGTCTTTATGGAATCTTATCTCAGGAGCTTTGAACATTTTAATATTTTTAGCTATAAGAGTTCTGAACATTCCCCTTGCATTGTTTAGGATATTGATAATAGTATCAACATCTTCATCAAGTGATGAAACATATACATCTAAATAGGATTTATCTTTTGATAGACGTACCAGATTTATATCAATAAATTTGTCTTTTAATCTAGGATCCTTCAATTGAGAAAAACTTTGGATAATTAATTTTTTCATTTCAGACTCAAGCATTTCTCTTCTATACTGAGCCATCAGATGTCACCTCCAAATCATCGAATATTTCTTTCATATTCGTAAATTCAGGAGACCTTTTAATTATATCCTTAAATTCTTCAAAATAACTGGAATATTTATTATAATTTAATCCCAAAAAATTCCAAACCTTCAAATCAACTTCAGGAATATCAAAGGATCCTGAATAACCATAAAAGTACAAATTTGTTGTTATATTCCCAACATTTACAATATATAATATTTTTTTGGCTTCTTCATCTTGGGATTCTAAGGGATTATCATGGTATGTAGCAGTTTCTATTACTAACTCTGACATATTCCAGTTTTCAAAAAGCTTCCTCCCAATTTGTTGATGTGAATAAGTTGATAACAAATTTTCTGCCTGAAAAAAAGAAATTTTTTCGTGTTTGGCAACTTTTATGATCATCTCAAACACATCAGGCATGATATGCGCCATCACTACCTTGCTAAGATCATGTAAAACGCCACACATAAAAACTTCTTCCTTATCTGGGAAATTAAGATATCTTGCCAAAAGTTCTGAAGCTAAGCCGGTTGAGATCAAGTGAACCCAAAAATGCTGTGTATTGAAAAAAGGTATATCTTCGGAAAAATAATTTTCAACGGTAAAAATACTTAAAGCTAAATTTCTAACCGTTTTGAATCCAAGTAAATTTATTGCTTGTGAAAGTTTTGTTACTCTCTTTGGTAGTGCATAATAGGCAGAATTAACTAGTCTTAAAATCTTTGCAGTTAAAGCAGGTGATTGAACAATCATATTATGCAAATCATTTGTATTCGCCTCGGGATCATTGGCTAGGTCTATAATTCTTTGTACAATAAAATCAGGCGTAGGTAATTCGTTAATTTTTTTGGTAAGCGCTTTTATATCCTTATCATTCATTGTTACCGTTTCCTTTCAACAAGTCTTAAATCATTTTTTACTTGTTATTCACAATATATCTTTAAGAAGTAAAGCAGAAATAGAAAAATAAAAAAACATACTTAATATATCCATCAAAGTTGAAATAAAAGGTCCAGAGATCATTGCAGGATCTAAATGTATTTTTTTTGCAAAAAAAGGTAAGATAGCTCCTAAAAGGTTTGAAATAATTACTACTATAATTATAGATAAAGATAAACTCAACATAATTAAAGGTTCTCGAGTATTAACAATTGATCTTAAAAACATGATTATTGCTAAAATTATACCTAAAATCACACTAGAAAACAACTCTCTAGCTAAAACTTTTTTAAAATCATTCTCTTCAATATCCCCAACTGCCATTGATCTAATTACTATAGCGGACATTTGACTTCCAGTATTTCCTCCTATCGCGTTAATAGTCGGCATAAATGCTGCTAATACGGTAATTTTCTGTAACACATCTGAAAAGCCTTCAATTACAAAAACGGCAATGCTCTCAAAAAGTAGTAATGCACCAAGCCAGATTACCCTGCTTTTTATGAGCTCCCAGATAGAAGTATGAAAATAAGAAGTTTCTGTTACTCCTACAGCGGCCATTTTTTGGATGTCTTCTGTGGCTGATTCTTCTAAAACATCCACGATATCGTCAATGGTTATTATTCCTACCAGTCTTTTTTCACTATCTGTAACCGGAATAGCTAAAAGATCATAATCTTGCATGATCCTTGCAACTTCTTCTTCATCGTCGTAAACTGTTGAAAAAATTGGATTTTTATTCATAATATCTTTTATAAGTGCATCTTCTTCAGAAAAAATTAAATCTTTTAATTCTACTGTTCCCATCAATTTTCTAGTGTTATCTATCACAAACAAAGTGTAGATAGTCTCTTTTTTATTTCCTTCATCCCTAATATGTTGAAGCGCCTCTTTTACAGTCATATTTTCTTTAAGATCCAAAAAATTTGGGTTCATTATTCTTCCTGCTGAATATTCAGGATAATTCAGAAGAATAAGTGTATTTTGCCTCTCTTCATTAGAAAGATGAGCAAGCAAACGTTTTACTACGTTCGCAGGAAGCTCTTCTAAAAGATCAGCTCTATCGTCAGGTTCCATATTTTCAATTATTTCTTTTAACTTATCTTCTTTAAAAAGAGAGAGTAATTCCATTTGATCATCTTTTTCTAAATGAGAAAACACTTCTGCAGCGGTATCTTTAGGTAAAAATCTGAAAACAACAATTTTTTCGTCGTGGGGTAATTCTTCGATCATCTCTACTATTCTTGCAGGTTCTTGTTCTTTTAACAACTCTTTTAGAAGTTTAAACTCCTTTTCGTTTATCAATTTTTTTATATCGACTTTTACTTCAACCTTCACTTTTACTCCTCCTTTCAATCATTATGGCGGCAGATCAGAAAATTCAATGAAACTACCGGTACTATCCATATTTACCACTCCTTTCTTGCTGAAAATTTTAGGCCTTTTCTGGTTCTTTTACAAAAAAGAAAAGTACTCCTCCAATAATAAATAAAAAGAGCAAACTCGCAACTCCCCATCTTGAACTCTTTCCAATTTGTGTAAAGACCCCAACTAAAAAAGGTCCCAATATAGCTGAAAACTTCCCAAATATATTGTAGAAGCCAAAATATTCTGCAGATCGATCTTTTGGTATCATCATACCATAAAGTGACCTGCTAAGGGCTTGAATTCCACCTTGAGAAGATGCTACTAACATAGCTAATATCCAAAATTGGACAATGGTTTCTAACAAAAAAGCAAAAACAGTGATAAAAATATAGACAAAAATTGCAAAATATATCAAACTTTTTGTAGAAAATCTCTTGGATAACCTTCCATATAACAAGGCAAATGGAAAAGCTACTATTTGTACCACCAAAAAAACCACTAGCAAATCGTTAGCATTAAGTCCGACATCAAGTCCATAGGAAGAAGACATCCTTATTATTGTATCAACACCATCTATATAGAAAAAATATGCCAATAAAAAGAGAAAAACATTTTTGTTCCCTTTCATATTCTTTAAAAATTGCGTGATTCTTTTAAAAGAGTCTTTAATTGGAGTTTTCGTTTTTTCTACATAGTATGTTTGCTTCACGTTTTTCATAATCGGTATCGAAAAAACCAACCACCACACAGCAGTGATAACAAATGCCAGTTTTGTGGCAGAAATAGTTGAATTAAGATTGATTAATGAAGGATTCAAGATAAAAATAAGTCCAATTAAAAATGGAATAGTACTACCAATATAACCCCATCCAAAGCCACTCGAAGATACCCAATTCATACGTTCCTTTGTAGTTACATCTGTTAAAAACGAATCATAGAATACATTCGCTCCAGAGAATCCTATGCTGGATAAAACATATAACAATAAGGCAAAAAACCATTGTCCTTCTTGAATAAATGACAACGAAGCTGTAAACACAACACCCATCAAAAGGAAGAAAAGTAAGAACCTTTTTTTATAGTTCCTATAATCAGCTATTGTTCCTAAAATGGGCGCCAAAATCGCCACTACCAAAGTAGCAATAGTAGATGAATAACCCCAATAAGCGGTTGATAAATAATCCGGCATCTGAGCGGCAGCATAATCTTTGAAGAATATTGGTAATAGTGCAGTGGTTATAGCAACTGAATACGCCGAATTCGCCCAATCGTACAAAATCCAACTTCTTTCCTCTTTTGTCAACTTTGCCCTCCCCCTTATTTATTATCTTTTTCTTCATTCATGAGAAGATCTAAAGGATCTTCATAATAATTTTCCATCGCTGATAAAATTTCACCGATCTGAGCAAAGTACTCATCAACGTCTTTTTCATCGTAGATTCCTCTTAAGAATTCTTCCAACTTTTCTAAATCCACTTCAGGATTTTCCTCAATGTACTTTTCTGCACTTTTGATTATTTCTTCCATCAAAACCACCTCCTCCTATAATATGTTTGGTCATTGCTTACTGAGCTTGTTTCTTGACTTAGCAGTCACGTTGCTACCCGATTATTGCATCAACTTTGATTGGGTTTTCAAAAAGGTTATTTTTCAAAGAGGCTGTGAATAATATGGTTAAGCCTTTTCCAATATATATGGTGCTACATCTAGCGCTGATTTAACTGAGTTCTACTCTTTGGATGAAGAGTTTACAAATCCATCGGTGATTTAACTCAGTCAAAGCGTTGCAAACAAGCTGTTATACGAAGTCTGCTATTATCACGCCAACCAATGGATGAATTTGTTCAACGCGAGTTTTACCTCCTGCCTGTTTCAAACATTCGGTTAGGTATTCTACTCTAGAAGGAAAATCGGTATCTCCACCATCATAGTATACCTCATTGAATTTTTCAATATGCTTATTAGGCTCCTCAAAGAACATAATATCGCCGATTACTATACGACCAGGTCGATGCAACAAATTAGATAGAGTAAACAAACTTTCTTTCTTGAGTTGATCGGGTAGATGATGCAATGAATAGACAGCAAGAATTTTCGTAATACCATATAAAGCAAGCTCGAGCTCCACACAAGGCTCTTCAAATGCACCATAAGCAAAGATCACATTGTTTAAATTCTCCAGTTCAGCCCTTATCCTGGCTTGCTCTAAACTCTTCTTACTAATATCAATACCAATTACTTGCCGACAGATATGAGCAGCTGCAATAGCTTTATCACCGGTGCCTGTTCCAACATCGAGTAACACATCTTCGCTAGTGAGTTCCAATTGTTCAAAAGCTATCCTACCTGCTATTTGTGGAATAGTCTCACCAGAACCTGCAATTTGATCACCTATGGTACTCTTTGTATCAGTCATATTGTCAAATAATCGGGCGAGACCTTTTTTGTCATATTTTGACATTTATCTATCTCCTTTTTAGAAGTGGTGGATTGCACCTATCTGTTGGCGAATATCTACAATTGGCCCTATAACTCATTTAAAATCAAAATCTCATTTTGATAATCTTCTCATGATACAGATTATATAATAATCACCACTCACTATATGTCTAAATTATAACAAACTTTTATCAACTTTTTTTAAATTTTAATAAAATAATACAAAAAAATTGGGTAATAATACCCAATACTTAAAAAATCAAGTTGTTGATATCTATTAAGAAAAAACAAAATTATATCTGCATTCTCATTATTTCTTTATAGGCTTCAACGATTCTATTAGTAACTTCAGTGGTTAATTGTAACGATAGAGAAGCCTTTTCTGCAGCAATCATAACTTGATGTATATCCGTTATATTGCCTGCGGCATAATCTGCTGCAACTTTATCTGCATCCTTTTGGATAGAATTTACTTCCTCAATCGCATCTTTTAAAAGTTTAGAAAAGTCTAAATTCTTTTCGTTTGGTTTTGTCTTTTCTGATAATAATTTATTGGAATCAATCCCACCTATTCTATTTATACCTTCCGTCATCAACATTCACCTCCTTAATTATCTGCCTATTCCAAGGGCTGAATTGTACATACTTTTTGCTGAATTTACAACCGCTGTGTTCATCTCATAAGCTCTTTGAGCAGACATCATATCAACCATTTCTCGTAATACATTAACGTTAGGATAACTAACATACCCCTCATCATCCGCATCGGGATGATTGGGGTCATATACTAATCTAAAAGGGGATGGATCCTCTATTATAGAAGAAACTTTTACTCCACCAAAATTTCTATTTCCATTTGTGCTTTGATCGAGTGCCTCTTGAAAGATTACCACTTTTCTTCTGTAAGGGCCACCTTCTTCTGTCCTGGTTGTATCAGAATTAGCTAAATTCTGCGAAATAACGTCTAACCTCAACCTTTCTGCTGTCATACCGCTTGCAGCAATATCCAAAACCTTAAATAATCCGTCCATCATTTACCACCTCTAATAGCTGTTTCATACCTCTGTATTGAATAGGTCATTAACCTAGATAAAGTATTGTATTTTAAGGTATTTTGAACCATCCTGATCAATTCCATATCAGGATCGACATTATTTCCATCATCTCTAAGCGATTTGGAATCATCTATTTTAATATTTGGTTGAATTTTTTCTAAAGATAAGGTATTATTTATGTGTTGGTCTCTATTCACTTTGAGAGTCAGCGATGAATCTTCATTCAACGCCTTTTGTAACTCGATTTCAAAATCAACGTACTTTCTTTTGTATCCAGGGGTTTCATAATTTGCTATATTCTCAGCAATTACGTTTTGTCTTAAGGACAATGCATCCATAGTATTTGGAATTACCTCGAAATTAATACTATCAAACAATAATTTTCACCTACCTTTACTTTATCTATTTTATTTTTCTTTTCTAGAGCAATGTTTTCCTAAATAATGACTTTTAAATAATTAATTTGGAGGAGAAGAGATGAAAAAAATTTTTTTAATCGGATTTTATGGATACGGGAACTATGGAGATGATTTGTTATTAAAAAGTTTCTTACAAATATTAAATGAAATAAAATTTGATGGAATCTTATTCTTACCCATTGAAAACGAATTGGAATTCAATGAAAAATATAAATTTAAAATAATCAAGGTTTCAAGATTCAATTTCTACGAAGTACGGAAAACTATCAAAGACTCTGATGTTATAATTTTTGGGGGAGGAAACCTTTTTCAATCGGAAACATCTTATAGAAGTTTCATGTATTATTACTATATAGCGCGCCTAGGTGAAAAGTTCAATAAAACCATATTGCTTCTTTCCCAAGGTTTTGGCTCTTTTAAAGAAAAACGTAGCCTCCAAAAATTAAAGAAAATCCTTTCTTATCCAAAACTTTACGGTAATTTGAGGGATGAAACATCATATATCTTTGCAACAAAGTACAATAAAAATATCTCTCTAGGTGTCGATGTTGGACCATATCCTTTTTTAAATTATACTTACAAAAAAACAAATAAAATATCAATTTGTTTAAAAGAAGAGCATGATTTGCGTTACTTAACAGAATTTTTATCAACCTTTGAAAACTATGCGCTTTCTACATTAGTAATAAATGCAACCCAAGATACCTTAAAAAATTATGAATTAGTTGAAAACATTAGAAGAGAAACTAAAGTTACGGCTGAATTCCCCTTTAAAGATCCAAATAAGATAACCAAAGAAATTTCTGAGTCTAAAATAATTATATCTGATCGTTTACACAGTGCTCTGGCTGGGATCTTTTTTGGTGGGCAAACAATAACTTTTAACAACCTAAAGAATCAAAGAGTACTAAAAAACATAAAGAGAGATTACAACTTTTTTTATAAAAACACAGCTGAAATACCCTTTATCTATTATGATGCTGTTTCTTCTAATTATGATTTCCAAGAAATTTCTGACATATACAAAGATAAATTACAAAAAACGGTCTTTGATATAAAAACACTTATTCAAAGTATCTTATAACCTGCAACCTCGAGGAATCCGTACAAAGTACCAAAACTATATTGTCTGTTGGAGATTCAACATCGATAGGATAATTGTAGGTATCAATTGTTTGATAAACCTTCTTATCCTCTATTACAAAAAGCTTATTTTCTATATGAGAGATAGCGAACAAATATTGACCATTGGGGGAAACTGAAATATCACTAATTGGTACATTCTCTAAAATAACATCGCTTTTTCCAGAGGCAAGATTGTAGTAATAAACGCCACCCATCAAGGAATTACCTACAATATTGTCTTTGTACAGTTCAATATTAGTAGTATACCTACCAAATTGAGCAACTTTAGGTTGCGTTCTGAAATCATTCCTATACAAACTGCCATTGTAGTATGAAACTATATAAATAACGCCTTTGTATCCTACAATATCGATAGGATGTTCGATATTATTATAATTTACGATATAAGTATCATTATTAGGGATCAAAAAAAGAAGCTCTGTTAAAAATACGTTGTTTTGAAAATTATCAAACAAAGGAATAAAAACTTGCTCACCTATATTTCTTATCAAGGGGCTATGGACAGCGATATTCATCGATTTTTTTACAAAAAGATTGCTATCAACTATGTATAATTTGTTAGGATTTGTACCTAATATGTATAATTCTCCATTTATCAATTTTATATTAACAGGTTTAGAATCTAAAACCAATTTTTGTTGGGCTTTGTTATTTTTAATTTTAAGTAATTCCCTATTGTAATTGTCAATAACATAAAAAAATTCGCCATCGTATGCTCCGCCCATCGGTAAGAAGGCCTGTGCAAATTCAGTTTTCTCTAAAGTGAATATATCTATAAAATGGATAGTGCCTTGATAATCCGCAATCATTGCATAATTTTTTCCTAAATCTATATGAAATGCCCTTTCTCCGATGTTAAAATTATCGACTTCTAAAAAAATGGATTCAGAAAATAATAGAGGTATAAAAAGAATGGAAAGAACGATTAACAAATAGGATTTTTTTAAAATATTAATCTCTCCTCGTATAAGTTATTTATAGAATTATTTTACCACATCTAATTTTCTCAATCAACAATTAATCATTTTAACTTTTCACTGAAAAAGCCCTTAACTACCGGTAATCGCTTTTAATAGCATTTAATTATTGATAATTACATATAATCGGAAAATTTCTTCCTTGAACAGCTAATAAAAAAATGATATAATAAAATTAATCTTTGTTTGGTTTTATACAATACATTATAGCAATAGGAGGATTTAAATGAAGAAATTAACCATTCTATTAATTACTGTCATTATTTCATTAACAGCTTTAGGAATTGATGTTGAAACAGTGGGAGATGTTTACAAAACTCTTATTCAGACCTACAACGAAGGGGAAAATATTTCAAATGAAGAATTTTATTTGTTCTTTCAAGAACTTAACAATTTAGGATTGTATAGATTTTATAGAACTCAGATGATTGGAAGCGCAGAATATATTGATAGACCTACAAATGTGCAAACTTATCTATCTCAGATATACGACAATGTTCAGTCTCAATTCACAACAATCGAAGAAAAATTAGCTCTTGCCGGATTCTTAGTGTACGTTCAATCTGATCTTTCGGGTAAACAAATTACACAAGAAATGATAAGATCGATGCCCGCCTACTTTGCAACCATTCAAGATTATACAAGATCTTTAGAAAATGATGCGTTAACTTACTTTGGAAATGTTATTATATATTCTTTAGGAATTGTTGAAAACGCTCCATTCATAAATATTGAAAGGTTCGAGTCTGATGCGGAAATTTTAGATACTAGATTTTACATATATGAAGGAGAAACTAATCCTGAATACAATGAGATAATATTAGAAAATAAGGAAAGTTTGGAACAAGGTATTCAACAACTTGTTCAATCAGGCATAACAGGAAGACCACTCCAAATCGCAATAGATCAACTCTCTTACAATTATGTCAATTCATTAATAAATGAAACCAAAGATCAACTACAACAAGTTACACAGATGTTTATTGAGGAAGGAAAAGACGGTGTTAACATTGCTTTTATAAGAATTATCATCTATGCTGTGTTGGTCCTAATTACATTCTTATTTTTTAGAAAGTATCTTTGGGTGACATTTTTGAGTGTATTCGGAGTCGAATTTGTATACCTTTTAGCATTCTACAATCCAATAACAGATACAATATCTTCTTTTCTTTATGGAAGTTATATAGTGACCTTCGTGTTTTTGTTTTTAGCTGTTTTACTATTTAAAAGTTTTGGGAAAAAAATTAAGCTGACGGAAAGAGTCATAAACTTTTCCATCCTTTTTTTGGTGTTGACTACACTGTTCGTTCCATCATATTATTCTTATGATCTTTTGATGGAAAAAAATAATCAATTCAATAACTCAGCCTTCGAAACCCAATTGTTGAACGACGTTGTGGTTTATCCTCATGCACCTATACACAAAACTATATCCAATTTGAACTCCTACTTAGGAAGCGAATATTCAAAAGTTAATACTTTTTATAGATCGACTTTTTCATCTTTTTTAGGCGATCTTTTGAACTCACAAGTTTTATCACAAATACAAGGCTCAATGGTTCAAACGAATAGAGATGGTTTGAAAATTGACAAAGTCAAAAATTATCGAGGTATCCCCCTTGATTTTTCAAAGGAAATTACTGATTTTGTCAATTCATCGAAAATATCAGAAAGAAATATCTATAACGAGTTAGATACCTTAAAAGCTCAAGCCTATGATGTTTTAAAATTTTCTGATACAGAATTTGAATCAAAATTCATAGATGCTTCGAATCAACTCCTGCGATCCACAGATCTAATTGATCCATTATTACCCAATCTAAATTCTTTTTTCAACGTTGAAAAGGTTGACAAAATTAATTTAAGAGCTTATAACACGATATATGGTACAAAAATCTTTCTCTTGTTCTTCTTAAGTTTAACGATTTTTGTGATTTTTGAAGAGAAATTTACAAAATACATTTCTTTGATCTCCATGTATTTGGTAAGCATTCTTAGCTTCATAAAAGTAACTCCACTCAAAGTTTTTAGTCAAACCGGCTATCCTACTATTTACACAGTTGATTACAATATCAACTATATTTTCGGAATAATTTTGTTAACTTTACCTTTACTACTGTTTTTGAGATACTTACAATATCAAAGGAACAAATAAATATATCTAAAGGAGGTAGGAAAACATGAAAAAGTTGTTAGTTCTTAGTTTAATCAGTTTAATGTTTGTAAGTTCTTTTGCTCTAAAAGTAGTCATGGTCACGGATGTCGGTGGTTTGGGAGATAAGTCTTTTAACGATGGTACGTGGGCTGGCGTTCAAATAGCTATGGACCAACTCCCCAATGTTGAAGGAGAATTGATTATATCTAAGGAACAAACTGATTACCTTCCAAATTTAACCCACGCAGCTCAAAGAGGAGATGTTGTAATCGGGGTTGGATTTATGATGGCAGACGCTTTATTCAATATCGCTGCGCAATATCCCGATACACTTTTCATTGGGATAGACATAGCACCATCTCCAGGACAGACGGTTCCAAACAATTTAGCCCTTTACACCTTCAAAGAACATGAGGCAGCATTCTTAGGCGGATACGTAGCTGCGGCTATGACCAAAACAGGTAAGGTAGGTTTCGTAGGTGGAATAGAAATACCACCAGTCAAAAGATTCGAAATAGGTTACAGAGCGGGAGTTAAAGCTTACAATCAAATTCATGGTACAAATGTTCAAGTTTTAATTGGTTACGCTGCTAGTTTCGAGGATCCAGCAAAGGGAAAACAGTTAACCCTTTCTCAATACGGTAACGGTGCAGATATTGTCTTCGCAGCTGCTGGTGCAACAGGAAATGGCGTCATCGATGCCGCAAAAGAAACTGGAATGTCTTTCTACGGTTTGCCAGCAAATGCCCCTCTTCAACAAGTTATAGATAAATATTATGAAAAAGGTAAAGGTTACTTTGCAATAGGAGTCGATGTTGATCAAGATTATATGGCACCAGGTTACGTATTACTTAGTATTACAAAAAAGATCGATGTAGCAACTTTTGAAGGTATAAATTCAGCATTGTCTGCTAGATATTTTCAATCTGGACACAACAATTTAGGTATAGTTGATGACGGCGTTGGGATATCTCCAATGAAATATACCAAGGGTCTGATACCAAATGAAGTTATAGCAGAATTAGCTTATTTACAAAAGGCAGCTAAGGAAGGAAAAATCAAAATTCCTCAAAGCGAAACTGAGCTAGGTGCTTTTAATGCAGATAATATAGTTTTCCCATTCTAATATAACATATCTTATTTATTCCAATATCAGGCGGGATAAAATCCCGCCTGTTTTGTAGACTATTTATTCTCTTATAAAGTTTATTAAATCTTTAAGTCTTTCAACAGAAAGGAGGTTACAGATGCCGCAAACAGATAACATACAAGAAAAATTAAATGATTACGCTGTTTACATGAAAGAAATAACCAAAGTATTTCCCAGGGTAGTTGCAAATGATAAAGTCACATTTAAAGTAAAAAAAGGAGAAATACATGCACTAATAGGTGAAAATGGCGCAGGAAAAACCACTTTGATGAATCAACTTTATGGTTTATATCAACCTACAAGTGGTGAAATTTTCATAAAAGGGAAACAAGTTGATATCAAAGGTCCTTCCGATGCAATAGCCAATGGTATAGGGATGGTTCATCAACATTTTATGCTCGTTGAAAATTTAACCGTTGCGGAAAATGTTGTATTAGGGAAGGAGCCTAAAAGGGGCATCACTTTCAATTTTAAAAAAGCCAAAATGGACGTAAAAGAATTATCTGAAAAGTACGGACTCAAAGTTGATGTAGAAGCAAAGATAGAAGACATTCCTGTAGGCATGCAGCAGAGAGTGGAGATAATTAAAACATTATATAGAGGTGCGGACATATTAATACTCGACGAACCCACAGCCGTTTTAACCCCTCAAGAAACTCAAGAACTTTTCGAAATACTAAGAAGCCTACAGCAAGATGGTAAAACTATTATTTTCATAAGTCATAAATTGAAAGAAGTTTTGGAGATAAGCGACAACATTACCGTTATGAGGCTTGGAAAGGTTACTGGAAGTGTAAAGACTTCAAATACAAACGAAAAAGAATTAGCAAATATGATGGTGGGAAGAGAAGTAGTTCTAAGTATAGATCGTCCTAAAATAGAACACGGCGAAGCACTTGTAAAAGTTGAAAATCTGTGGGTAAAAGACAATAGAAAATTAGATGCTGTGAGAGGTGTTACCTTTGAAGTTAGAAAAAATGAGATTCTAGGAATAGCTGGAGTAGCAGGTAATGGGCAATCAGAACTTGCGGAAGCTTTAACTGGTCTTAGAAAAATCGAAAGTGGAAAGTACTATTTTCAAGGGAAAGACGTCACAAATTTATCTGTAAAAGAATTAAGAGAGCTAGGTATAGCTCATATCCCTGAGGACAGACAAAAAAGAGGTATGGTTCATGAATTTCCAAATTATTTTAATTTAATTTTAGGATCTCACGAGAAACCAAATTTTTCAAAAAGAGGGTTCCTAAAGTTTGATGATATAAGAGATTTCTCTGAAGAACTCATAAAAGCATTCGATGTTAGGCCACCTGAGATAGACCTATTTACCGGAAACTTATCTGGTGGTAACCAACAAAAAGTGATCATAGCCCGAGAAATAGGAACTTCACCTACATTTATAGTCGTTTCTCAACCTACAAGAGGTTTAGATGTCGGAGCAATTGAATACGTTCACAAAGAATTGATGCATTTGAGAAATGAAGGTGTGGCGATTTTGCTAATATCTATGGAACTGGAAGAAATCTTGTCTTTATCTGATAGAATAATGGTTATGTATGAAGGAGAATCCATGGGTGAATTTGAAAATGGTCAATTCTCGATAGAAGAAATCGGTCTAATGATGGCAGGAAAGAGTTTGGATGAAGTAAAATTAATGGAAGAGGCTGGAGAAATAAAAAGTCTATAAATAGGAGGCGCTAATAAAGTGACTTCTTCGTCAAAACTTCTGAAATCAAGATGGATATCTTTTCTAGTACCTTTTTTAGCTGTTATGGTTTCACTTTTAATCGCAGCCGTTATAATATTAGCCATAGGTGAAAACCCTCTAAAAGCCTATGGAGCTATGATTAGAGGCGCAGTCGGTAGCAGACTTTCCTGGGCTGACAACATAACAAAAATGACCAGTTTGTTACTCACTGGTTTAGCTGTAGGATTCGGATTTAGAGCGGGAGTTTTCAATATAGGTGCGGAAGGTCAAATGGCCATGGGAGGGATAATGGCCGTAACGGTAGGACTGAGCTTAGGCAACGTACCTTCCGCTATTGCCATACCTTTGACTATTGTTGCTGGTATGGCTGGGGGAGCCTTTTGGGCATCTATAGCCGGTTGGCTTAAAGCCAAAACAGGTGCACACGAAGTTATAAGTACGATAATGTTGAACTGGATAGCCTATCATATTACGAACTATCTGGTAGCCGGTCCTTTTGCTGTGGGTGCAGGCGTTCCAAAATCTCCTGAAATCTCACAAAGCGCTCAACTACCTTCCTTATTAACAGTTCAAGCATCTAGCATTCCTTCTAGTATTTTATTAGCAAT
>LDZT01011918.1_pt1 | contig 20717 bp, 14 predicted proteins | sample 615521 | NCBI WGS metagenome assembly LDZT01 (sample SAMN03408292, study PRJNA278302) | terrestrial metagenome | isolation source: oil reservoir sample SB1 | place: USA: Alaska, North Slope, Schrader Bluff formation | collected 2011-09
AAAGAACCACCCTCTCCCAGCAGATTGACGCTAAAAAACGAATGCGATTCTGAGCTGGGAGAGGGCAGGGTGAGGGCAGATTGAAATTATTAACTTTGAAAAATTTGGATGTAATCGATTAACCAATGTTTTTCAACACCCTCTTCAAGTATAATTTCATCATTACGCTAAACTTCTCATTGAGGGAGCTTGATTATGGTTTTAACTGGAGCGGAAATCCGTCAGTCTTTTATTGACTTTTTTGTGGCGCGCGGTCACACTTACGTTCCTAGTGCCTCGCTGGTGCCTGGGGGGGATTCCACCTTACTTTTCACCAACGCTGGCATGGTGCAGTTTAAGGATGTCTTTTTAGGGACAGATACCCGGCCTTACACACGCGCGGTCAATGCACAAAAATGCATGCGCGTCTCGGGCAAACATAACGACCTGGACCAAGTGGGGCGCGATAACACCCACCACACCTTCTTTGAGATGCTTGGCAATTGGTCCTTTGGCGATTATTACAAAAAAGAAGCCATTTCCTGGTCTTGGGAGCTGCTCACCCAAGTGTGGGGCTTAGACAAAAACCGTATTTGGGCGACGACTTTCAAAGATGAGCTTGACCAAATCCCCGAAGATAGCGAAGCCGCGGATGTTTGGCTCTCTCAGCCGGGCTTTGACCCCAGCCACTTGGTGACTTCCGGCCGCAAGGACAACTTCTGGGAGATGGCAGAGACTGGCCCCTGCGGACCTTGCACCGAAATCCATTGGGACTTAGGTCCAGAGGCTTGCGAAAAGCAAGACGAGCCCGGGCATGTCTGCACGGTCAATGGCGATTGCGGCCGCTTTACGGAGATTTGGAATAACGTCTTCATTCAATATAACCGCCTTTCACCCACAGAGCTGGTTCCGCTGCCCAAACGGCACGTGGATACCGGCATGGGCTTTGAACGCATCGTTGCCATTATCCAGGGTGTGCGCGGCAACTACGATACCGATTTGCTCGCCCCTCTGCTGGACATTGTGCAAGCGCTTGCCGGCCAGACGCGCGACCAGCGCGAACAACACCTGACGCCTTACCGGGTCATCGCCGACCATGTGCGGGCTGCAACCTTCCTCATTGCGGATGGAGTGGTACCCGGGAACCTGGGCCGCAACTACGTTTGCCGCATGATTATCCGCCGGGCAGCCCGCTTTGCGCGCAAGCTTGGCTTGATGGAGCCTTTTATGCAGCACGTTGCTAAGAAGGTGATTGAAATCTACGCGGAAGCTTATCCAGAGGTCAAACAGAGTGAAAGCCTGATCTTTGATACGCTTACCCGTGAGGAGCAGCGCTTTGCTGAAACCTTAGATGCAGGCTTTGAAGAGCTCAACCGCCTCATCGCCGCGATGCGCACCCAAGGGCAAACAGTGCTGGATGGCAAAGCGGCTTTTGACCTTTATGCCACTTTAGGATTTCCACTCGAGATTACGCGTGACATCCTTGCCGAGGAGGGCTTGAGCGTGGATGAAGCCGGCTTTTACCAGAGCATGGAAGAGCATCGCATCGCCTCTGGAGCAGGGAAAGTCTTTGGTGAAATGGGCACGAAAAACGTGGAGAATTACCAACAGGTATTGCAGGAGCTGGTGCATGCAGGCAAGCTTGGGGCGCAGGGTGTGGCTTATAACCCTTACGACCGCTATGAGGTGGCATCTCCGCTGCTCGCCATCTTCCAGGACTCACAACCTGTGCAACAGGCGCAAGCTGGTGATAACGTCGAGCTGCTGTTGGCAGATACTTGCTTTTACTTGGAATCCGGCGGGCAGGTGGCTGATAGCGGCGTGATCACCTCTGACCCGCCCGGCAGGTGGGAAGTGGCAGTGGATGAGGTGCGCCGGCCAGCGGCTGGCGTGATTGTGCATGCCGGACACGTGGTTTTTGGCACGCCTAAGGTGGGGGATAGTGCCATCGCGCGCGTTGATCAAGAGCGCCGGCGGGCAATCATGCGCAACCATACCGCCACACACTTGTTGCATGCCGAGCTGCGTAAAGTGCTCGGTAATCAGGTTCGACAAGCTGGGTCGCTCGTCGCGCCGGATCGGCTGCGCTTTGATTTCACCTACCCCACAGCGATTACGCAAGACCAGCTGACAGAGATTGAAGCAGGAGTCAATCGTGAAATCTTTGCCGAAAATGATCTGACTATCCAGGTGAAACCCTTAGAACAAGCCGTGAGTGAAGGCGCGATGGCGCTGTTTGGCGAGAAATATGGCGCTGAGGTGCGCACCATCCGCATTGGCGAAAGTGACCAACTCGTGTCTTATGAGCTGTGCGGCGGCACGCATGTGCATAACACCGCCGAAATTGGCCTGTTCCTGATTGTCAGCGAAAGCAGTGTCGCCGCTGGCATCCGCCGTATTGAGGCAGTTACCGGCTGGCAAGCTTACCTATTTGCCCGCGATCGCCTGAACACCTTGCAAACAGCTGCACAAATGCTCACAGCTGCACCTCGGGAAGTCCCTTCCAAGCTGGAAGCCCTGCAAGAGCAGCTGGACCAGCTGGAAAAAGAAAACGCCCAGCTGCGCTCCCGGTTGGCACAAGAAGCCTTCAACACAGCCCTCAGCAAGATCCAGCACGTTGCAGGTGTGCCTGTGCTGACGGCGATTATTCCCGCTGCGAATGCCGAGACCTTGCGCAGTTTGGCCGATCAATTCCGGCAGCGCTACCCCTCCGGCGTGGTGGTGCTGGGGACGGTTGTGGAGGATAAGCCCCTAATCATTGCTGCTGTCACGCCAGACCTGATTACACGGGGTATTAAAGCTGGTGATCTCGTCAAGCACGTGGCGGCTGTGGTGGGCGGGAGCGGCGGCGGCAAGCCAGAATTAGCTCAGGCTGGCGGGAAAGATGCCTCCAAACTCACAGAGGCGTTGGATCAGGTACCAGTCTACATTCGCGAAAATTTGAAATAGCGTGCTATGGCCAAAGATATCACCCCAATTCGGCAGCAATATCTGGAAATCAAAAAGCAGTATCCAGATGCGATTGTCTTCTTTCGGCTGGGTGATTTTTACGAAACTTTTGATGAGGATGCCAAGGTTGCTTCGCAGCTACTGGATATTGTGCTCACCTCGCGGCCTGTGGCGAAGGGCGTACGCGTCCCCATGGCGGGCATCCCCTACCACGCCGCCGAAAACTACCTTGGCCGCCTGATAGAGCACGGGTACCACGTCGCGATTGCGGAGCAGGTGGGCGATCAACCCGATAAAGGCCTCTTCACGCGTGAAGTCATCCGCGTGGTCACACCTGGCACGGTGGTCGAACCAGGGCTGCTATCTTCCGGCAAGAACAACTACCTGGCAAGCATCTTCGTTCAAGACAACAAGGCTGGCATAGCTTATCTGGATATCACTGCCGGAGAATTTGCCGGCACGCAGCTGGATGGGGAAAATATCCAGGCGCAAGTGCGCTCCGAGCTCTTGCGCATCAACCCCTCAGAGATTTTACATTCCGAAGCCCAGACTCTGACGAACAACCTACCCGGGGCACAGACCCCTGTGCCAAACTGGTATTACGAGCCTGGCCGGGCTGAGGAGCTGATGAAGTCGGCTTTTGGCGTGAGCAGCCTGGATGGCTTTGGCTTGCATGAAGCTCCGCTCACGGTGCAAGCTGCTGGCGCACTGCTCAAATACCTGCAGGACACGCAAAAAGACGCCCTGAAGATGCTTTCGGGTTTTACTACCTACAGCCTCGCAGATTTCATGGTGCTGGATGCAGAAACACGGCGCAACCTGGAGCTCACCGAAACCCTGCGTGAACACAAGGTGCAAGGCTCCCTCTTGGGCGTATTGGATAAGACGCGCACACCGATGGGCAAGCGCCTGCTGCGCCAGTGGGTCAATAAACCATTGCTCAATCTGCAAGCCATCAACAGCCGGCTGGACCTGGTGGAGCTTTTCTTCCGGGATGGCGTTCTGCGCAAGGAGGTAAGCGAGCTGCTGGCACAGTTTCATGACCTGGAGCGTCTGATCAACCGCGTCAGCGCCAAGGTTGCCCGGCCGCCGGAATTGGTGGCGCTGCGCGAAGATTTTACGCTCTTGCCACAGCTGCTGGAGTTGCTGCCCCAGGATGCGCCGGCTTTGCAGCCCCTCATAGCCCGGTTGCAGACCTTCCCCGCGGAGAAGGAATTGCTCGAGCGCGCTATCACGGATGACCCACCAGCCACGCTGGCTAATATTGGCATCATCAAGCCAGGATTTTCGGCTGAGTTAGACCGCATCATTTCTTCTTCGCAGCATGCGCGCGAATGGATCAACGCCTTAGAAGGTGAAGAGCGCAAGCGCACCGGTATCAAAACGCTCAAAGTGGGCTTTAACAAGGTCTTTGGATATTACATCGAAATCAGCCGGGGCAGTGCCGACCATGCCCCCGAGGAGTACATCCGCAAGCAAACGCTGGTCAATGCGGAGCGCTTCATTACGCCGGCGCTCAAAGAGTATGAATCTTTAGTGCTCAACGCAGAAACGCAAATCCACGAGGTGGAGCAGAAAGTTTTCCGTGCCGTGTGCGAACAGCTCGGCGCCTCGGCTGGCGCTATCCTGGCAGCAGCACGAGCAATAGCAGAGCTCGATGGTGCCGTTTCGTTAGCCAATGTGGCTGCCCTCAATAATTACGTGCGTCCAGTGGTGAAAGCGGAGAAGGGCATCAAAATTCTCGCCGGCCGTCACCCCGTGGTGGAAAAGGTGATGACCGGTGAGCGTTTTATTGCCAATGACCTGGTTTTTGAAGAGGGTGAGATTATCCGCGTGATTACTGGACCCAATATGAGCGGCAAATCCACCTTTTTGCGCCAGGTGGTGCTGATTGTGCTGATGGCGCAGATTGGCAGCTTTGCGCCGGCAGATGAAGCCGAAATCGGCCTGGTGGACCGTATTTTCACGCGCATTGGCGCCCAAGATGCTATCCATGCCGGGCAATCCACCTTCATGGTGGAGATGATCGAGACGGCCAACATCCTCAATAACGCCACGCCGCGCAGTCTGCTCATCTTGGATGAGATCGGGCGCGGCACCAGCACCTATGACGGTCTTTCAATAGCTTGGGCAATCGTTGAATACCTTCACAGCCATCCGCGCCTCAAGCCTTATACGCTTTTCGCCACGCATTATCACGAACTCACCGAGCTGGCCGATATCCTGCCAGGGGTGCGCAATTACAACGTAGCCGTGAGCGAATCCGCAGGCAAGGTGGTCTTTTTACATAAGATTATTCCAGGTGGTGCCGACCGCTCCTATGGCATTCACGTGGCGCAAATAGCCGGCTTGCCCGGGCCGGTCATTGAACGCGCTAACCAAATTCTTAAGGAGTTAGAGGCGACCTCGGGCAAAACCATTCCTGAAAAGGTTAGCAGCCAAGACCAGCTGCGGCTTTTTCCGGAAAATAATCCCTTAATGGAAGCATTTAAGCAAACAGATCTGAACGCGCTCACCCCCATCCAAGCGCTCAATTTGCTGTACGAATGGCGCCGGAACTTCTTCCCGGACGCGTAACACTCAATTTGACTGAAAGTAATCTCTCAAAGCCAATTGGGCTGACCGCGTAGGAACTCGGAACCGCTCATTGGTTTTTTGCCTTCCAGCTGGACGCGATCAAGCACCAGTAAGCCTTGGGCTGTGCCTACCGCTGGGCTCTCATTAACGATATAATGCGCGCCTATGGAGCTATCAAAGGTATCGTGCGGGTGTGCCGCCAGCACTTTGAGCTGCCGTCCATTGAAGTTGAAATAAGTGCCCGGCCAGGGCTGGTAGGCGTTCACTTTACGCGCTAATTCCAAAGCAGTGTGGTTGAAATCCAGCAGGCCGTCGGACTTTTTGAGCATAGGCGCATAAGTGGCGTCTTGGTCATTCTGCGGCAGCGGAGCAACCATGCCTTCCAAGTAAGAAGGTAGAATTTCGATGAGCGTGCGGGCGCCCAGCTCGGCTAATTGCTCTGAAAGTTGGGAACCTGTGACCCCAAACGGAAGCGGCACAGAGCGCTGAGAGAGGATCGGACCCGTATCCAGCCCTTCATCCATGAGCATGATCGTTACGCCGCTATGGTCATCGCCGGCAGCGATAGCAGCTTGAATGGGGGCAGCGCCGCGCCAGCGCGGCAGCAGTGAGGCGTGCACATTCAGGCAGCCTTTAGGGGGCAAGCCCAACACAGCTTTGGGCAGAATTTGGCCGAAGGCAGCTACGACGATAAGGTCCGGTGCCCAGGCGGAGAGCTGCGCCAGCACCTCGGGCTTACGCAAGGAAACAGGCTGATAGACTTCCAGTCCGAGTGTGAGCGCCGCTTGTTTTACGGGTGGGGCTTGCGGCTGGCGGCTGCGCCCGGCAGGGCGGTCAGGTTGGGTAACTACGCCCACGACTTGGTAATTCTCGTGCAGCGCATGGAGAGTTGGCAGGGCAAATTCTGGCGAGCCCATAAAGACGATACGCAACGGCATGCCAAAATTTTATCATAGCGGGAAAGAGTGTGTAATCCGATACGTAAAATGTAAGAGCAAAGTGATAATGTCCTAAAGGTGCAAAATAGAAATGTCCTATTGAGATTAGAAGCTATGAAATGGACACACGAAGTGTACTGTGTAATCGAAATAACAAGTAAGGAATTAGCCCGAAAAAGAGCGTTAAGAATGCCCTGATTATCAGTCTTTAAATCGGTTAGTTTATAACGATCCCAAAACATAGTTGCTATCTGCATTGCAATCCCCACCCCTTTGATCCCCCTCCCCAGCGGCTGGTTTCAGATTTAGCCTGCCTGCCCGACGCTGGTGAGGGGACCTGCAAAAGAACCACTCTCTCCCAGCAGATTGATGCCAAAACTGGCGCGATTAACCAATGTTTTTCAACAACCTCTGACGAAAAGGCTTGCATGATTGTCGTTTATATAGGATAATAGACAAAAGATGTCTATTATCCTATATGAAAACGACGATTCTTTCCTCACTCGATACATTGCCTTACTTTACGCTTGAGTCTGTCCGCCAGCTGCTGGAAGAAGAGAGCGTATCCAAAAGCAATATCAACACGCTGATCTACCGTTGGATGAAAGCAGGGCAAGTCATCCCTTTAAAGCGTGGCATCTACATGACGCGTCGGTTTTATGAATTACACCGCGCTGATCCCGATTTTGCCCCCATGGTTAGCGCAATTTTAATCCCGCAATCTTATGTTTCTTTGGAGTACATCTTACAGCGGAAGGGGATCCTGACAGAGGTCACATATCCCATCACTGCGATCACTCTCAAACAGCCTCGGGTTTTTGAAAATTCTCTGGGAATATATACTTACCGTCACATTAAAGAGGAGCTTTATCAGGGCTTTACCTTCTCTGAATATGTCGGCATACCGATTGCTATGGCCTCGGTTGCCAAGGCGCTTTTTGATTTCCTTTACTTCCGCCCCAACCTCCTCATCAATCTGACCAGGAATTATTTCTTAGCAGAGGATTTACGGCTTAATTTGGACGAATTCACCGACAAAGACAAAGAGGAATTCGCTGGCTTTGTTGAGATGAGTAAGAGCACTAAAATGGAGAGGGTGTTGAATAACCTAAGGAAAACAGTATGGCGACCTTGATCCAACTTATGCAAAACTTTCTCGCTCAGAAGGATCCCTTGTTACCTAATGACACCAAACGTGTAATTCTCAAAGAATTTCTACAAGGATATACGCTGGATTTTCTCTATAATCACCCTGCCTATCGAAGGTTAAATTTTTATGGCGGCACTTGTTTACATGTGATTTACAATCTCAATCGTATGTCTGAAGATCTCGATCTTGATAACAGTAACGAGATCGACTTGAGTAACCTCGAAAACGATTTGTTGATTTACTTCCGTTCTACTATTGGATATGGAGAAGTCGTGGCTAAGACTCAAATTGGAGAAGGGGGAATCCGAAGAACAACTTTGAAGTTTCCCGTGCTTTATTCACTGGGTCTGACGAGATACCCTAACGAATCGCTGTACCTGAAAGTTGAAGTCAGCCAGCATAAGCAAATTTCTATCATACGCCGAACCCCCGTCTTGTTGTATGGCAGAAGTTTTGTCGCTGCCCATTTTTCCTTAGAAACGATGATGGCGGGTAAAATGTTGGCTTGCTTAGATCGCAATTTTCAAACTGGTAAAGTGAGCAGTATTAAAGGCCGGGATTTCTATGATCTCCTGTGGTTTATGCAGCAGCGAATTCAACCTTTAGAAGAAAAACTGGCAAAAGATGGAAAACAGCCTTATACGGTTCAGTCTGCGATGCAAATTCTCAGTGAAAAAATTTCTAAGTTGAAAAAAGAGGATTTAGCTGGAGATTTACTGCCCTTATTTGAACAACGCGCTTTCATTGAAGCTTGGTTAGAGAGCTTCAAGGAAAACTTTGGAGAGTACGTTAAGTATTATCTTTAAAATAGTCTTGTCTCTAAGACAGCAAGGCAAATGAAGTGAAAAAGAAATACGGTTACCTTTTATAAGATGGGAAACTACAGCGATACAAGGAAAAAAGACAAATGAACGGCTCCCCTTTCCAAGCAACCGCACTGGCACACCCCAATATTGCCTTCATCAAATACTGGGGCAACCGCGATGAACAGCTGCGCCTGCCGCTGACCGGCTCGCTCTCCATGGCGCTGAATGGGCTGGACACGGTCACGCAGGTCAGCTTCAATCCTGGCCTGACGGCTGACCGCTTCATCTTGAACGGGGTAGAACAGACTGGAGCGGCCCTGGAACGCGTGGCACATTTTTTGGAACATGTGCGGCAGTTGGCGGGCATCAACCTCTTTGCGCAGGTGGAAAGCGGCAATAATTACCCCTCGAGCACAGGGATTGCTTCTTCAGCAGCGGCGTTTGCTGCCTTAGCGTTAGCTGCGACCAAGGCAGCGGGCTTGGAGCTCAGTGAGTCCGAGCTTTCGCGCCTGGCTCGGCTCGGCTCGGGTTCAGCCTGCCGCTCGGTGCCAGGCGGGTTTGCCGAGTGGCTGCCGGGCAGCGGCGATGCGGATTCCTACGCCATTCAGATTGCGCCGCCCGAGCACTGGGACCTGGTGGACTTGATTGTAGTGGTGGACCGCAGCGAGAAAGCCATCGGTTCGAGCGCAGGGCACAAGCTTGCCAGTACATCACCGCTGCAAACGCTGCGCATCGCCGGCGCGCCTGAGCGATTAGAACAATGCAGCACAGCCATCCTGACGCGGGATTTTGAGCGATTGGCGCAGGTGGTCGAGCTGGATTCGGAGTGGATGCACGCCGTGATGCGCACGAGCAGCCCGCCGCTTTACTATTGGACACCCGCTACAGAAGTTGTTATCTGGCATGTGCGCGCCTGGCGGGCACAGGGGCATGCGGTTTGCGCTACGGTCGATGCGGGACCTAACGTGCATGTGATTGCACTAGCAGAGGAGGCAGCCTGGGCAGAGACGCAGCTGCGCGCGTTGCCGGGGGTGCTGGAGGTGCTCAAAGCGAAGCCGGGGGGCGGGGTGAAGTTGATTAAAGATTGATTGATAGTACCAATAAAAAAACAGGCTGAAGTTTAAATTCAGCCTGTTTTGATCTTTGTAGTAAAGGCTATTATGCCATGCTGAGCGCCAGGACAGCTTTTTGGGCGTGCAGGCGGTTCTCAGCTTCATCATAAACGACCGAATGTGGGCCGTCGATAACCTCATCAGTAATCTCGACATTGCGGTCGGCGGGCAGGGGGTGCATATAGATGGCATCCTCCTTAGCTAGCTGCATGCGGCGCTCGTCCATAATCCAACTTTTGTAGGAATCCTGGATGCGCTTGCCCTCAGCCGGGTCAGACGTGGTCAGCAGTGGACCCCAAGACTTGGCATAGACGATATCTGCACCCGTGATGCCATCGTCCATGTCATGCACGATCTCGAAGGAGGTGCCAGCTTTCTTGGCTTCGTCGCGGGCTTGCTGCTCAATCTCAGGCATCAGCCGGAATTCCTCGGGGTAAGCGAGCACCACGTCCATGCCAAAGCGCGGCATCTGCAAGATGAGCGACTGCGGTACGGAAATTGGCTTGAGGTAGGACGAAGCATACGCCCAAGAGACCACAATGCGCTTTTTGCGCAGGTCGCGCCCCTTCTTCTCCATGATGGTCATCAAGTCCGCCAAGCACTGGAAAGGATGATAAATCTCGCACTGCATGTTGAAAACAGGTGCGCGGGAGTACCTGGCTACCTCGTTGATATAAGCATTGCCCACCGCCCAGTCGCAATGGCGGATGGCAATGCCATCGAAGTAGCGCCCAAAAATCTCGCCAATCTCTTTAGGCGTGTCGCCATGCTTGATTTGGGTAGTTTCACTCTCGATGAAAGCGGCGTGCCCACCTAACTGTGCCATGCCGGCTTCGAAGGAACCGCGGGTGCGCGTGCTGCTAAAGAAAAACAACATAGCGAGGGTCTTATCACGCAGGTAAGCGTGCGGTTCGTTGAGGGCGCGCTTGCGCTTGAGGCTCCAAGCCACATCCAAAACGGTTTCGACCTCTTCCTTGCTGAAATCCAGATCGCCGATCAGATCCCGGCCGCGTAAATTCGTTTGCATTTATTCTCTCCTATATTAGCCTCATTTTCTTATTCACAACCTGTGATAAGTTTTTACCTGGAACTTGCCCAAAAATCAAAAGCATTTCCAACTCCCTAAAGTTACTACAATGTTGGGGTCGAAATTGGTATCCCGCTGCTCTCAAGTTGAAAGAATTTCTCCGGGTAGCAGCGCATAAAACTCTCCTGCTTTTACCACTTCCTCAAGGGGTACATGTTCATTGACCGAGTGAGCAAAAACTTCATCGCCAGGTCCAAATCCAATTGAGGGGATTCCTGCTTTGCCAACCCAATAGATGCCATTCGTGGAAAAATTCCACTTACCAGCAGGAGCTGCTTCCAATCCAATCAGCTGGCGGACCTGCTGCCCTGCTCTGATTAGAGGGTGGCTTTCATCCAGAGCCCACGCAGGAAAATACTTCTCCACTGGGAAAACAAAACCCGTATAGGAAGGCTCGGCATACATCAGGATTTCAACCCTAATCCTCTCTCGCAATTCAGTTGGGATGAGGTTGGCTACTTGCGCAAGCGCAGCTTCCTTCGTCTCCCCAAAGGTCATGCGGCGGTCGATAAAGAGCGTAGCCTCATCAGGAACAGCGTTAATACTCGGCGTTTTGACGTGCATGTCTGTGGCTGTGATCTTGCCATGACCTAAAAACAGGTCGTCGCCGAGCTGTGGTTCGAGGTCTTTCACGCCAGATATCACGGGAAGAAGTAAGTAAATTGCATTGATGCCTAATTCGTTGGAAGCAGCATGAGCAGATTTCCCCTTTGCTATCACCTGAAGCTCCACCCTGCCTTTATGCCCGCGGTACACCTGCATGCGTGTTGGCTCTCCGATAACGACAAAATCTGGTCGAACCCTAGGATCAACTTCGACAAAAGTATTGGGGGCAATACCATCACACCATTCTTCTATATTGCCAAAATACCAAGCAGTCCAACCCTCCAAAAGGCCAAAATTATGGGCAGCTGCCAAACCATAAATCATCCCTGGAGTGGAACCCTTCTCATCACATGCCCCGCGCGCAAAGAGGCAGCCATTCTCCACTTTCCCCTCAAACGGATCCCATTGCCATTGCTGTGGATCCCCAATGCCGACAGTATCGATATGAGAATCGTAGACTAATACCTTAGGTCCATTGCCAATCCGCCCAAGAATGTTACCCATCTTATCGAAGCGCACCTCCGCAAACCCTAATTTTTGCATTTCTGCACCGATGCGCTTGCCTACAGCTTCAATCTGAGAATCCATACTAGGGATTGCACAAATTTCCCGCATAAAATTAATAATCTCTTCGCGGTGAAACTCGATAAATTGGTGAACTTGTGTAGCCTTTTCTTGCGTATTCATCCCAATCCTTCGAAAGTAAGTTTATATTTTTGCTCTAATAAAGGTTATAATCAAATTAGCTTTTAATGTTCCTTTACTAAAAGAAAAGAGGTGGCATGACTATTCTATCATCTATCAGTGAATCTAAAACAATTCCATTTAATAAGGATAATTTGAACTGGGGCGTACTCGGCACCGCGCGCATTGCCGCTAAAGCCGTTATTCCAGCGCTGAAAGCCAGCCGCCGCAATGTGGTGACTGCCATTGCCAGCCGCGACCTAACGCGTGCGCAGCAATTCGCCCAGACTAATGGCATCCAGAAGGCTTACGGCAGCTATGAGGAGCTGATCCGCGACCCTGAGATCGACGCGGTGTACATTCCGCTGCCCAATAGCGAGCACGCGCCCTGGGCAATCAAAGCTATGGAAGCCGGCAAGCACGTACTGGTGGAAAAGCCCTTCGCACTCAACGCTGACGCTGCCCAGCTGATGGTCGCTACTTCGCTGGAGCATTCTGTGCTGCTCATGGAAGCTTTTATGTACCGCTACCATTCGCGCTTTGAGGAAGTTATGGACATTGTGCAGGGTGGCAGCTTGGGTCAGCTTCGCTTTATTCAGTCCACATTTAGCTTCCAGCTCACCAACCCCAATGACTACCGTCTTTCGGCTCCCTTGGGCGGCGGCGCACTTTATGACCTGGGCTGTTACTGCGTCAACTTCCAACGGCTGCTGGTCGGACGGGAACCCCGCCGGGTACAAGCGCTGAGCTATATGGGCAGCACCAACGTGGACTTGCAGATGTCCGGCACGCTGGATTTTGGGGAGCAGGTTTTCACCCATTTCGATGTGGCGTTCAACGCAGCTCCGCAACAGTATACGCGCATCATTGGCACAGAGGGCGTTTTGAGCTTCGAAAAATCTTTCAACCCTGGTAATGAGGCTTCAGAAGCCTATCTGCATAAGGGCAGTGAAACCAAGCGATTTAAGTTCAAACGCGAAGATGCTTACCAAAAGATGGTCGAGCACTTTTACAATGTGGTCGCCAGCAAAGAAGCCCCACGCTTCCCGCTCTCAGATGCAGTCAATAACTTGGTGGTTATGGATGCGCTCTTCCAATCAGCAGCAAGTGGTGGTAATATAATCAGCTTGATAGCAACAAATCAGTCTGATGGAGGAACGCGTGAGTGAGGAACCAATAAAACCAAAACACACAAATAATAGTTTTGGAAAACTCGTTGGGCATCTTTATCTTCCCACAATTATCTTAATTGCCCTGGTGTTTATTATTTCCATTGGCGTCGAGAATAATGTAAGCGGGACACCGAGTGATACTAAGCTCGATGAGATTTTTGGGTACATCGTGGACTATGCAGCCCTATTCTGTGAACTTGCAGCAGTTTTTGTGATCTTCATGGGCACGCTCAAAACTATAATCCGCTATATCCAACACAGCCTGGATGGCTCTATAGTGCGGCAAATGCGCCGGTCGGATGCGCTGCGCATTGGTTTGGGTCCACAACTCAGCCTGAGCTTGGAATTCGCGATGGCATCTGATATCCTCCGGATTGCGCGCTCGCCCAGTTTCTCTGAGATCATTATTCTGCTCGCGATTGTGCTGCTGCGCGTGCTCTTGAACTTCTTTCTTGACTTCGAAATCGAAACCATTTGCGAGAAAGAAGATCTCCCCGAGCTGGAGCATTTAGACAAAGAGCAGAAATAGAGCCACATAATGAGGGAATCAAAAAAGGACACGTACATACGTGTCCTTTTACTTTAAGGTTAATTCCGCTTAGGGCTTGGGTGTAGGTGTACGCGTGCGCGTCGCGGTAGCAGTGGGCTGCGGCGTCACTAAGTTCACCGGTATCTTGAGCAGGTCGCCGATGTACAGGTCAGTATTATCCTCGATGATATCTAAGTTTTGGGTGCGGCGATAGCGGTTGGTCTCGTAGAGAATCTTTTCGACGGTGGAGTTGAAGCGGATTGCCAAGGCTTCTAAGGTGTCGCCGGAGCGCACAATGTAATCGATTATCGTGCCGGGGCGGATATCGGTGGGCAGCGGCGTAGCGGTGGGCATCTCCTGCCCGGGGGCAGGGACGAGGATCGTATCCCCGACGAAGATGATGCAGCGGCTGTCCAGGTTGTTTAGGTAGAGCAGAACCTCAATATCGGCGTCAAACTTCTCGGCAATCGTCTGGCAGTTATCGTCTTCTTGCACCACGTATTCAAACGGCGCAGAGGGAGTGAAGGTAGGTGTGATGGTTGGCGTCTCTGTGATGGTGGGGGTATTGGTAGGCGTGTTGGTAGGGGTGACGGGAGTTGGGGTGGCGGTGGAAGTGGGGGTGGGGGTTTTAGTCGCAAACCAGCCAGGAGAGCCTGCCAAGTTGCCGGTAGCCCACATGACCACAAGCACCAGCCCCGCTACGATGAGCAAGCCAGCCAGCACACTGATGAAGGTATTCCCGCGTTTTCTCTTCTTACGGTAAGAGGAAAGCGGGCTCTGTGATTTTTTCTTAGCCATAATAATATCCTTTCGACCTAAGCGCGTAAGGGATATTTGCAATGCCCTTAGGGACTAATTTCGAGTTGTGTCAAGTATACCATTACAGAAAAAAGACAAGAAAATTACAAACATCATCAGCGAATATTCTGTAGCGATCAAAATTGATTTAGAAGTAAAGTTTTTTTGTGTAACATAATGTTACAATTAATTAAATTATTGTTTAGTCTTCAGTGCATGCACTGGCAACGAAGCGAGTCTAATGTGAGACTCTACATTGCAGATGTCTAGCTTTCAGGAGAGGTAAAAGCCATGCAATTTAAAGAAGCTGCTTATGTCATTTTGAAGGAATCGAGTGAACCTTTGCACTATAAAGAAATCGCTTCTAGGGCGTTGCGAAAAAATCTATTAGAAACCGCTGGCCGAACTCCTGAAGCTACAATGGGGGCACTGCTTTATACAGACACAATAAAACCAGACTCGCGTTTTATAAGGGGCACAAAGCCAGGCACCTTTGCGCTTAAATCAACGTCTGCCCCTGGTATCCAACAGCAGATAGAAAAAATCAATGCAACTTTTCGCAAAGACTTAAAAATCTTATTACTTAAATTGAGTGCACAAAAATTTGAGGAACTGATATTACGGTTATTAGAGGCTATGGGTTTTGAAGAAACTGAGCAAACGAGCTTAACCAATGATAAAGGAGTCGATGTCCGAGGTATTTTACGGTCTAACCCACTCAGTGTTGTGAAGGTAGCTGTACAAGCAAAACGATGGAAAAACAACGTAGGTTCTGGGATTGTAAGAAACTTACGAGGCTCTTTATTGATTGGTGATGCGGAGCAGGGAATTATTATCACTCCGAGTGACTTTACGCCTACTGCAAGAGATGAAGCGAATGCACCTGGAAAAACCCCTATTCAATTGATTAATGGAGAACAACTTGTAGATTTATTGATTCAATATCACGTAGGCGTAAAGGATGAAGAATACACAATTCCTGTTATAGATGCAGATTATTGGAAAGAGGTCTTAAATATCAATGTTCTTGAACAGGATACATCAAAGGACCAAAGCATTAAGCAACCCCAAATAACTGTAGTTAAAGACGGGATTAAGTTTCCATTATATATTCAAGCAAAGTATAGGGGCACTAACTATCATGCAAGGCTATTATCGCTTGTAGGCTCCATCGAGTTAAACGGAAAAATATACAAAACTCCTTCAGAAGCTGCTAAGACCATTACGACAGCTTGGAAATCCGTGAATGGCTGGGAATTTTGGCATTATCTGGACCCCGAAACAGGCAAATTAGAAAAGATAAGCTCTCTGCGTAGCTCAAAATAAGTTACTCCTTGTTCTCGCCGGTCTCCGACCGAGCGAGTGGTTTTGACCGTAGGTCTCCGCATTTCAAACATTTTGAGACCTGAAGGTCAAAGGCCTTGCATGGTCAGGAGACCATGCAAGAGCAGAGAGAGGTTATAGTTGATCTTCTTAAATTTGACATTTCCAAATACTTTTATACGCTATTTCAGCTAATTTTTTTTGTCTTTGCAATATTTTCTCTTTGTTCCATTCAGTTCCTTCTTCTTCAAATTTTTTAACGAGTTGTTTTGTAATTTCTAACTGAGATTTTCTATATTCAGATAATTTTTCATTAATTAATTTATTTTGTACCCGTCCATTTATATGTTTAGAAATAATTATGAGATTGCCTAAAAGGTTAACATATTCTTTTATTTCGTTTTCATCTAGTCCCCATTCTGATGAAGGATGTTGAGGTAAAAGATGTTCAATATTTATGCTTGGATAATCTATCCTTAACTCTCTATCTGGTCCAGCATAAAATTTCTCAAACTTACTGAATATATATTTGATCAACATCCTCATGGGCTCGGAATTCCTATAGGAAATTTCCATGAACCTATCCTCAAAAAACACATAATTAGGTAAATGAGACAATAAATCTTTCTTTAAGTTTGAAAATAATCTTTGAATCTCTGCAGAGATTTCTTTTTCTGAGAATTTTGTTACTGCCTTTTCAATTTCTAATGCATAATTAGCGTATTTTTTTTCAAGATAATTAGCTGGTTGTTTACAAACGACAGAATATTGAAAAGTAAAATTTTCAAGAAATTCAATTAGATTGGTTGGGTCAGTTTTTAATTTCTTATAATTTCTGAAAATTGATAATAAAAGAATATAAATTTGAGAAACCCCCATTATTCTGAATGCAAATAGGGAATCATATATTCTATCTGAGCGTTTATATTCGGTAAAGTCATTCAATTCACCCACTATCATCTTATTGTACAGAATTGAATCAGACCAAAGATCATGTAATAAACCTTGCCAATCTGTAATATTTTTCTTAATCTCTTTATATACTTTTTTATCTGTAACAAATTTATATCTTGATATCCAAAAATATCGAATAAATTGTTTTAATACAGATCCAGTGCTCTCTATATTAGAGGTTATTTGTTCCCAAATTTCCTTAGCAATATCTTTATTATCCTTCTCTGGAATATTCTTAAAAATTAAATTTTTAAGCAGATCTCCAACAGAAAGATCAACACCTGTAGCATTTGTAGTTTCAAAAATTTCATAAGCTGCTTCTTCATGTGAAATTTCAATATTTATTATCATTAAATCATATAGCTTATTACGAATTTCTATTAATTTATTAATTTTAGAATCTATAGAAAGGCAATCCAAAAGAAGATCATTTACTCTTTCATAGAAAAATTTATAAACATCATAAATTCTTCTTTCCTCCGTTTTCTTAGGGACTGAAGATAAAATATCACCTTGTTCGGACTGAATATTCTTTTTAAAATAATCCAATAAAGAGTCTGATGGGATGATTCTATAATCTTGCTTGCCATTTTTATCTTCTATAGCTATGTCATGCCTCTGAATTAATTTAGCTTTATCGGTGTCGCTTAATGCTTTAGCGTGATCTCTTAAAACTGCGCACAAAATGGTTATAGTAATAAGCCGTTGCTGCCCATCTATAATGTCACGGTATCCAGATGTGGCTTCTTCTTCAACATTAAAGATAAACGATCCCAAAAAATAAGGGCCATCACTTGAAACTAGATCATCCCAAAATTCACTAGCATCTTCCAGTTTCCACGTATATTCCCTTTGATATCTTGGTACCCTATATTTTCTATTATTAGAAAAAAGGACATCCTCTAATCGTTCATCGTTTGCATCGTGTATTAATTCGTTGGACATCATTTACTCCTTTCTATTAATCAAAACAATATTTCATTGAGAGCGTCGAAAAATTGCTGCTCGTGGTAATCCTTGACGGTCATAAAAAGCTCCTCCCAAGCGTGTTACAGTTTATTTTACTTTATAAACAGAAAGCCCGGAAACCAAACCCCGGGCTTCTATTGTCCTCTTACACGCACTCGCGTTGGTGCACCTGGCGGACGTACTTCTGCAGGTATTGACCCGTATATGAAGCCGGGCTGCCGCATAGCTGCTCGGGGGTGCCCTCCGCCACTAGTTCGCCGCCGCGCTCGCCCCCCTCAGGGCCCAGGTCGATAATCCAATCCGCCACCTTGATGATATCCAGGTTGTGCTCGATGACCACCACCGTGTTACCGGCGTCCACCAGCGACTGCAGCACCTCGATCAGGCGGTGCACATCGGCGGCATGCAAGCCCACGGAAGGCTCGTCCAACACATACAGTGTGCTGCCCGTGGCGCGCCGCGAGAGCTCCTTGGCGAGCTTGACGCGCTGGGCTTCGCCGCCGGAGAGCGTGGGCGCCGATTGACCTAAGCGGATATAGCCCAAGCCCACCGCTTGAAGCGTCTCCAGCCGGCGGGTAATGCGCGGGAAGGCGGAGAAAAGCTCCAGGGCTTGGTCCACCGTCAGGTCGAGCACGTCCGCAATGCTGAGGTCTTTGAAGCGCACTTGCAGGGTCTCGTGGTTGTAGCGCTTGCCGTGGCACACCTCGCAGGGGACGTAGACATCCGGCAGGAACTGCATCTCGATGCGCAGCTCGCCCTGGCCGGCGCAAGCTTCGCAGCGCCCGCCCTTCACATTGAAGGAAAAGCGCCCTTTGGTGTAACCGCGCATTTTGGCTTCTGGCATGCTGGCAAACAGGTCGCGGATGTCATCGAAGGCGCCCGTGTAGGTGGCGGGGTTCGAGCGCGGGGTGCGCCCGATCGGGGATTGATCGATGTTGATGATCTTATCCAAGTTTTCGGTGCCCTCGATGCGCTGGTAAGGACCGGCTTGGGTATGCGCGCCCATCAGCTGGCGGGCGAGTGCCTTATAAAGCACGTCCACGAGCAAGGTGGACTTGCCGGAGCCGGAGACGCCTGTGATGCACACAAACTTGCCCAAGGGGATATCTACCGTGAGCTTCTTGAGGTTGTTGGCAGCCGCGCCGATGATGCGCAGGTATTTGCCGTTACCCAGGCGGCGCTGCTCGGGGACGGGGACGACGAGCCGCCCGGAGAGGTATGCACCGGTCAGGCTCTCGGGCACATGCTGGATTTGCTCGGGTGTGCCCTGGGCAATCACCTGGCCGCCGTGCTCGCCGGCGCCTGGGCCCAGGTCTACCACCCAGTCAGCGCTGCGGATAGTTTCGTCATCATGTTCCACGACGAGGACGGTGTTGCCCAGGTCGCGCAAGCCCTCCAGCGTATTGAGCAGGCGGCGGGTATCGCGCGGGTGCAAGCCGATGGAAGGCTCATCCAACACGTAGAGCACGCCCATCAGGCGCGAGCCGACTTGCGTGGCTAAGCGGATGCGCTGCGCCTCGCCGCCGGAAAGCGTGCTGGCGGAGCGCTGCAAAGTGAGATAATCTAGCCCCACGTCCACCAAGAAGCCTAAGCGTGAGGAAATCTCCTTGAAGATGCGCTCGGCGATGGCTTTCTCGCGCGTGGTGAGCGGCGAATCGGTGGGAGAGGCTAAATGGTCGATCCAAGCGAGGGTCTTATTGACTGGCCACTCGGTCACGTCGATGATATTGAAGCCATCCACGGTGACGGCTAAAGCTTCCTTACGCAGGCGCTTACCGCCGCACTCTGGGCAGGGCTTTTCGCCCATAAACTCGGCGATGCGCATGCGGATGTATTCGGAGTGGGTCTCGCGGTAGCGGCGCTGCAGGTTGTTGATTACCCCTTCGAAGGGCGTGTAGAAGACTGACTCGTGGCCGTTATGCCGCGTATATTCCACGGGGATCTCTTTGCCTTTGGTGCCATAAAGCACGAGGTTCAACTGAGCTTTGGTCAGCTTGCTGACGGGCTCGTCCAGGTCGATATGGGCACTTTTAGCCAGAGATTCGAGCATTTGCCAGTAGTAGCCACCATCCTCGCGCGGGCCGGACCATTCCAATGCAGCGATGGCACCATCCCTTAGGGAGACGCTCTTATCGGGGATAAGCAAATCCGGGTCAATTTCCTGCATAGTGCCCAAGCCTTGGCAGGTAGGGCAGGCGCCGTGCGGTGTGTTGAAGGAAAATGTGCGCGGCTCAATTTCTATCAGGATTGAGCCGTGCTCCGGGCAGGCTAAGTTCTCCGAAAATTGGATATCTTCGGGTGGTTCGCTGCTCAAGTTTTGCACCGTCACGTATCCATCCCCATAGCGCAGCGCCGTCTCGACGGAGTCGGTTAGGCGTGAGCGTTGGGCTTTCTCATCTGCTTCGTATTCGGGGTGGGAGATGACCACACGGTCCACGACCGCCTCAATAGTATGCTTTTTGTATCTGTCAAGCTTGATTTCTTCATCTAAGCTATATACGTTACCATCCACGCGCGCGCGTGCAAAACCGGACTTGCTGATGTCATCAAGGACAGCTTGATAGGTGCCTTTGCGCTCGCGCACCACTGGCGAGAGGATTAGCAGGCGGCTGCCTTCAGGCAGCCCGAGGATAGCATTGACGATTTCTTCGGCGGATTGCTTTTGCACCAACCTGCCGCAGATAGGGCAGTGCGGGATGCCCACACGGGCAAAGAGCAAACGCAAGTAGTCATAAATCTCAGTGACCGTGCCCACGGTTGAGCGTGGGTTATGTGTGGTGCCCTTCTGGTCGATGGAAACCGCCGGCGAGAGCCCTTCGATGGCATCCACATCGGGCTTGTTCATCTGCCCGAGGAACTGGCGGGCATAAGAGGAGAGCGACTCCACATAGCGGCGCTGACCCTCGGCAAAGATAGTATCGAAGGCTAAGGAGGACTTGCCAGAGCCGGAAAGTCCAGTGAGCACGACGAGTTTATCGCGCGGGATCTCGACCGTGATGTTTTTGAGATTGTGTTCACGCGCACCAATCACACGCAAGTTTTCTTGAGCCATAAAAACCTTCTAAATTGGTATATTTGTTCTAT
>LDZT01012762.1_pt1 | contig 20655 bp, 25 predicted proteins | sample 615521 | NCBI WGS metagenome assembly LDZT01 (sample SAMN03408292, study PRJNA278302) | terrestrial metagenome | isolation source: oil reservoir sample SB1 | place: USA: Alaska, North Slope, Schrader Bluff formation | collected 2011-09
TCATAGTCTTTCTTTGCGATACTCCTCATACCGCAATAGTATGATCTATTTTGAGGCAACGTATATTCTGATAGTTAGATTATTTGTGAGGCAATACGCCATTTAGCCTTGACATATTTTTTGTGGTAAAATAACTCAAGTCAACAGTAAATTACATGTCGTTAGCCCGAATAACAAGGTCGTGAAATCCATTTAGGGAGCGGAATTCTTTTAACATTATGCAATTATCTATTTTATTGAATATTATCCTACAAAACAGACTTACAAACCTTCCTTCAGAACTCAATCTGGAATCTCTTTACTACTGTGCGCGAAAGTCCTGCAAGAGTTTTGCGGAAGTTTCAAGTCATTCGTATCAATTCTCCGCTTCCTTGCAGGCGGGTTACCTCCACTCAAGCAACCTCTAATTTCTCTGCCCGGCAAGGTGGGGATTTGGAGGTTTTAGCAACTTTTTTTCGACATAGATCCATGTCGAAAGGGCGGAGCATGAAAAGAAGAGGAAATGACACAAACCATCGACCAACAAATTGACAACAAAATAGCAGGGATGCCAGAAAAATGGGACATGATCATCCAGCCCAAACGCAGCCTGTTTGCGCTTCCCATCACTGAACTATTCCGCTATAAAGACCTGATTGCGATGTTCGTGCGCCGCGACTTTGTCTCGGTGTACAAGCAGACGATTCTTGGACCGCTGTGGTACCTCATCCAGCCGCTGCTGACCACCATCACCTTCACGGTCATCTTTGGCAACATCGCCAAACTGCCCACCGATGGCCTGCCCCAATTCCTCTTCTACATGTCCGGCACGGTGATCTGGACCTATTTCGCCAGCTGCCTGACCAAGACTTCCAACATCTTTGTGGATAACGCGGCGCTCTTCGGCAAGGTCTATTTTCCCCGCCTGACCGTACCGATCTCGATCCTGATTTCTAACCTGATCACTTTTGGCATTCAATTTGTCTTTTTCCTGGGATTCATGGCTTACTTTGCGCTGCGCGGCACCGTTTTTCACCCCAATCTGTGGATCTTATTTTCGCCGGTCTTGATCTTCATGATGGCGGGGTTGGGTCTGGGTCTGGGAATACTGATTTCCTCAATGACCACCAAATACCGCGATCTGCGTTTCCTGGTTTCCTTTGGTGTGACCCTGCTGATGTACGCCACCCCGGTGATCTACCCGGTCTCCTCCATTCCCCAGCAATACCAGATGCTGATCAAAGCCAACCCCATGACCCCCATCGTGGAGACCTTTCGCTATGCCTTCCTGGGAGCCGGCACGATCAACCCCCTGGATCTGGTTTACAGCTTCGTCTTTATGGTCGTGATCGTGATCATCGGTACAGTGGTGTTCAACCGCGTCGAAACCACCTTCATGGATACGGTGTAAGGATTTTCACCGCCAAGGCGCAAAGGGTTTATGAATACCATTTTTCGTCCTAAGCCGCTTCATTCCAGTTGGTTGATTAAATGATGACTCCCCCAGCCGTCCCACTGCCGTTCATGATCTTAGTGCCTGCGTGGTAAATGAATGAAGGAAATCGAAGAGATTGCACGTCAAATTGTGGATGCTTCTGTGAAAGTGCATAAAGCCCTGGGGCCCGGACTTCTGGAATCCACTTATCAGACATGTCTCGCTTATGAACTCGGACTTCGTGATTTACGAGTTGAAACAGAGGTCCTTCAGCCCATCCATTATGGACCGGTCACCATTGATGCGGGTTATCGCTTGGATATGCTTGTCGAGTCCAAAGTCATCATTGAAAATAAATCGGTTGAGCAACTGCTTCCCATCCACCAGGCACAATTGTTGACCTATTTGAAGCTCAATCATTGTTCGCTCGGATTTCTAATCAATTGGAATGTTCCTCTGATAAAAGATGGCATAAAGCGATTCGTAAACGATTACAATGCGCCAGGCTCCAAAATCAATGGCTTAAATTTCAAAATCCCTTCTTCGCGCCTTCGTGGTGAATGATCATGAGTCAAACCGTCATCTCCGTTGAACATCTCTCGAAAGCCTACCGCCTGGGCCAGATTGGCACCGGCACTCTCTCGCGCGACCTGGAAGTCTGGTGGGCGAAGCTGCGCGGTAAACCCAACCCCCTGCTCAAGATCGGACAGGAGGACCATGGCAACATAGAAGGCGAGACACTTTGGGCGCTCAAAGACGTGAGCTTCACCGTGGAGCAGGGCGAGGTGCAGGGCATTATCGGACGCAACGGCGCCGGCAAGAGCACGCTGCTCAAGATCCTTTCGCGCATCACCGCCCCGACCAGCGGTGTGGTCAAGGTGAAAGGGCGCATCGCCAGCCTGCTGGAAGTGGGAACCGGCTTTCACCCCGAGCTGACCGGGCGCGAGAATATCTATCTTAACGGCGCCATCCTGGGCATGACCAAGCAGGAGATTGCCCGCAAGTTTGACGAGATCGTCGATTTTGCCGAGATCGAGAAATTCATTGACACCCCGGTCAAGCGCTATTCCAGCGGCATGTACGTGCGGCTGGCGTTTGCGGTGGCTGCCCACCTGGAAAGCGAGATCCTGCTGGTGGATGAAGTGTTGGCGGTGGGCGATGCGGAATTTCAGAAGAGGTGTTTGGGGAAGATGGGGGATGTTGCTTCAAAAGAGGGACGGACGGTACTGTTTGTAAGCCATATTATGAATTCCATAGAAGCTCTATGTACTCAATGTTTATGGTTCGATAAAGGCAAAATTCATAGTTCTGGAGAATCAAAGAGGATCATCAACGAATACTTAAATTCAACTTTGCCAAAAGAAAACCTGGAATCAAATTGGTCTGTCCGAAAAGGAACTCAAGACATTTTGTTTACGAGTCTCGATATTTTTCGGAAAGACGATCTTTTACCTTCTCGTGAATTCAAAACTGGCGAAGCTATCCATTTTAATATTCATTTAAAATCAGTTAAAGATTATTCTCATGTTTATATTGGACTTCAGATAATTGATTCTAATTCTACTTTAGTGTTTGCATTCCATTCACAAGAGAGCGGTTTTCGTTGTGACTTAAAAATGGGGATTAATACTCTAATTCTGGACATCCCTTTTTTACCTCTTCTTCCCGGAAAATATTATATAAACCTAATTGTACTTTTGCCAAATAAGAATTTAGCAGACGAAGTTGTTATGGCCGATACATTTGTGATAAATCCCACCGATTACTATTCAAGTGGTCATCCATTCATGTCCCAACATGGGAAATTCTTCATTCATCACAAGTGGGATTATTTGGATGAATGACATGTATGAGGCTTTTTATTTGGCTTTCTTAATTATTGTCGTAAACATGTCGTAATGTAATAAAAAATAAATCTTAAAGCCATTCTATGTTTAGAAGATTATGATTAGTATAAAAAAAATATTGTATTATTCAAAACAAAGGATTTTGGGGTTATTTAAAGCAAAACCAAAAAACCAACAATTAACTATGACCTTAAAGATCGACCAGAATACTCTCATCGAATTGCCCCAACTCAAAGATTCGTTCCGAATGCTCCCATACGACTCTTCTAAAGATGAGATTTGGGTTGAATTTCTAAACCAAAGCAAGCAATTTGGAAAATGGTCAACAATAAAATTACATAAAGAAATATTGGATCATGTTATTCCAAATTGTGTCATTTTAATCACCAATTCTACTAAAGTAATTGGTTGCGGAGCATTATGTAAACTAAGTAGGGTTTCGAAAACCCTCACCCTAATGTATATGTTAGTTGATGAAAAGCAAAGAGGTCAAAATATCGGTAAATTTATCCTTGAAAGCCTACTCAATAATGCCAAGAATCAAGGTTTTACAAATATTCGATTGTATACAGATGATTATAGGTTATCTGCAATTGCTCTCTATCTAAAAACAGGTTTTTTACCGGATTTCAAACATACGCCGGATGCAAAAGAAAGATGGAACAAAATAATGAAAGAGCTCGGATATCGAGGTAATTGAAGAATATTTTTATTGACAAATAGATATGAAAGATTTCCTTATGCTTATTAAAAACGAGCATGTGCTTCGTTTCCTTCGTAAATTTCAATGAAAATAATGCTTTTAGCCCCTGGAGAGTCAATTCATTCTAAACGGTTCCTGCAAATGTTACTTGAATTAGGGCACCACATAACATTGATTGATTCTTACGATCCATTACCCGAAGGTGCAAAGAATTATAGATTTGTTTCTTATCCCAAACGGCCCCCTTTATTCATGGCAAGATTTCGAACAATGAATCGGATTGCTCATCTAATTCAGACATTACTATTAAAGCGTATTTGGAAAAGTGTAAAACCAGACATCGTCCACGTGCATTGGATAGATAGCCGAGCAGAACAATGCGCTCTGGCAAATATACACCCACTTGTCCTTACATGTTGGGGTTCTGATATTAATAACTTGTTTGAATCTAAGCATTCGGATGACGTTTATCGCCGACGAATCATCAAAGCCCTTTCATCGGCAGATTACATCACGGCAGATACTAAACAGGTTTTGGAACGTTGTGAGACCCTGGTGGGGAAAAAATTACCAACTGGTTTATTCTATTTTGGCATCGATCTGGAAAAATTTAAACCCGATCTCCATTCTGGAAGAGCAATTTATCTTCGCAAGAATTTAAATATTCCTGCTAACGCAAAAGTGATTTTAAGTATTCGCCGCCTGGTACCCATGATGGGACATCAACATATCTTACGCGCATTTACCATCGCATCTTCACAAACCGAAGAAGATTTAGTGTTAATCTTACATCATTACCTTGGCAAAGACACTGAGTATGAAATCAAATTGCGAAACTTAGCTGATGATTTAGGCATTTCCTCCAAAATTATTTGGCTGAATGGAATTACTGATGAACAGATGCCAGAGCTTTATTCTCTTTCCGATCTGGTCGTTAATTTCCCGGATTACGATGGGTTACCGGTTAGTTTGTTCGAGGCAGCGGCGTGTAAAAAGCCCATTATAACTAACGATTTGAAAGCGTATAGTGAGATTCTTTCAGAAGGTGCATTTACGGTCGTACCAGCGGGTAATAACTATCAACTAGCAACCGCAATTAAAAAAGTGGTTGAAACACCAGAAAAAGAAATGGAGTTATCCCTTCAGAGAAATTATGAATTGATTGTTCGCATCGCTGATCAACATCAATGTATTAATAAGATGGAGCAAGACTATTCAAGATTATCTGCAAAGGCAAATCATGTTTAAATCGAAATTAACAGGGTACATATACAATAAACTTCGAAATTCAAATTCTGAAATATACAGAGGGTATCCTCTGATTAGAACCTCGAAGGTTGAAAATCTAAATCTAATCAGTCGACAGGCCATTCTTCGTGATTCAGAGTTACAGGGAAATGTCTCGGTTGGCGATGATTCCAAAATCACGAATGCATTAATTATTGGCAATGTAACGATTGGTCGCCATTCAACATTTAATGGACCAAATAGTGATATATGGGCTCTCGTAAATTTTGTCCGAATTGGAAATTTCTGTTCGATTGCTCGGAATGTTTCTATTCAGGAATATGATCATATTTTTGATCGCATCACATCCTACTTCATGCATGCCAATCTTTTAGGTGGAACGATGCAGGAAGACATCGTGTCAAAAGGAGATATTTTTATTGGTAATGATGTGTGGATCGGAACACAAAGTGTAATCCTTTCAGGTGCATCAATTTCAGATGGAGCAGTTATCGGGGCAAATAGTGTAGTAAATTCATATATTCCACCCTACGCTGTTGCAGTTGGTTCCCCCGCCAAGGTTGTCAAATATCGATTTTCAGAACAACTTATTGAGCAATTATTGAAAATAAAATGGTGGGATTGGGATGACGACAAAATTCGATGCAATCGTTTCTTGTTTGATAGTCCACTTACAGAAGAAAAATTAGTTCAAATAATCTGATCATGGAAAATAATCAATTTTTACCTTCAGTATCCATCATTGTTCCCGTATATAACGCTGAAAAGACCGTCAAAGCATGTGTGGAATCCCTTTTGGTGCAAACCTACCCAGCTGAAAACCTTGAAATTCTCATTGTGGATAACAAATCCAAAGATAGTACTTTGGAAGTCTTACGCCCGTATGCTGACGCAGGCAAGATCAAATTATTGTCAGAGACAACAATTCTCAATGCCTACGGAGCACGCAACAAAGGAATCAGCATGGCTAACGGAGAAATTCTTGCATTCACAGATGCTGATTGTGTGGCTGAACCGGATTGGATAGAGAACCTCATTAGTCCTTTCCAAGACCCTATGGTGGGTTGTGTCGCAGGAGCAATTATTCCATTTAATCCAATAAATTATATACAAACCTACTGGGATAAAAATATACTCGTCTCAAAAATCCAAAATGGTGATGTTATGTACGGGGGCAATTGTGCTATTCGAACAATGCTTTTTGATCAGATTGGCCTCTTTCGTGATGACCTTCCTTCGGGAGGCGACACAGAGATTTTGTTTCGCATGTTAGCAAAAACAAACTTAAAAAGAACAGTAGCAATTAATGCCATTGTACACCACAAAAATGTGGGAAACCTCATACAATTCTTCAGACAATCTATCAGATATGGATCACAATCCCGGCTGAAAATAAATTTCAGCAAAGAAAATATTCCAACATGGGTGAAGTTGAGTAAGTTAACTATTCAACTCCCTTTAAGAACGACAAAAAGAATTTTGGAAGTCACTTTTAAGTCAAAAACCTTCCCAAGTGGTATCCAAAATAAGGGTTTCATATTAAAGCCGTTTCTTGATTGGTTAGCTTATTCCGGCAATTTGATCGGATATAAATTTCCTAAAACACGGTTTTTTAGATAGAAGTTTATTAGAAAGCATAAATTGAAATATATCCCATTGATGCCCAACTTGAAGGTTTCTATAATAATTTGTACACATAACCGCGAGAAATTACTTGAAAAGACTCTCTTAAGCCTTTTCAAACAGGATTTCGACTCAGATTGCTTTGAAATAATCGTTGTGGACAATTGTTCAAAAGATACGACGCGGGAGCTGATCACCCAATTTTCCAAAAATACTCCTGCCCCAAAAATAAAATATATATACGAAGCACATTTGGAAATTTCATATGCTCGTAATACTGGATGGCAAACTGCTCAAGGGATGTACGTTGCCTATATTGATGATGATGAATGGGCTGATCCAGATTGGTTAAGATTACTTGTGACAGCATTGGAGGAACATCCTCTTCCAGTCGTCGCAGTCGGGGGAATGATTCTACTAGACTGGACAGATGAATAGCCATATTGGTTGCCTGCTTCGATGGAAAAATTCTATTCCAAAGTCGATTTGGGAAATATTCCAAGGACCCTATCAAAAGGGGAATATCCGCTCACTTCGAATATTGTCATTCGAAGAGATCTATTCAATGACATTGGTGGATTCAGAACAGATCTTGGCCATGTAGGTAACATTCTCATCGGCGGGGAAGATGTCGAACTGATAGATCGAATCCATGCGAGTGGGCAACAGATATTTTATGAGCCTAAAGCTGTAGTTCATCATCATATACCGGAAGAACGCCAAACACGAAAGTGGCTTATCAGGAGATGCTATTACGGCGGTACTTCCACGCCAATATTAGATGATCTAAAACAAGTCAGTTTAAAGGAGGTTTTTTATAATTTCCGCCAGGCAATTATCTTATCTACGAAGGCATGTTGGTTCGTTTTAATGAAGCAACCTTCACAATCCATGATATATGGGTGTAATTCTGCAACTAGATTAGGAAGAGCAGTAGGACTTGTCCGATTGATTCACAAACTTTAGAATATTTTAATAGACCTCGGTTTTAGAAACTATTGATAAACCAAACATGAGATCAATAAATAAAACAAAATGGCTTAAATTATTAGAACATAAATTTGAAAAGCAAGTTGGTGCATTGGCAAAGATGAGAGAAAACACTTTGAGATATTTCGTAGATTATCAAAGCGATAACGCTCTGATCAAAAAGATGCATGAAATGGAAGGTAAACCGATAATTACTCTTATTATGAATGTTGAGCAGGAAATTCAGAGGGAAATAAATTCAAACTCTGTGGCGATTGTCGATGAACTGACTTTATGATCTTTGATTCTTTGACTGGCGTAAAACTTTCCGATTAGATAAGAATATGCGAATCCTATTAATTTCCTCCCGTTATTTCCCTCATCGCGGCGGGCTGGAAAGCGTGGTGGCTTATTTAGCACAGGAATTTCGATGTTCAGGTCACACGGTAAGAATTGTTACCAACCGCTACCCACGATCGTTACAGAAATATCAAGAAATTGATGGTGTCTCGGTTTTCCGCTTTCACTTTATGCTTCCGGACAAGAAGTATCTTGAACAGGGTCGGATGGATCTCTGGCTGGCGGGGGTTTGGTTCAAACGTCAGACACGATGGCAACTGTCACATCTCATCTCGAAATTCCAACCGGATGTAATCAATAACCACTATTTGAATGAAGTGGCCGACATTACAAGGAATTGTTTACAGGATCTCAAACCGAAAATCCCCTGGGTGGTCTCTCTGCATGGCGGTGATGTGGATGGTGAACCCAAACTTTCGGCGGCAAACCGGGAACGATTTTTCAATGTGGCGAAGAGCGCTGATGGTTTGACTGTCTGCTCCCAATTTCTTGCCGAACAAGCAGTCGACTTGGAGCCATCCATCCAATCAAAATTGACTGTCATCCATAATGGCGTGAATAATAATCGGTTTTCCAATGCAGTTCCATACACCTCTGCCCGACCGTACATTTTGGCAGTTGGCCAATTATCCAGGCATAAAGGTTTCGATTTGTTGATCCGCGCTTTCGCAGCAGTCACAAATGAATACCCTGCAGTGCAATTAAGGATTGCAGGCGAGGGCGATCAACATGCCTCCCTACAGGCACTCATCTCGGAATTAAACCTGGCCGATCAAGTTCTCTTGATGGGTAAATTGGACGAGCATCAGGTGGCACCCTTGATGGCAGGATGCTTGTTTTTGGCAATGCCATCTTTAAGAGAACCTTTTGGGATCGTGGCGCTGGAAGGAATGGCAGCCGGCAAATTGGTCCTGGCAACGCCAGTTGGCGGTTTGCCAGAATTTGTTCCTGTTCCACCAAATTTTTTGATCAAGCCAGATGTCTCTGAATGGACGAAAGCCATTGAACAATGCCTGCAGTTGGTGCTAAGCGGGGAATGGAATGGCAGGGTCAACCAGGCAGCAGCCAGGCAACATGATTGGTCATTTGTCGCTCAGAATTATCTTCAGATTTACCAACAGGCGATCATTCATGTCTGAAACACGCTGGGCTTTCATCCATCCGTTTCAATTACGGCTGCAACGGGGCATTGAAGTCTACCTCTGGAATCTGACAGCAACTTTGGCCAAGCAGGGGGTAAAAGTGGACATTCTTACCTGGGATGGCCCTTTGCCGGTTCCAGACTTTGCGAATGTACCAGGCGTTACGCTGCACAGAGTTCCCACTGTACGTTATTTTCAAGATTGGGTCGGGCTGCCTTTCCTTGTCTTTTGGTTGTTAAAAGGACATTACCAGCAGGTATTTGTCCATTTTGCAGGGTATGGCGAAGGAAGGGCGCTATCCATCGCGAATTTGTTCCGCTTCATCCCCTTTTCTGTGGTCTTTCACTTTCCGCCCAGCCTGGTACCCTACCGGTATCTCGAGTTCAAACGCTGGAAGTTTGATCGTATCTCTCAGCACCTCATCGGGGTCAGCCAGTCTACCGCAGAAGAGGTGTCAAAATGGGCAGAACGCTCCTGCGTGACGATCGGGCATGGAGTCGATCCAGAACGTTTCAGTCCTGATCCCATTCTGAGAAGAAAAACGCGCATTGAACTGCAGATAGACGAAACATTTCCTGTTCTCATCTCAGTAGCTGCGTTTGAGGAGAGAAAGGGAATGCAGTGGGTACTCCGAGCGATGCCGGATTTGTTGACCAGGTTCCCGGATCTTCACTATGTGGTTGTTGGTGATGGGCCGTATCGCGCTGACCTGGAGCATCTGATCAGCGAACTTGCTCTAGAGGATCGGGTTCACCTGGTAGGTCAACAATCAGATGTGCGTCCATTTTTATCTACAGCAGATATTTTCATGGTGCTTTCAAAAGGCGAAGCCAGTTCCATATCCCTCTTGGAAGCTTTATCCTGCAGTCTCCCTTGCATTACATCCCATCACCCGCCCTTCGATGAATTGACCCGACCAGAGTTTGGTTTGCAAGTGGATGAACAAAATATCAATCAAGTAAGCTCTGCAATTACAGGCTTGCTATTGAATCCCGAATTGAGACTGAGCATGGGTGCAGCTGCCCGTGAATGGGTGAAGGAACACTATTCCTGGTCAAATATTGCCCGCCAATATCGACAATTGATTGAAGGAAACGAATGAGTTTCCTTTTCCCGCTTCGTCATTTACATCACCAGATGCTTCAGCACTTATATACTGCCGTGTTTGTGAAACAATGTCAATCAGTCGGCAGTAAGTTGGTGGTGAAAGGTCCCTTCCGTATCAAGAATAGCGGTCTAATTTTGATCGGTGATTCTTGTATCATCGACTCAACCAAAGAAGCTCGAATCCGTTTGGATGTGGGCAGCCAGGCAGTTTTAAAAATGGGAAACCAGGTATATCTCAATGAAGGGGTGCATATCACTTGCGATATTGCGGTTACCATTGGTAACTGCTGTCTTATTGCTTCGGATGTGGTCATAATGGATGATGATGGGCACCCGCTCGAATCAAAGAATCGTCGTGATTACTGGCCGAAGACGCCTGAAGATCGGCTTCAAAGATCAGTCGGAGCTCCTATCGACATTGCAGACAATGTCTGGATTGGAACCCGGTCGATTATTTTGAAAGGTGTGACCATCGGAGAGGGATCAGTCATTGCTGCAGGAGCAGTGGTCACACGATCGATACCTCCAAAAGTTTTGGCAGCTGGTGTTCCGGCTAGAGTCATCAAGACGATATGAAAATCATTTTGATTTCATAGATTTGCATGGATAAACACTTGGTCAAGATGTTCACTGGGATTCTTCAGTCGTGATTGTGCTTATCTCCAAAGATTTTACAGTAGTTTGCTCTCAAATGGTGAATGATGCTTGATCGATTAATTAAGATTCCCTGGAGGGGTCTACCACAGTGGCTCATAGGCAACCGCCTGCATATTCTGATGTACCATAGCATCTCTGCCAATCCCGCAGATCCACATGCGGTTTCTCCCGCAAGATTTTTAACCCAGATGCAGTTTCTTCAGAGCAAAAGGGTGTTGCCGCTTACTGACGCCTTAATTTTGCTCGGCGCAAATGAGACACTTCGCGATTGCTTTGTAATCACTTTTGACGACGGATTGCTTGATTTCTATACGACCGCACTGCCTATTTTGAAGGATTTTGGCTATCCAGTGACCATGTTTCTGCCAACAGAATTAGTGGGCAAGACAGCAATCTGGGATAGTTTTGACAAAACCAAGCGCTTGATGGATTGGGACCATATTGTGGAATGTCAGAAATGGAAAGTCACATTTGGAAGTCACACAGCTCATCATTCCCGCCTCACTGAACTGGCAAAGGATGAAGTCCAGCAGGAATTAACTCTCTCTCTTCAATCTTTAAAGGCAAATTGCTCCAATTTTATACCTGCCCTGGCGTATCCAGGGGGGTATTATAATGAATCCACCGCGTCTTATGTACAACAGGCTGGATATCTTTGTGCACTTGGGGCAGCAAGCCACTGGGGCAATGGGCCAGAGACAAATTTATTTCATCTCCGACGTGAAAGATTATCGATATGACCACCTTCTCTGTTTTAATCTGTACCTACAATCGACCCGAATTACTCAATATCTCGCTGCCTGCTTTGATCGATAAAACAATAGAAAAGCCGGATCAGGTGGTGGTCGTCAACGGCGGTGATGGACGCTCGGATTCAATTGTGCAATCCTTTATGGATCGGCCAGGAATTCAAGTTAAGCTGGTGAAAACGGTTAATATAAATCTGGCTACCAGTCGGAATATTGGCCTGGCACATTGTACAGGCGACATCGTCGCCATGACGGATGACGATGCAGAGGTGTTTCCCGATTGGGTAACACAAATGAAACGATGCCACGCTGAGCACCCAGAAGCCGGAGGTGTTGGCGGGGCGGTCCTGGGGGCGGATAGCGACGAAAGCCTGCTGAGCAGGATCGCCGATGTGACGGTTTTCTCATCTCCAAAGACTCCGACATATGTACACACCTTGCCAGGTGTGAATGTCTCATACAAACGCGAAGCATTGGAGAAAGTGGGACTTCAGGACGAAAGCCTGTTCAGAGGCGAGGATGTGGATTATAATTGGCGGATAAAGAAGTTGGGTTATGAAATTTTTTACGACCCTGAAATCAAAGTAATACATCACCACCGTCCAACTTTGAAGGGTTTAATGAATCAATTTTACATGTATGGAAGAGGATATTATCTGGTAAGGAAGAAATGGCCGGATATGTATTGCGTTTATCCGCATGGAATTAACAATCTGCGAGAGGTGGGTAAATTTCTTAATTTCTTGGTCAGACCTTTCTATATGCCATTTATTAATTCGAACAATATAAGTGGATTGAAAAATAAGTTGGGGTTTTTAGGAATCAACTTTATTACAGGGTGGTTTTGGTATATTGGAATTATTACAGGGAAAGTGAGAAGCTGGAATGATTAATATTTTCTATAGGATTAATAGATTAATTTTCAGAGGGCTTATCAATATCCTGCCTATTGAATTTATCAATCGCCTTTTTTATTTTCTACCAGGAAGATTAGTTGTCGATATTTTAAGGTGGTATGGTGCGAACATTGGAGAAAATGTTAAAATAATGCCTCCTTTCATGATCCACAATTGGCAAGATAACTCAAAAAGGCCTTTTGAGCATTTAACGATTGGTAAGAATACGACAATAGGGAGAAATGCATTTTTCGATTTACATGGAACAATTGTAATCGAAGAGAATTGTACATTTGCGATGGAAGTTATGATAGTTACCCACACAAATGTAGGCGATATTCCAATAAGAAAAATGATTCCTTCAACTATTGGCAGTGTCGTAATCAGGAATGGTGTCTATGTTGGTGCAAGATCATTAATTATCGCCTCTGTAGAAGTTGGTCCAAATTCTGCTATCGGAGCAGGCGCGGTAGTAAATAGAAACATTCAACCATACTCAGTTTTTGCAGGAGTGCCGGCAAAAATGATTCGGAATCTTAATCAAGCCTAAAGCGATTAATTTCTTGCTATGAAATATAAACTTATCTATCCCGATGTTTCATTATGGCAAAGAATTGTAGACGGCAACCAGAATGCTACATTCTTTCACACTCCTACATGGTCAGAAATAATCACTGAGGCTTTTCCCATGTGGAAGAATGCAACATTTATCATCGAATTTGAAGATAGGAATTATGCGGTTGTCCCCTTGGTTGCCCGAAAGCTCTTTCATCAAGATTCTCTTTATTGGTACGAATCAATGGGACTTGGATCATATGGAGGACCGATATTCTTACATGCGCCTTCAAGAGATCATCTATTTGAGGTTGACAATATTCTAAACGAATTTCATAATATTCAAATTGTATGTAATCCATTTAGCGATTGGAAATCAGAGAACAATTATATTGCGATGAATACCTATACGCATGTATTGCCATTACAAACTGACTTTTCTGAAATTCAAAAGGGTTTTGCAAAAAGTCGCCGTGAAGCCATTCGCTATGCTCGTAGGCAAGGGGTCGAGGTTAAAGAAGCTTGTCTTCTTGATTACTTGCACGAATACCTTTTCGCTTACAAGAACCAAATTAAAAGATGGGGTAGCGGAGCAGGAAGCCAATATTCTTTACAAGTATTTGAAACAATTGCTAATTATTCATTGAGAGACTCTAGTATCAAGTTCTGGATTGCAATGGTAGGCGGAAAATTAGTGAGTGGCGTAATTGGATTTTTCTTCAATAGACATGCAGTACTTTGGCATAACGCCACGCTAACTGAAAGTATGAAGTATCGGCCTGTAGACATGTTATATTCATCAGTAATTGAAGCTGCTGCCAGTAATGGAATTACGAGTTTTGATTTTGGCAAGAGTGGAGGAAATCAGGGCTTGATTGACTATAAAGAGCATTTTGGCGCCCATAAGTTGCCAATTACTATATATAAGAAAAGAAATTTTGCAGGGAATTTATATAGGGGCATTCGATTGATACGAAATAAGTTTGGCGTCGAATCTGAGGGATAGTCAGTGCGACATAAAGTTCTATTGGCTTCTAATTCATTAATAATCATTTTCGCAATCCTGCTTAGCATTTCAGGCGGAATACTAAGCGCTAAATTTAACATCGATTTTAAATTGTTATTATTTCTTGTTATATTTCTCCTATCACTGTCACTCTTTTTTTTCTCTAGTAAAAAATCTCTTTGGTTCGGCTTTATCATTTGGGTTTTTATGTTTATTCTTGGATATCGCACAATCCAAATAACCGATTATCTTAAACTGCATCCATTGATTCTTTTTCTGACATTGTTGTTTTTGATCTTCCTGGGAATTCTCAAAAATGAGAAGGGCGTTCTCCGTTTACCCAAAATAATCTGGATATTCAGCATCTTTTGGATCTGGGGGTTTATAGCAGGAGGTTTCAGTTCTTTAAAATTCTCAAGCATGCTTGCAGATGCTTTAAATTTCTTTTTTCTTATCCCACTTTTTTACGTTATCCTCTATCTCTCCAGAAATCAGAATTTTTGGAAAATGGCAACAATGAGTTTTTTAGGCAGCGGAGTAGTAATCTGCGCTCTTGGAATTATTGAATACTACGTTCCAGCCTTCAGTCATTTGATCCCTGGCTTAGTTCAAGCACAAACCGAAGGCCTGCATTCATTTTCAGGATTTACCCGAGCCAGTTTTGCCTTTTGGGGAGCCAATCCAGCTGTTCTCGTAAGCGCGTTGTCACTACCCATGGTTTTTCTTGTTCCCCATTACTTTAAGGGATGGGGAGCAAAGTTTCTTGCAGTGGTTTTCTTTGTTATCATTGCGGTGGGTATTTACATTAGCGGCGCCCGGATAGCATGGATGATGTTTTTCGTAACCACGATACTTATCTCCTTTTTCGCCTATAAATATATCGGGTTGGCTTTGACGGCAGTTTTCTGGTTTGTGGTAAGTCGATTTTTTACTGCAGAGATATGGACATTGATCCTTTCCGTGACCACACCACTAACTACAGGCCAGGCAATAGATTCAAGCATCAATAAGCGAATATTGCGGCAATATGATGCGATTAAGTTAGCCTTGGATCATCCATTCGGGGTAGGTTGGACAGGGTCAGGTTGGGTGCACGGGGACTTCACCCAAGTTGCTGCCAACCTGGGTTTATTAGCAGGAGTAATCTTTGTCTTATGGTACCTGACGACACTTTTCCGCGGGTGGAAAATGTATAAGAAAAGGCCAAAAGATAAGGTGTTCTTTGTCCTCCTTACTAGCTTTATCCTTGCCGGCATTATTCTGGCTCTTGAAGGCGCAGAAGTACTCCCGCAATACATCATGCCGGTGTGGTTGGTATGGGGACTTATTGAAGCTTATCTGCAGAGTAAGAATAAAATCATGGATGTCAATGAGGTTCACTGATGGCGAAATTATCTGTTTTGTTACCAACCTTCAACGAAGAAAAAATGATCACCGATTGCCTTGAGTCAGTAAAATGGGCTGATGAGATTTTGGTCGTTGATTCATACAGCACTGATAGAACTTTAGAAATCGCAAAAAGCTATGGCGCGCGAATCATTCAGCATGAGTATATAAATTCAGCCAAACAAAAGAATTGGGCCATTCCCCAGTGTGCAAATGAATGGGTTTTACAAATAGATGCCGATGAGCGTTTGGATGATGTATTAGAGGCAGAGATACGGACAATATTACTTAATCCATCTGAAGGCGTGGATGGGTACCGAATTAACTTTAAACACCACTTGATCGGAAAATGGATCAGGCATTCTGGTGTTTATCCTGAATACCATTTGCGTTTATTCCGGAGAGATAGTGGAAGATTTCAGGATAGAGAAGTGGATGCACATGTGCTGGTTCCGGGAAACATAATAACTCTTAATGGTCACATCCTCCATTATGGAACTGAAAGCATCTCACAACGATTGCGTCCAGTTGATCGATATACCAAATACGAGTCAGATGAGCGCGAAAAACGTGGAAAACACTATTCGTGGTTTAATGTGACAATTCGTCCATTAGGCGTCTTTTTTTATTACTTCATATTTAAATTAGGCTTTTTGGATGGAATGCGTGGTTTGATTTTGGCAGCTTTCAAGGCAGACTTTATTTTTTGGACCTATGCGAAATTGTGGGAAAAAGAAGTTCGAGCTGGTAAACGTAAATGAAAGTGGCTTTTGTTGATCAATCTGCACAAATGGGAGGAGTCGAATACACTACCCTCCGTATTGCAAAGGGGTTGGATAAAACTAGATTTGATCCAATTATTATTTGTCCTGAAGAAGGGGACTTGCCGTATTTAGCTCGCCAATCCGGAGTAAGTGCTCAGATTGTTCCTTGTCCTAAATTTCCCTCTGTATCATTTCAATGGGGAAAAAGGTATTTTGTCAATCCTTTTGGTTTGATATTATCATCCCTAAATGTGTTGCGAGCCGCACATAATATAGAGAACAATTTGCGAAAGCACTCGGTCGATATCTTGATTACTAAAGGCTTATTGGCTCATTTTTACGCAGGGATTGCTGCAAAACATTTAAAGATCCCTTGTATTTGGTATATGCAAGAAGAAGTGGATTCAAAACGGGCTTTGGGGAGTTATCACTATCTACTTATTCGATGTGCAAGGGCCCTGCCTGTTAAGATTGTTGTCGATGCAGAGGCTTTGCTTGACCAATTTAACGAAATTCCTCAAAACATCGATATGCTGCGGGTTATAAATAATGGAATAGACACAAACCAATTTATTCCGTTTTCCGATCATGAAAAATATTCTGCAAAAAAGGCTTTTCAAATTTCTGATCGATCATTAGTAATTGGTCAGGCTGGAAGAATTATTCCGCTTAAAGGGCAGGATATTTTATTGCTGGCCTTTTCTCAGTTAATACAAATATATCCTGATTTACATCTATTATTTGTGGGTGCACCTCTTTTTGGAAACCTCGATTTTGACAATAAATTAAAATCATTGGTTGAACAAAAGAATTTGACTGAGCATGTAACCTTTACGGGATTTCTACCAGATGTCAGGCAAGGGCTGGCAGCAATGGATATTTTCGTGAATGCTTCTATTGAAACCGACAGTCCAATCAGCATTTTGGAAGCAATGGCTTGCGAATTAGCCGTTGTAGTAAGCGAAGTTCGGGGGACTGAAGAAATGGTAGAGCCAAATCAGGACGGGCTTATATTTGAACCAGGTAATTCAACGAATTTAGCGCTCCAATTGGAAAGAGTTATTAGTTCAGAGCAACTAAGACATAAATTGGGTACCAAAGCGAGAGAATCAATTATTGAACGATTTTCTTTGGAGAAAAGCATAGAACAACTACAGGAATTATTGGAAGAATTGCGTGAAAAATAAAGTCTTATTCATTCATACTGGGGATGAACAGTTTGTAAAAATCGATCGTGAACTGTTAAACTCTTCTTTTGAATTAGTCGATTTCTTCGTCCCCCGTAAGTTTCCGATTTTTTTCAACCATTACATTAAAATGGTCAAAGAATCAGATATCACCTTCGCCTGGTTTGCGAGCTGGAATTCAATGTGGGCCATGTTATTTTCCAGGTTACTTCATAAGCCTTCGGTTTTAGTAATCGGCGGTTACGACCTAGCAAAGATTCCCGAAATAGGATATGGATCCCAACGAGGTGGATTAAAAAAATGGGTTAGCCGATTGGCAATAAAACTGGCGTCAGTATTAATTACGAATTCATATTACAGTCAGAAAGAAGCTTTCCGCAATGTGGGTATTTCTTCAGAACGCATTAATGTGATTTATCATGGAGTACCAGATTTATATGAAGGTTTAAATCCGAAAAACGAAAATCTAGTTCTGACTGTTGGCAATATTGACCATGCCAATTTATTAAGAAAAGGATTGGAACCCTTTGTCAGGGCGGCGGCTTTCTTACCGGAACTTCAATTCGTTTTGGTTGGCTCCTGGAAGGATGATTCCATTCAGTACCTAAAATCAATTGCTTCTTCGAACGTTTTCTTTACAGGTTTTATATCCGATGAAGAATTAATCGACTACTACAAAAAAGCCTCAGTTTACGTTCAAGCCTCAGCACATGAAGGGTTTGGAATGAGTGTTGCCGAAGCAATGTTAGCTGGGTGCATACCCGTTGTTACAAAAGCTGGTTCTTTGCCTGAAGTTGTGGGCGATACTGGTATCATTGCCGATTCAGCAGAAGCTCAATCTCTTGTAAAAGCAATAAATACTGCAATATCTTCGACGCAAGATCAGCGCGAACGAGCTAGACAAAGGATATTAAATTTATTCACAATGGAAAAACGTGGGCAATCGTTGAAACAAATAATTCTGACAACTATGGAGAAAGTTTATGAAGAAAACTAAAGTTTTACTATGGAAATCTGACCAAATAAAGTTGTTGAATTATTTACCTGCAATCTCGTTCGTATTGATTGCCCTTATCCTTTTTATTACAAATGCATTTCCTGCACTTTATGGAGATGAGTATGCTTCATTATTAGAATCCCATAATTTACTTGGAAATCTTCATGCCATTGGCTATTTTTCTCAACTTTTTTATGGAGCTCTATTTCCCAAACTGATTGGTTCTTAAGAATTCTATCTCTTTGTTGGTTTGGAGCTGGAATTTTCTGGCTAAACAAATGGTTAATATTTGAGAAAATACAACAATCGGCAAGGAAATTAATTGTATGGCTTACTATACTTAGCCCATTTTTATGGATTTACGGCTTTCAAATCCGCTTCTATGCAATGTTTTTCGCAACCTCGATTTTATTTGTCTGGCGTTTTCGTACCTGGCAGCAAAATTCTTCACGCATCAACCTATTATTTTTACTTGTGGGAGGTCTTTTGCTTATCACTTCTCACTTTTTTGGTTTCTTGGTAATAACGACTATTTTGGTAAATTACCTGTGGACTAAGCTAGGAAAAAAACAGTGGATTTTATTAGTAGTATTGGTTTTGCTTATCTTCATGGTATTCATTCCCTTTATTCGGTCTTTCTTTGTTTCGCTTGTATACCGAATAACTAATAACCCTTATGCGAATATTCCAAATAAAAATAGTATGCGCGGAATTAGCTTAGCAATGTTAGCAAAAATTCCTCTAACATTTTATTTCTTTTCTTTGGGTGAACGCGTTTATCCTCTTTGGCTTTGGGTGACAATCCCAGCCGTGTTCTCTGTTGGAATAGCTTCTATTTTCGGATCATGGCGTCTTCGGCATTTAGGGGATTTGGGCTCTTTGATTGTTCTTATGCTCTTAAACATTCCCTTTATGTTCTTAATCTTGGATCCCATTGCACCTCCAGGATTGCAAGGCGCAGCTCCCAGATATCTTATCTACGTTGTTCCATATTTTCTTATAGTAGTTTCGGTCGGTGCCCAAGCATGGAAACCATTGAAATATATATTGATTATCGTTAGTATTGTGGGAATGTTTTTTCTTGCAAAACCTTCTTGGAGTTACGACTCATCAAATTTGGTTAATTGGCCAAAAATATTACAGAACATTATCGTGACGCCAAATGATACTTGTGTGATGACTGATGGCCGGGCAAAGGACCCAACAATTCGTTATAGTCCGATTGGAACAAAAGTTGTAAGTGAGGATTCAAAAGATTGTTTAGGTTTCTCTCGAATAATATTGATTACAAATGATTTCCGACTTTCCATGGTAAAAAACTTTGACAAAATCTCTGAAAAATTAGCAGCAGAAGGTTACATTATGGTTTCTAATCAGACATTGTTCCCAGCACAAATCACAGTTTTTGATAAATCTTCAAAAAGTGAACAATATAATTTCCTACCAAGCAGGTTAGATTTGCCTGAGCAAGATTTGAGGTTCCCATTGGTTGTTCAGAAATACACTTGGACAATACCTGGCTTTATGCGACTAGATAATGAAACTCCTTCAGTGACATTAATAATCCGGAACCACTAAACAGAGAATTTTTGGATACTTACTAATTATTTAAATAACAAAGCTGTTATTAAAGAAACTCCTATTTTCTCACTTACTATAAAGATGAATTCAGGCGAAAGCAAGATAATCCTTCTGAGATCAGGCATTGAGACAGCAAGTTGGGAAGGCACTTGTGATCAGTGTTCTTCAATGTACAGTTGGGTAAAGAAAATAAGTTTGGTTGGATCTTATTATTATCCAGGAGCTTACCAACAATATTCTTCGCATATTTGGGGATTTCCGGTAAATATTAATCCTTGGATTCAACTCGCAAGTGCAACAAAGTTGGTCGTAGAAAGGTAAGCTGAAGTAGAATAAGGCTCTTTCCACCGACCAAAGTTGAAAGGGCACTTATGAGTTACTCGCAGCTTACCTATGAACAAAGATACCTTATTTATGAGTTTTTGAAAATAGGATATAAACAAACAGAGATAGCCGAAGCCATC
>LDZT01010715.1_pt1 | contig 20625 bp, 23 predicted proteins | sample 615521 | NCBI WGS metagenome assembly LDZT01 (sample SAMN03408292, study PRJNA278302) | terrestrial metagenome | isolation source: oil reservoir sample SB1 | place: USA: Alaska, North Slope, Schrader Bluff formation | collected 2011-09
TTGATAACATGAGAAACAGTCGATATCGAAACCCGGGCAAATTCCGCAACCTCTTTCATAGTTGATTTTTTTGAATTTTCGGGTAAAACCATTAAAAGCTCCTTTTCTATAAAAATATTGCGCAAACGTTTTTATCATGTTTATTTTAACATTTTCATAATTTATTTGTCAAATAAAAATCAATAAAATTAAAAAAAGGGGGGTAGGTTGATGGAAGGTTATACGTCACTCCAAAGATTTGTCTAAGCTTAAACTTTTTTGCTTATCTACTTTTTTCATAATAAAGAATAATGTAAAAAGCATCCCTAATCCGATAATATTAAAGAGAAAACTTTTTATTATTACTAAAATGCCCGAGATTAAAATAATTCCTCTTTCCCATAAATTTAGTTTTCGACTCAGAAAACCAATTACAGCTGAGCTTATAATAGTAATAGAAATTAAAGACCTTACTATGCTGTAAAGGATATCTAAATTAGAACCTTTAAGTAAAAAAGAATTATCATAAACAAATAAATAAGGAATTAAAAATGCTGAAAAACCTAATATCAATGCGTATTTTGCGCTTTTTACCCAATTAGCGCCGGCAATTCCAGAAGCAATATAGACTGCCCCGCAAACAGGGGGAGTTATGGCAGATATTATGGCGAAGTAAAATATAAATAGATGGGCGGCAAGTGGCATGATTCCGAGTTTAATAAGCGCGGGGGCTCCAATTACTGCCGCAACCAGATATGCGGCTGTTGTGGGTACTTCCATTCCCAGAATAAGAGAAGTTCCCATAGTTAAAAAAAGTGCTAAAAAAAGATTTCCTTTGCTAAAATCCAATATAAAGCCTGAAAGCTTTACGCCTAATCCGGTTTGGTTTATTATGCCTATTATTATTGAAGCACAGGCGGTAATGCTTGCAATTACTGCTGCTTGCCTGGCACCATTAGTGAATCCTCTATAAAATTTTGGCCAGATACTTTTAAAATCTATCTGCCAGTTTAGATTAAAACAGAATAAAATTATAACCGTAAAAAATGCCCAGAATGCGGAGTACTGCGGAGTATATCCTTTAAATAGAAAATATAATAAGGTAATGAGGGGCAGAACAAAAAATCCCGAAGTTTTTAAGGTCTCTGAGGTTGAGGGAATATTTTGGGGATCGATACTTTTCATATTTTTCTTTAAAGAATAAAAATGAATTCCTATTCCGATGGCGTAAAAATATAAAATGGCCGGCAGAGTTGCGGATAAAGCTATCTTGAGATAGGGAATTTGGATAAGCTCTGCCATAATGAAAATACCTGCTCCCATAATTGGTGGCATTATTTGCCCTCCAGAGGAGGCAGCTGCTTCAACTCCCGCGGCAAAAGACTTGTCATATTTTAATTTTTTCATCATAGGAATAGTAAATACACCTGTAGTGGCTACATTTGCAGAGGCGCTTCCGGAGATACTACCGAATAAAGCGCTTGATAGCACTGCTACTTTTGCAGGACCTCCCTTAAATCTACCAGCTAATTTTAAGGAAAAATTTATAAATCCTTTCCCTCCGCCACTTTCCACCATAAATGCCCCAAACATTATAAATATGACAATAATATTTACTGATATCCCCACAATCATTCCCCAAATACCATTAGTGGTAAGATATAACATTCCTAAAATTGTACTGGGAGTAAATTGGACATGACCAAAATGCCCGGGGAGTAAATGACCGAAGAAAGCGTACATCAAAAAAAGTAAAGAGATAATTGGTAAGGCGGGCTTTACACATCTTCTTGCTGCCTCCAATATTAAGAGAATCATTATGATAGCGAGCATTATTTGTAATTTCCCATCGATTATGCCGTATTGATATATAATTTTTTCATAATTTATAGCAATGTAAATAGAAGTAACGAATGATAGAGATGCAAGCAAAATGTCGCTAATAAGTTTGGTTTTGCTTTTTTTGATAGGAAAATATAAATAAACAATAGGTAGTGCCAGGCAAAGATGAATACTTCTCTGGATTATATTGGGAACTAATCCGGAAAATATTAAATATAAATGAAAAACAAGAAAAACAATAGCAAGTAAATCCTTGGTAATTTGCAGATAATCTTTCTTCATCTAATATGCTTAAATCCTTTCTATAATATTAAAAAGGGCGGGGGAAATCCCACCCTTTTTAATATTTATCTAATATATTTTTATATTAATTGTTAATTGTAATTTAATTTTTAGGAATTAAACTATCCGGTATGTCCATACCAATTTCTTTATAATATCTTAAGGCTCCCAAATGCAGAGGTGCACCTAATTTTACAACATCTTCCATGTTTAAAAATTTCCCAAAAGGATGCATATCTTCCATAATTTTCCTATTTTCCCAGAAAGCCTTAGTGATTTCATAGGCTATCTCTTCAGGTAAATCACTTACAGTGTAAGTACCTACCGGATTAGAGAAGCTTTTTACAGGATAGTCAATATTAGGATAAGTATTGGGTAAAATTGTAAATCTTGTAAATACAGGATTTTTTTCTTTAAATTTTGCAAAATCTTCATCTTCCAAAGATAAAAGCCTTATTTTAGTACTTGAAGATAATTCCACAACCATGGGGCTGGGAGGGGGAGATGATGTAGCAAATCCTACTACTTTTCTATTTTTTACTGCATCAACTGCTTCTTTTAGAGATACTTTTTTAATTTGTATTTCATCTAATATCCCCATGCTCTCAAAAAGCTCTAAAGTTATAGCTTCTCCCGAACTTCCTAATCCTCCGGGAATAAACGGTTTTCCAACAAGATCTTTAAAAGTTTCTACACCGCTATCCTCTCTTACCAACCAATGCATTACGATTCCCGGGATAGGCCAGAGAGTCCTGATTTTTTCATATCCGCCTTCTTCAAATTTACCTTCCTTTTTAAAAGCTTTTAAAATATTTGAAACGGTTGAAGTAAATACGAAATTTTGTCTTGTTTTTGATTCTTTCACATTAGCAACAGATCCTAAACTTTCCTCAACTATTACATCAATATCTGGCGCGCCATCCATAATGGCTTTAGACATGCCTACAGAAAAAGCATAATAAGTTGATGCACTGTTTGCCGATTTTAACGAAATCCTGGTTTTAGCAAAAGAAAGGGTGGTAAATGAACTAAATAGAATTAATACTACCAAAACAAATACTATTCGACTGTTAAATTTTGTGCTTTTCATTACAATACCTCCTGATAATAATTTATTATTTGGTATATTATAATTATAAAGTATTTGTTTGTCAAAATTTCCTTTTCCGTGTGTCATTTCCCGTGCATATTTAAGGCACACCTAAAAAAAACACAATATACTTTATATATTTCGCAGTGTATAGGGACATAGCGTATTTTGTTCCCGCAAAAGCAGGTAATGGGAATCTAGTATTTTTTTACCCCAAAGAACTGTCATCCCCCAGTGCATTTAAGAATTAACCAGGGTTTTATTTATAAATCATGTCAAATAATTTATCTGCTGTATCCTGATCCAAATCTTTGAGAATTTTGTATTCGTCCAGAGCGGCATTTTTATCCCCCTGAACCAGATAAATCATTCCCAGGCTATAGTGGGCAAAAGCATAATCCGGCTGAGTACGTATAACCTGTTTAAAGGATTCAATAGCTTTTTCGTAGTCCTTCAATTGAGTGTACGCCCATCCCAGGCCATAATGAAAATCTGCATCTTCCGGATTTTGTTTAACCGCTTCATTAAAGGCATCAACAGCCTCCTGATATTTTTTCAGCTCTCCATAAGCCCAACCTAAATTATAATAAATATTAGTGTAATCAAGATTGATCCGAATAACTTCCTGGTAAGCCTCTACGGTTTTTTCATAATTCCCTTTTTCATTATAGAGCCATCCTGAATAGAAAAAAGCATCAGCATGTAGGGGATTCTTTTGGGTTGCTTTTTTAAAGCTTTCGATAGCAGCGTCCTCACAATTTTCCATTTTTCGGTAAAGCATGCCCATGGTGAAGTAAATCGTATCAGTAGAATCTGGTAGGAAATTTGCAGCTTTTTCCAAATTTTCGATAGCTTCCTGATATTTTTCTACCTCTTTATAATTCATTCCTAAATGGTAAAGTGCCTTACCGTAATCCGATTTTAGTTGAACAGCTTTTTTAAAAAAATCAATTGATTTCTGATATTCTCCGATTTGTTCATAGGTAATTCCTAAACCGTAGTAAATTTGAGCATCCTTAGGGTCAAGTAGTAAAGCTTGCTCAAATGCTGCAATAGATTCATTGTATCTTCCTAATTCATGATATACCAACCCCAGGCCATAATGAGCGCTGGCAAAATCCGGCTTACTGCGAATGGCCTGTTTAAAGACTTCCAATGCATTTTTATTTTTTTGAAGCTCCAGATAAGAAAGCCCTAATTCGTAATACGCTGAACTGTAATCGGATCTTAAATTAATAGCATTTTTATAACAGGTTATTGCTTTTTCGAATTGATGAGTAATTCTAAATATTTTTCCCATTTGGTAATGAGCTTCTGGATAATCTGGTTCTAATTCGATAATCTGTTGAAAACAAGTAAGTGCTTCTTCATATCGTTTTTCATTTTCTAATAAATCAACACCCTGAAAGTACAGTTCTTCCATTGATCTATCCTGACAAAAGCTGACTGTGATGAGTGAAGTTATAAACATAATAATTAAGATCAAAAAAATAATGAGTATATTCGGGTTCCTCATCCTTTACCTCCTGATTATGTTTCCTGATATTTCATTTAGGACAGATTACCGATAATCGGTATATTTTTAATGGAATAATTCTTTCAGCATCTTATTTGTTATTATTGTATTACCTTCAAGTGGAATTCACATTTCTTATTCTTCCTTATATAAAATAATACTATCTATCAGAAGAAAGGTAAAGTATATTTTCGCCTACCATCTAATAAAAATAAAAATTATAGACCCGGTTTTTTGGTTTTTTTTCAATCCTCTATCACCTTACTTCAATGTTCGCGGCTATTTGCGAATTTCATTTTCAATTACACTTTCCAATTTTTTTGCTTCTTTCCATAATTATATTGCTCTCTGTTCTATTTCATATAATTGTTCAATAAGTGATGAGATTTCTTGTTGGACTTTTTTATATTACGTTATATTACGTTTGGAAATCTTTGAATAATCATGTATAATTAAATTTGAATTATTTAATAAAAGAGTTAAATTAAAATTGTATGTTAGCAATAGGGTTAATTTAAAAAATAAGTAGAAGGAAGAGGAAAAAATGGAAAAAGAGCAAACAAAAAAATGAAAAAATGGGAATTATATTTTTATATTATTATAGGCATAATATTAGTAATAGAAATATTTATAATTTTCAGACGACAAGGTTGGTTACCACTTTGGATAGATAAATTACCCTCACCCCTCATTGCTCAAATGGAACCAGCAGTTAGGGAGAAAAGGGCAAATTTTAAGATTATAAATGCTCATGAACATATTCAATCTTTGGATAATATTCCTCTAATTCTAAAATACATGGAAGATTGTCAGATCGAAAAAATGCTTTTATTAGGAACCTCTAATTATACATTTTACCTTGATCTCAAATATGGTTTTACTGGAATTGATGAGAATAATGAAGAAATAATTAAAATTAGCAAAGAATATCCTGATAAATTTATTGCCTTGTGTACTATTAACCCTTTTGATGAGAACAAGTTGGAAAAGCTAAAAAAATATATTGCTGCCGGAGCAAAAGGTTTAACATTATGGAATGGGCATGGATTTTTCCATGACCATTTTTTAGATCTTCCCTTAGATGACCCAGGAATGATGGAAATATATCAGTACTGTGAGGAGGAGGGAATCCCTATTCTTTACCATATAAACAGTAGCCGTCCATATTTTAAACAATTTGAAAAAATATTAAAGACTTTCCCGAATTTAATAATTCACGCACCCCATTTTGTTCTAACTTCAAGAAATCTCAATTTCTTAATTCGGTTACTTGATGATTATCCTAATTTATATACTGATGTCAGTTTTGGACATCCTGATTTTCAAGTTGCAGGATTTGAAAGAATTTCTAATAATTCAGAAAACTTCCGAAAATTTATGCAGAAATATCGAGATCGGATAACTTTCGGAACAGATATGGTAATTACTGATCATCAGTCCAAAAGCCGGACTTATCTGGATAATATCACTCTAAGTTATTTTGATATGTTAGAGAAAGAAGAATTTACTTTACCTTCTGAACTTTTTAGTAAAATGAGTAAAAAATCTCTTAGTAAAGTTGACCCTAATAAAGTATACAAAGGACTTCATCTTGATGATGAAACTTTAAGTATGATTTATCACGACAATGCAGAAAGAATTTTTTGGAAATAGACAAAATTTTTCTAAAAACCTGCCAGAGGACCGTCCCCTGGTAGGTTCTTTATTCTTGACAGTTAATTAAATTATATGTCAAGAATAAAGATTTGACCCCAAGTATAGTACAATCATCCTTGTTCTGTAATTCTTATTGGATTAGAAAAACTCATCTCTTTAGATAAATTGCTCCTATATTTCTATGAAAGAATTTCATCAAATTTTTCTACAGTTATAGCTGGGGTAGAAGAAAAGGCGATACCGGTTAATTTACGCAAATTTGCTGAAGCTTGAATTACCTCTTCTACACCTGGTAAATTTACAATAAAAACCAAATCCTTATCTCCTAATAGTGCATATTGAGCAACTATCTCGCCACCAAGTTTCAAAATAGCATCATTAGCCTTTTTCGTGCGTTCAGAGCTTATTCCCTTTATGGCTTCAGGGGAATATTTCCCAAACATGAAATAAGTAGTCATTTTTATTTCTCCTTTCTTTTCTATTAAAATTTTTATTTTCAGTATACTGAATTAAGAACAAGGAGATTGTACTATCTTAGTTTTCGGGGTCAGGCTTCACAAGTTCACAAAATATGATATTGTAAGAATTGTCTCCTGTGATTTTCTTCATTCAAATTTAGATCATTTCTTTTAATGTGCCTATAACATCAACCCCCAGCTTTGAAAGCCTTTCATAACTATAATGTCCATTGGCGATCAGCAGACAATCGCTCCCGATGTGTTTGGAAACTATGTAATCATGGGCAGTATCCCCTATTAGAAGCACATTTTGCGGATTTAAATTTAACTCAGCTATCCATTTTTTCCCTCTTTCGACTTTACTTTCGGCATAGTGGTTTTCTAAACCCATTATTCTGCAAAAATATTTATCAATACCATAATATTTAATCTTTTCTATCAGGACATCTTCTTTTGAAGCAGATAAAATCGATTGGGATATTCCCATATCTCTTATTTTTTTTAACACTTCTTCTGCTTCATCAAATAGCTTACACTCATTAAAGCGTTCATAATATTCGCTTATAAACTCAACAGTAAGCTCTTCAAATGATTCATCAGAAAAATCAAATCCCAGTTTTGCATAATAATCTATTACCGGAAAATCAAAAATTTCCCTGTATTTTTTTGAATTAATCTTGGGCATGTTGCGTTTCTTTAACATCTTATTCATTATTTCCACTACTAACCAGACATCATCCACCAATGTTCCGTTCCAATCCCAGATAATATGCTTATACTTGCTTATTCTTTCTATCATTTATAACCTCATTTAACAAAATAAATATTAAAGTAATTATAACCATCAAATCTACTATAGGCAAATACTGCAGATGAAATACGGAAAAATGCGTGAGGTTTAAATTAAATGAATCAAGCAGATTTTGCCAGGGCTTCAAAGCCGGCGATAATATCCAATAATTCTTCGGTAATCGAATTTTGCCGCTGACGGTTAAATTGAGAATTCAGATTATCCAAACGTTCCTCGATATTTTCTTCGGCTTTTTGCATGGCAGTTAAACGGCTGGCGTTTTCACTGGCCATCGACTCAATAAAAGCTCTGTACAAAGAAATATAAAAAAATTGATGGATGAAGGAATAGAACAACCGGTCCCAGGAAAGGGTATATAAAGGTAAATTATGGGAAGGCCATTTTTTTGAAGCCAATTCCTTTAACCATTCCTGCTCTAAGGGGAATAAATGAAATTGAAAGGGTTTAAATATCACCCCTCTTGTGAGCTTATTATAAAATAAATAAATATCATCTATTTTTTCCCGAAACCGCCATGATTCCACCAGTATCAGTAATTCTTGAATGGCGCTATTCAGGTTATATCTGGATTCAGGAAAATCAATCCTGGCTGCCGGTTGGTAGCCGACTTCTTTTAACTGTTCTTCGGCTCTTTCTCCGATGACAGCTATTTTTAATTGAGCATAATCGATAGTGTTAGCTTTTTCCCACTCTAAAAAGGAATTGGCAACCATCACATTAAATTTCCCGGCCATTCCTCTTTGCGAACCAAAGATAATTACTCCCATTCGCCTTTCATTTTTTAATTTTGGTTTTTTTAGTATTTCCGTTTTTTCCTTTAACAACGCTTGAAAACCTATCTCAATGGATTGATGATATTCTGTAATCGCCTCTACCGCCCGTGCATGATAATGAATATTAACCGCAGCCAATGCCTTCATCGTTTTAACCACAGAGTATAAATCCTGGGCACTTTCAATTTTCCTTTTGATAGCTTCAAGCATCTGCATTTTTAGTGGTTTCTTCTCCTTTTAAAATGAATTGTTCGATAAATTGAAGAATCGTCTTTATTTCATCGCTATCAAGTTTTTTATTATTCATCACTTTTTCTTCTAATTGGGGAAATCTGTCTTGCAAATTCTTCTTTATCTCTACTATCTTTTTTCTAATATTTTCAACCGGAACCTGATCCCATAACCCCTGGTTAACCATGAGCAGGATTACAATCTGTTCCATTACCGAGTAAGGCGCATATTGATTCTGTTTTAAGACCTCTCTTATTCTTTCTCCTCTTTCCAGGATTTTTATGGTATTCTCATCTAACTGGGTCCCGAACCGGGAAAAGATCTCTAACTCTTGAAATTGAGAATAAGTTAAACGCAGACTGCCCACTACCTCTTGATAGGAAGCTAATTGCGTTTTTCCTCCTACCCGGGATACTGACTTCCCCACATCAACGGCCGGCAAAAGCCCGCCCTGGAATAATTGAGGTGATAAATAAATTTGACCATCGGTAATGGAAATAAGATTAGTAGGGATATAAGCTGATAAATTTTGTGCCTGGGTTTCGATAATGGGCAAAGCGGTCAAAGAGCCGCCCCCCTTCTCTTTCTTTAGATGAGTTGCTCTTTCTAAAAGGCGGGAATGGATATAAAAAATATCTCCGGGATAGGCTTCCCGGGCAGGTGGCCTTCTTAATAATAACGACAGCTCCCGGTAAGAGCGGGCATGATGAGTTAAATCATCATATATCACCAATACATCTTTTCCCTTTTCCATAAAATATTCACCGATACTGGTCGCCGCATAAGGGGCAATATAATTTAAGCCGGGCGTATCTTCTCCTGATGCCACCATAACAATGGTATATTCCAGGGCTTCTGACTTTTTAAGTTGAGCAACTACCCTGGCCAGGGAAGACATCTTTTGACCGATAGCACAATAAATACATATAACATCTTTCTCTTTTTGATTAATTATGGTATCCACAGCAATCGCTGTTTTCCCGGTCTGTCGGTCTCCCAGGATAAGTTCCCGCTGTCCCCGGCCAATAGGCACCAGGGCATCGATTACTAAAATACCTGTCTGCAAAGGAACATATACCGGGGCTCGATCCATAATAGGAGGAGATTCACGCTCAATGGGATATCTCTCCATCGTTCTAATTGCTCCTGCATGATCCAAAGGACGACTAACAGGATCGATAACCCTTCCCAGTAATGATTCGCCAACCGGGACATCCATTACCTGGTTTGTTCTCTTCACTTCATCTCCGGCTTTAATCCCCTTCGCATCATCAAGCAGAATAATATCTACCTTGCCCGGTTCCAGATTAAATACCATTCCCCGTTGACGGTCTTTAAAAATCACCACTTCCCCTGCCTTGACTTCCGGCAATCCTTTTGCGGTTACAATATCTTTGCCTACTGCAGATACTATCCCAATTTCCTCCACATATAAAGATACTTCCTGTTGTTTGATAACGCGATTCATGCTGGAAAAAGTAGTCTTTAAATTTTCTTTTAAAGATAAAGTACTTAACTCTTTTGTTGGATTATCCATTAATACCCTCACATTAAAATAACATCTTAATCTATTTAATCTATCCAAATCACTTGGTTTTCTTTTTTTCAACATCCAATTCTTGAAAACTGATTTCAGTGAAAGCCTTCTTGAGCTGCTCTTCCAGTCCATCCAAATAGTTTTCAATATTCCAGGAAATTTTCTTACCCTCTGTTCGAGTTTCAATACCACAAATCAAGTCAGGAGAAACCTTAAAATTAATTTCAACTTTATCACCGATAACATCTTCCAGGGTTTTCCTGATTTCAGATTCTTTTTCCCGGGTAAGCTTAAAGCTGCTATTCACCCATATCTTCCGCTCATCCTTATTGATAAACCGGACAAAATCAGCTTTTTCCTTTTTGGTCAACTTCCCTAACTGGATTAAGAAATTTTCAATCAGCTGATTTTCTAATTTTTCACCGGCCAAATCAGATAAGACCTTTCTGCTAATCTGACAAACTTGCTCACAGGATAAATAACGAAGATCCCTTAAAAAAGCAGTTCGTTGTTTTAATATCGCCTCTCTCCAGTTTTTTTGTTCTTCATCAATTTTTTTTCTGGCATCCTTAACCAATTCTTCCCGCTTCTTTTGGGCATCTTTCTTAGCCTGAGCAAGCATCTCATTCCATTTTTCCTGCAGCTCTTCCCTTATCCTGCGCTGTTCTTCTAATTCTTTCTGAGCTTCCTCTTTTGCCGTTTCAGCATCTTGCATCTGACCGGTAATTTGCATTTCCCTGTCATCCATAATCTTGATAATCTGGTTAAATAAAAATCTTTTCAATAGATAGACCAGGATTAAAAAATTAATAATTTGGGCAATAACGGTAAATGAATCTATAAGCATATTAACCCCCTAATGAGTTAAAACATAATTCCAGAAAGGATTAGCAAAAATAAGAATGACTGAAATAACTAAACAGTAGATAGCTGTCGATTCAACCATAGCCAACCCCACAAACAATGTTCTGGTGATGGTATTTGCCTCATCCGGCTGTTGAGCAATCGCTCCCAACGCCCGGGCCAAAGCCATCCCTTCTCCAATAGCGGGTCCAATCGAGCCAATCGCAATGGTGATTCCCGCAGTAATAATGGAAACTGCACCGATAATATCAATACTACTCATCTTCTTTACTCCCTTCTTTTTGTTCTATCTGTTCCGGCTTATTTTCTATACGCGTTGCTGAACCAATGTAAACAGCTGCCAGCACGGTAAAGATATAAGCCTGTATTTGGCCAATTAATAAGCTTAAAACATGCATAATAATTGGTAAAAACAATGGCACAATCATTAATAAAACCGCCGCAATCAATGTGCCGCTCATCACATTCCCGAATAATCTGACCGCCAGAGCCAGAGTACGGGAAAAATCTCCGATCACATTAAAAGGCATCATAAATACAGAAGGCTCCAGGTATTGTTTAAAATACCCCAGCATCCCTTTTTTTGAAATTCCAAAAATAGGTATGGCAAAAAAAACGCAAATAGCCAGAGCAGCGGTGGTGGACAAGGAACCTGTCGGGGGATGATAACCGGGTACAATTGCTAATAGATTAGACAATGAAATAAATAAAAACATAGTTCCTAAAAAAGGAATGAATTGATCCGGATTCTGCTGGGTAATTTCTTTAATTTCTTTCCGCATATAGCCCACAATGACCTCCAGAAAATTTTGCCAGCGGCTGATTTTAGGTCCAATGTTTAAATTTTTTGTGGCCATCCAGCTGATGAAAATTAATACTGCCATTACCACCCAGGTAAAAACAATAGTGGCATTAATATGGATTCCATTCCACTGAAATATAATAATTGCATCCGGACTTATTTCCATTTTTTAATTCCCCGTCCTATATTCAAATATTATTTCTTTAACCTGTTTTTTTGTTTCCCTATCTTTCTGCTTAAAAAAATACGACTAACAATAAACCCGACCAGTAGAATAAAAATATTGAACCAATCTCCCTGACGGGCAACATAGATTAATACCAAAAAAACGGCACCGGTTCTTAATATAAAACTACCCAGGGTTAACACAATCGGTGAACGAACCTGATTCATATTTTTAATGGTTAGCCATAAACCACCGAAATAAAGTAACCCTAATCCCAGTCCAACTAACAAATACAATAAGCTATAAATGTTAATATTCATTCTTTGTTTTCCTCTTCAATTTCTTTTCTTTCTTTCTCTACCCAGTACCAGGCATTTAGACAGCCAAGAATAATCCCCGTAAAAAGAAAAGTCAAGGTCCAGGAAATCTGTCCCGGCCATTTCTTATCAGCCCAAATACCCACCGCAATCCCGATCACAGTCGGTATCATTACTGACCAGCCAATAACCCCGAACAAGCCCAGGCCAAACCAGATAGCCTGACCTTTTTTCCTTTGGGCCCTTAATTTTCGTTTCTCTTTTCTCTTGATTTTCTCGATAAAGCCTTGTTTTATATCTTTTGGATTCTTCTTATTATTCATGTTTCTCCAGATTTAAAAAACTTCTTACGAAATCTGCTTCTAATTTACTCAAAGCGGTTTGGGCGTCTTTTTCTCTCTCGTCTGTTTTTATAAATATCTCTTCCACCCTATCTTTTAGTTCTCCCAAATCTTCTCCTTCTATCGCATTCCTGGTCGAAATAATTACCTTTTCTCCGTATTTAACCAGGATTCCTTCATCAATGGCCAATAAAACATCTTTCCCCTCCGGTGTAGTTAACATCAAAATCCCCGGGGTTAAGGAAGTGGTAAAATCAACATGTTTGGGCAGCAGACAAAACCATCCGTTTTCTGCTTCTGCCGTTACTTTTTTGACTTCCCTTTTTAAAAATGTCTTATCCGGTAACAATATCTTCAAATCAATCATTTTTAACTTCTTTTTTAGCTTCTTCAATTGAGCCAATCATATAAAGTGATTGCTCAGGATAACTGGCAAACTCATCATTTAAGATTCTTTCACATCCGTCTAATGATTCGGATAAACTAACCCGACGACCCTTATTCCCGGTAAACTGTTCTGTGGTGACAAAGGGCTGGGTCAAAAACTTTTCCAGGCGCCGGGCTCGATTGACCGTTCTCTGGTCTTCCTTGGATAATTCCTCTAAACCCAGCATGGCTATAATATCCTTTAATTCCTCATATTCAGATAAGGTCTGTTTGGTTTCCCGGGCTATCTGGTAATGCCTTTGACCAACAACCGTCGGTGTAAGCATATTAGAGGCAGATTTTAAAGGGTCCACAGCCGGATACAAACCCTGGCTGGAGCGCTGTCGGGAAAGCACCACTGAAGCAGAAAGATGACTAAAAGTATGAACTGCTGCCGGGTCAGTAAAATCATCAGCAGGTACATAAACTGCCTGAATTGAGGTGATGGACCCGGTAGGGGAATTACAAATTCTCTCCTCAAGTTCAGCAATCTCACTCGCCAGGGTGGGCTGATACCCTACCCGGGAAGGTAATTCACCCAATAGACCGGAAACCTCGGCCCCGGCCTGGACAAAGCGGAATATATTATCAACTAATAAAAGAACATCCTGTTTGGCATCATCACGGAAGTATTCTGCCATAGTCAAAGCAGCATGTCCTACCCTAAACCGAGCACCGGGCTGTTCGTTCATCTGGGCAAACATCAGGACAGCTTTTTTCAGGACACCTGTTTTTATCATTTCCCGATATAATTCTTCTCCTTCTCTGGAGCGTTCGCCGATTCCGCAAAAGAGGCTCACCCCTTCATGTTCCAAAGCCATATTGTGAATCATCTCCATAATCAGAACCGTCTTACCAACTCCGGCACCGCCAAATAAACCTGCTTTCCCACCTTTTTCCAAAGGAGCCAAAACGTCAATCACCTTTATCCCGGTCTCATAAATATCCGTGGTAGTAGTCCGTTCGGCGAGAGAAAGAGATTTTTGATATATGGGGACTGATTTTTTGGAGGATAAAACATCTCCTCCGTCAATCGGTTCTCCGAAAACATTAAACATTCGTCCCAATAATCCACGCCCCACGGGCACCTGTAAGGGATATCCCGTATCAATGATTTCATCTCCCCTTTTTAACCCCTGGGTAGGGGTCAAAGCGATTCCTCTAACCGTATTGGCATCAAGAAGAAGCGTTACCTCAATAATCGCTTCTCCGGATTTTAACTGGTTATTAATCTTGGGAAGGAATTGCGGGAAAAAAGCATCAACGACACTCCCCCGGATTGCTCTTATTTGTCCTTTGTTCATTTTTTTATTATCCACTCGAACATCTCCACAGAAAGAATAAATCTGAAAATTGTAATTTTAGCGGGTATATTATTGTATGTTATATTAAATTTTATTTATTATAACATACTCAACAATTAAGAAGTTACATTTTTGTTTTAATGAAATCAGGAAATAACATTATTTTTTCAGCATCATGTGAGTAAAACAAAAAAGGTTTTACTTCTTCAACTAATTTTTTAAAATTTATTTTCTCACACTTTAACAGCAACTTTTCTTTAATCTCTTCTATATCGGCTTCTTCTTTCAATTTCATCTTCTCTCTTAAAAAATGATAACTTGGATTTGTTTTAGAAAAAAGAAAAATTACATCATAGAAATCTCTTCCCATCGGTCTGGGACGATTCAAAATAGCGAATATTTTCTGAGATAATAATACATGGGGAGGCACGGCGCTGATTTTCATAAAAATATCAAACTTATTTAAAATAACTCTCTCAGCCTTGTAATTAACATTTTGAGGTTCGCAATCAATTTGAATGGTTAATTTTTCCCGGGTATGACCGGAAATGCCGTGTTGATGGAATATTCCGGGAAATTTTACAAAACAATGAAAAGCTCCTCTATATCTATTTTGTATTTCCACAGAATAACCATATAGCTCTAATTGCCGTAATATTTTTTCTGATAAATTATCAAAATCTTCTTGGCTTAGACCTTTATTATCAAAATCCAAATCTTCAGAAAACCGCTGAACGCCATGAATCATATGGATTGCCGTCCCACCCATAAAAATCATTCGGCTTCCATATCCGGAACTGTAAATAATATCTAATATGACATATTGTAAGTATTCTCTTAGTAAGTTCCTTTTAAAGATTCTCAAATTTTCAGGGTAAAATGTTTCTATCTGTTTTAAATTAAGCATTTTTTATATAACTCCAAAAATGATTGATTCTTTCGGTTAATTTCTTTTGACTGAATTTTCTTAAAAAATTCTGCAATTTTTCCTCATTCGCCTTTTCGAAAAACATCTCTTTATATATCCGTAAACTATCAAAATCCTGCTCTGTTTCTATATCCGAATGCAAGTAAAAATAGTCCAACAGGGCTTTCTCTATGCTGGCCATTTTTAAATATTTTTCGTGAAACTTTATTAAATCATAACCAAAAAAAAGCGGAGGCTTTAAAGTGCGATAAATAAATTCTCCGATAGAGGTTCTAAAATGGTAAGTCTTTCGAGTAGAAATAGAGGTAATTCCATAAACACTTTCAGGAATTAGATGATAATAAGATAAGGCACTTTCCAAGGAGATGTAAGATGGCAAATAAATGCGATTGGCAATTTTAAATAAAATTTCCTCACTAAGTTGTAAATCAGAAAAGATATAATATCCACGAACTACTTTCTTAATGTAGCCTTTATCCTGCCACTCATTTAATCTTCTCCGATGAAAACCAGGTTCAATGTTTCTAATCTCATTTAAGGAAAATATCGTGAAATCCCTTAATTCACTCTTTAATTCTAAATATTTCATCTTATTTCTCCAAAATGCTTTTTATAACACTTTCAAGAAATATTATATCACTTTAGTAATCTAAAAGCAAAAAACAAAGACTTTCCCCATAAAACAGGAGAATATCTTGTATTTTTGCGTGATTTATCATTTCTTTAGCGAGAACTCTCAACTTAACTCAAAGCTTTCTTCAACACCGGATAAAAATCTTTTTCTTCCTCAATAATAGTGATATCTTCCTTTTTTGCTTCCTCCTTCTGGCTTTCGGTACAATAACCCCATCCGGCCAAAAAAACGTGAACCCCCAGGGTATCAGTTCCCATAAGATAGCTTAACTGGTCATCAACAAAATAAATCTCATTTAATTTAGCATCATATTTTTTAGCGATGGCCTGCATATGCTCTGCTTTATGCTTACCAAAGTTTTTGTCAAAAATATCTCCGATGTCCATTTTAAAACCAAGATATTCCGGTTGAAAGGCGCGATGGATGGCTTCCCCAAGATTAGAGGTAGCAATGACAACTTTTTGACCTTCCTTTGTAAATCGTTGAATCCCCTTGATGACTTCCTTAAAAACAGGTGACAGAAAAAACCATTTCTTAAAACTCTTTTTCTGCCATTTCTCTTTTTCTTTAAAAAATAATTCTCGAAAAAAATGATAATCGAATTGAAGCTGGTTACGATAAGCAATGAACTCCTGTTGGTCCTTAATCTGAACCTGCTCTTCCACAATTTTAACAATTACGAAAAAATCACCTGATATTTCGATATAAGACCTTAAACGGTGGTAATAATCCATTTCTTTTTTATATTGTTTTTTCATATCTTCCCAATTATCAAAAGTAAATAATTCCCCGCCAAAACTTTTCTTTACTTCCGAACCAAAATATTTACAATAGGCATTATGACTAACAAATAAAGATTTTAAAGCACTATCACTGATGACACCATCGAAATCCACTGCTATTATTTTCATTTTCAATTCTTCCTATCCCTTGAATTAATTTATGTAGTACAGTTAAATAAATTATTAAAATTATACTATTTCTTTATTGGGTTGTACAATGGGAATTGTGTGTTTTTAGACGTAGTATACGATGAGATTTCTAAATTATGCAGAGTATATAGGGGGAGCGAATCTTTATGTTTGACATACTGTAATTTCTTAAAATATGATAAAAGCGCAATAAAGGGCTATCTCCTGTCGTATTCTAATCATTTAAAAAAACATTGGAAACCTGGACTTATCAGCTCCCCCACGAAAAGTTAGAAAAAGATACTGAATTATTGAGCTATTGCAACCCCGTACGCTTAAAAGGTTCAAATCCTACCCGGCTCCCCGGGCTAATGTCCGAAAGCGTGCTTTTATGGGATAAGATCAGAATTCATATGTATAGAACGAAACATGGGAAAATAAAACTACTTCCCTATTAATTTTTCTATTTATACTCTTTAATACTTTGTTTTATCTCCTCTATTCTAATTGGAAAACCATAAACATATTCAACGATTGCAGTAAAAAAATCATCCATTGTATCTACTGGCAAAGAGCGTATATTTTTTACTGAAGAATGAACCCCGACATTTCCAAAAAATCTTAAAATATCTGCCATCTCAATAAAATGTTTGGGTATTGCTCCATTGTTTGCTAACTTTTCTAATCGTTTAGATAAAGACAAGTTTCCTCTTTTTATTTTTCTATCATCACATAAAGCCTCTAAACACTTCCTTATTTGTCCAGCAAAAGCATTAGGAGCCATCTTTTTAATTCTTATCGCCTCTTCATAGTACTTTCTGATTTTTAGTGGAATTTTTTTAGATAATATTTTTTGTTTTGGCCAAATTAAAATACTTTTTTGAAGATCCTTTTCATCAGTACCCCAAAGTAATTCCGCATATAAAATAGGGAAGTTACAAGTTTCACAAGCGGTAAAATAATACATTAATGGAAATGATTCTTCATGCCCTTCATTCTCATCATCCATAGTAATAGTTTCTTCACAATCATAGGTATATAATAATCGTTGAGTTGTTATATTTCCGCAATGGGGACAAAAAGCAATTTTTGTGTATTGCTTATTCATTATTAATCCTCCCGATTCATATAAAATAAGAATAAATTTGATAAAAATACTTATTAGAATTTAACTATCATCTAATCATTTTCCTTGCAAATACATATATAAACATTGCCATAAAAATTGCCCCCAAAAGTGCTTCAAATGAAGCGAATATTTGAAAAAATCCTGGCTTAGGAGCTAAATCTCCAAAACCCAATGTAGTAAAAGTAACAATGCTAAAATACAATGCTTCTAAGAACTTTGGATTATATGAAGCAATATTATTAGCTATTCTAATATATATTCCATTATAGAAATAATATATAGCAGCGTAACCAAATATGATACCTGCCCACCATACTAATACTTGTAATGGCCTTTCACCATATCCAGCAACTAGATTCAAAAACATATTAAAAATCCATTTAAAGTATTTTTTATCTTTCCAATTATATTTAGTTTCCATCAATTTTTCTCTATAATAATATTCTCCTGATATATCATGCATGCCTTCCCTTGTAAAATAGTTCTTCAAAAGCAAATAAATATCTTTTGCAACTAAATAATCATTTTCTTTTTCTTGAATTACTATTTTATCTAAATTCATATATGCATTTTTTAAGGTTGAATTATCTAATCTACAATTTCGCAAGTTAACATTATGAAGATTTGTTTTTTTATCAAAATCTGTATCTCTTAAATTTGCACCTACTAAATCAGCGCCAAGGAAATTTACTTCCCACAAATAAGCTTCTTTTAAATTAGAATCTGTCAAGCGAGCATTTTTAAGATTTACAATAAATAGAAGGGCTTTATGTAAATTAGTACCAGATAATATCGCATCTTGTAAATTTACTTCGTACATTTTTGCATTTTCCAAATTCGCATCGCATAAATTGGCAAATCGTAAATCAACTTCTTCTAATTCAATTTGATGTAAATTTGCATTATATAAATTTGTTTTCTTTAGGTTAGCTCCATTTAACAAAACATTTTTTAAGTTAGCTTTGACAAAATTTACATTGTAAAAATTTGCTCGGTTTTTAAGGTTTGATAGCAACAAAGCTTCTAGATTCCATCCAGCTAAGTTTGCTTTAGACCAATCCCAACCAGGTTTTATATAATCTTTCTCTGAAGTCAGGTCTTTATCGCCTTTATGTTTTTCTAATAATTTTTTAACCCTTTCTTCCATATTTAATTCCTTTAATTACTATTTATCGTTATTAGGCAATTCTTCAGCAAGCTTCCTAATATAAGGATCTTTGTATAAGTACCCAGGTCAAATTGATTAACTACCAAGAATAAAGATTTAACCTCATTCTTTTTTATTTCTTTATGATAAATTGCCATATTTTATTTTTTAGGTAATCGCTTTTTATCATTAAATTCTGGTAGCATGCCAAACCTTTTTACATATTCTGCAAAACAAATATATTCATATTCTGCAACTTTGCCCATAATAAGTAAATCTTTTACTGTATTTGAATTACCTTCGCATTTAAAGGTACGTACAGCAACATATAATTCCTTTACTAGTTTTTCATAATCTTTATATTTATTTATTATTTTTTTAGCTCCACTATGCTGACTTTTTTTACCTTTTATTGTATTTTCAAACTGCCTCAATCTACCTTTTAAACCTCTTTTTGAATTAGTCATGCCTATATATTTTATTTCCCTAATCCAATCAAAACTGTAATTATTTATATCATGTATATTAATATAGATAGCGTAAACCCCAGGATACTTAAGATCATTTAATTTATTTCTATCTGACCATTTAATCCAATTAGAAAATTTCATATAGATAACCCCTGCTATTCAATAAAAAAATACTAAAATGGTTCAAAAATATATTGATTTTGCAGTTCTTTATTTTACCTCTTTCTAGAATATTCTCCTTCGTTATTCTTTAAATTATTTTATTCTTCTTCCTCTTAGATAATTCTGATAATTTTTGTATAAAACAATCTTTTTTTCTCCATAAATATCATAAAAAGGTTTTAAAAAATTCTTTATGTTTAATCTATTGTCTTTCCATTTTCCTGGTAAAATGCAATCAGGATTTACAATTGAAACCTTTTTTACATTTCTACTTGTCTTGCTTAAAAGCCAGTTAGAGTAAAAATCAGTAGGCGGTAATCTGTATCCCCAAATTACTACTTCTTGTGCAGAATCTAATTGTAGAAATGCTAATGTCCATAATTTTTCTATAAACGGGTAAGTTTTATACTGTTTATTAATTATAGGTGGAATTATCAATCTATTTAAACGTTTAAAACATCTTCCGCATCTATCTCCTTCACTAATTAAAATCTTATTATTGGCATCGCAATTACTGTTCGAACAATATTGCCAATTAGTTGAACCATGTAGTTTTAGATAATAACCGTTATTAGCTAATAGTGTAGAATCAAATGTTTTGTTAAAAGCTATTGGATCCATTTCATCAAGGATTAAATCTCCTAAATTCTCATATTGTTTCTTCCCCTTAATTCTTCTATCTAACAGTAAATCCCAATTAAATGTTATTACAGTATCATTATAGTTAATATTGTCAACAAAATTATTATAATTGTCATTTAAGAATCAAAACTGGACTGTTTTTTAATGATTTAAAGTTTAAAAGTGGACTAACCTGAAATACTAAAAAGATGTAATATAGAACTAAAG
>LDZT01007437.1_pt1 | contig 20620 bp, 22 predicted proteins | sample 615521 | NCBI WGS metagenome assembly LDZT01 (sample SAMN03408292, study PRJNA278302) | terrestrial metagenome | isolation source: oil reservoir sample SB1 | place: USA: Alaska, North Slope, Schrader Bluff formation | collected 2011-09
TTGGAATACGAATAGAAGATATTGTTGTAGTGGAAAATGATGTGGGTGTTTCATTGAACTCGGTGACAAAAGAATTGCTTGTTCTCTAAAATGAAAGGGGTATTTATGAAGTCGTTAAATTATCTTTTTAAGGAATGGATAGTACCGATAGTTGTTGCGTTGATTATTGTTTTTTTGCTCAATCGATACGTTTTTGTTCTGGTGACAGTCCCGACTGGATCCATGGAAAATACCATCATGCCTGGAGACAGGTTGTATGTCACCAAGATTTTTGATGTAGACGATTTGAAAATCGGAGATATTGTTGTTTTTGAATCGGAAGAACTGGATAAGATTCTGGTTAAAAGATTAATGGGAAGACCAGGGGATGAGGTCTATATTGACGAGAATGGTATCGTCTATACCAATGGCTCACAGATAGACGAACCGTATGCCAAAAACACACCGCAAAAACCCCAGATTTTTAACGTACCGGAAGGGACCTATTTTTTCATGGGAGATAACAGAGGGAGCTCACATGATGCCCGATCGTGGGTAAACCCTTATATTCCGGAAAATAAACTGATGGGTATTGCACTATTCAGATTCTTCCCATTGAATAGAATAGGCTCAATTGAATAGGAGGATTATAGTATGACTGAAGAAAGAATAAACGCAGAAAGAGTTTTTCATTATTTTAGAGAGATATCCAAAATCCCCAGATGTTCCAAGAAAGAGGAACATATAAGTCAATATCTGTATGATTGGGCCAGGTCCAAGGAACTGGAAGTCATTCAGGACAAACAAAAGAATATAATCATTTTCAAAGAAGCGTCTAAAGGCTATGAAAATGCACCAACTGTCATTCTTCAGGGACATATGGATATGGTCTGTGAAAAAAACTCAGACAAGGTACATGACTTTGGCAAGGATCCAATCAGCTTGGTTTATAAAAATGACTTCATCTACGCTGATGGTACAACTTTGGGAGCAGACAATGGCATAGCGGTGGCTATGATACTGGCTATACTTGAATCCAACAACCTGGAGCATCCGGCCATAGAGGCTCTGATTACAACAGATGAAGAGACTGGCATGACCGGCGTGGCAAATCTGGATGGAACCCTCCTTAACGGCAGGATAATGATTAATCTGGACAGTGGTGACGAGGGTAAGTTTCTGGCAGGATGTGCCGGAGGAGGACGATTATATTTTTCAACCGATATAATGAAAGAAGAAAGTCAGTATCATAACGCATTCAAGCTGATAGTCAAAGGACTAAAAGGTGGACACTCCGGTGCTGAAATACACCTTGACAGAGGAAATGCCAATAAAATCATGGGCAGACTGCTGTATCAGATAAAGGATTTGGTTGAACTTGTTGAGATAGGAGGCGGTTCAGCTGAAAATGCCATACCAAGGGAAGCATTTGCAGTAATAAAAACAAACCACCATGATGAAATGAGCAAAAAAATTGACCATTTGCTTCTTGAACTCAAGAACGAATTTAAATTCTCTGACCCTGAAATTGATATAAGCATTGAATCAACTAATTCCAATCATACTAGGGTTTTTGACAAAAAAATATTTGATCAGTATCTCAATTTGATTAATCTAGTTCCATGTGGACCACTGAAAATAACAAATGAAATAGATCTCGTCATCTTGTCCAATAACCCGGGTGTGGTTAAAGTCGTTGATAAAAAGATTCAATTGATATGTGCGCCTAGAAGCTCCATCGCTTCATTGCTGGAGGATTTTGTTGTGAAGATGGAGCAATTGGGAATTGTTACCGGATTTAAGCTGGAAAAGATGGCCTTTTATCCTGGATGGGAATATGCCAAGGAATCCTTGGTCAGAGATATCTGTCTTAGAGCTTTCAAAGATATTTTTGGGAAGGATGCAGAGGTTAAGGCTATACATGCAGGTTTGGAATGTGGGTTCATCATGGAAAAAATTCCTGGACTGGATGCGATATCATTTGGACCAAATATGTACAATCTCCATTCACCTGACGAGCACCTAAGTATCAGTTCAACAGAGAGAACCTTTGAGCTGTTGAAAGAAGTTATTAAAAGAATAAAATAAATATTGCTTGCTTATTATTCTAATTGTGTTACAATTAAACGTTATAAATTGATAAAGAAAAAAGGATGAAATTAATGCTAATAAGAGAATTAAATGTAAAAGAAGACATCATACTTGGGCTGGAAGCCATGGGTTTTACTGAATTCACACCCATTCAGGAAAGAGTTATTATGCCCATTATTGCAGGTCAAGATGTAATTGGTCAGGCGCATACAGGAACAGGAAAGACGGCAGCATTTGCAATACCTGTCTTGAATAATCTTGATCTGTCCCTTGACAAACCACAGTGCTTAATCCTATGCCCAACGAGAGAATTGGCTGTACAAGTCAGAAAAGAAATTAAAACAATCAGTAAATTCATGAATGTTACCTCAACGGCTGTTTACGGTGGCGCACCTATTGTTGATCAGATTAAAAAGATCAAAAAAGGCAGCCAGATTATTGTTGGCACACCAGGCAGGACGATTGATTTAATCAATAGAAGAGTGTTGAAATTCGATCACATCAAGACATTGATTCTTGATGAAGCCGATGAAATGTTGAAAATGGGATTCAAAGAAGATATCGATGAGATACTTCAAAATGCGAACGAAAAAATCCAAACACTTTTATTTTCAGCAACCATTCCCAAAAATGTGTTGAATATTAAAGACAAGTATCAAAAAAATCCAGTATTTGTAAAAACAGTTTCAAATGAAATGACTTCAGATACCATCAATCAGAGCTACTACGTCGTAAAGCATCAGAATAAAATTGAGGCTTTGGCAAGAATCATTGACATTTATGCCCCTAAATTAGCATTGGTCTTTTGCAATACGAAGAACAAGGTGGATGAAGTGACGGAAAAAATGATTGAGAAGGGCTATAATTGCGATAAAATTCATGGAGATATCAAACAGTCAACCAGGATGGAAGTATTGAATAAATTCAACAATGGTATTATCAATCTTCTGATAGCAACAGATGTGGCAGCTAGAGGACTAGATATAAAACACGTTGAAGCAGTCATCAATTATGATGTTCCTGATAAAGAAGATTATTATGTCCACAGGATTGGAAGAACCGGAAGAGCTGGAAGTCAGGGATACTCTTTCACACTTTCATCATCTAAAGAAATGAATAAAATTGAGAGTATAGAACGCTTTACCAAAAAAGAGATCAACAAGAGAAATGTGCCGACTGCCGAGAAGGTATTGGAAGTCAAAAAATCCAAGATTGCAAAAGAGATTATGCAAACCATCGAAACAGATGATTTAAGCGATATGAAACAGATGGCGAACGAACTATACTCCTCAGATTACGACGCTGAAGATGTTATAGCAGCATTGTTGAAAATGAACTATAACTTCAAGGTTGCCAGCGATGTGACTGATCTTAATGAGCACGTGGGTAAAAGAAATAAAGCAACCCCAAGAACATATGGGGACAAACAAAAGAGATCATTTGGAGATAGCAATTTACAGGATAGATATTACATAGGTGTTGGGAAGAAGGACAAGGTCAAACCAAGTGATATATTGGGTGCAGTAGCGGGTGAATCGGGGATACCTGGTGACAGCGTTGCCAAAATAGATATATACGAGACGTTTTCTTTCTTCAATGTTGCTCCTGAGCATAGAAAAGCTGTATTGACTAACATGAAGAACATCAGGATAAAAGGCAGAACAGTCAGCGCGGAATTGACAAAAAAAAGAAGATAAGGTGATGCTATGAAATTCAAATTGATAGCCTTTGATTTGGATGGAACATTACTCAACAAAGAAAAACTGATTGACCGTGAAACTATAGGGTATCTGGAAAAATTAAAGAAAAATAACGTAGAATTTGTAATTGCAACAGGAAGAAGCTATTATGACGCTAAAAGACTAACGCAAGACCTGCCGTTTGACTATGTCATAATAGCAAACAATGGGGCCGTAACCAGAAATCCAAAAAACGACGAAACAATAGAAAGAAGAACTATCAATCGAGATGATTATGCTAAGGTTATACAATTGTCAAAGAAGCATAGCCTTCATCCTATCATATATGTAGACAAGGATTCATTTGGATATGATATCATCATTGAGAGAGAGTTTGACTTTTCTGAGTACAATGATTATCTGTCAAAAGGTTTTAAACGATATAGGATTACCGATTTCTCCAATTATAATGAGAATGACGTACTCTCTATTTGTTTTACAGGCGAATTTGATTTACTTGAGAATTTTAGGCAACAGGTCCTTCGTCAATATCCTTTAAAATTTAGCACCTCAGTTTCACTGAAGCTACACGTTGAGGCACTGATGGAGATTTTGCATTTAGATGCCTGCAAATGGAAAGCCTTGAAGCGTTATTCGGACGTTCGAGGTATAGCAGACCATGAAATACTGGCTTTTGGGGATGATAACAATGACATTGAAATGATCAAAAATTCGGGAATGGGTGTAGTGATGACAAACGGCACCGATTTGATGAAAAGCATCGGTAACACAATCACCCGTTATTCAAACGATGAAAAAGGTGTATACCACGAACTGATAACAATATTTGGAGATCTGGATGACAGTCATATATAATGAGTATTCTATCTATCTGAAAGAAAGGTATCATTGCAAAGTTTATAAGCTCCCGGTAAATCTACCTTTGACCTGTCCTAATCGCGACGGTAATCTCAGTTTTGGTGGATGCACTTATTGCGGGGAAATTGGAACCGGCTTTGAGATGCATCCTTGCTCCATGAACGTATCTGAACAGCTGATAAAAAACATGTCTTATATCAGAAAAAAGTATAAAGCGAAAAAATTCATTGCTTATTTTCAAAATTTCTCCAATACTTATTTGGAACTAGGTGTTTTTAAGCGTTATATTCAAGAAGCGATCATGGATGATATAGTTGGAATATCCATATCTACCAGACCTGATTCTCTGAATGAGGATTATTTAAGATTTCTGTCAGAGCTGGGAAAGGAAAATAATCTGGACATCATAATTGAATTGGGATTACAGACCGCTAATTACAAGACATTGAAAAGGATTAACAGGGGACATACTTTGGCGGAGTTCATAGATGCTGTACTGATGATCAAGAGATATGAATTGGATGTCTGCGCCCATGTGATACTGAATCTGCCCGGGGACGACATAGAGGATACGGTTGAGACTGCAAAGATACTGTCGGCAATGGGGATGGATTTTATTAAGGTTCATTCCCTGTATATATTGAAAAACACCCAGATGGGCGATGAATACTTAAAGGGGTCTTTCGAACTGATCACGAAGGAGGAATACCTTCTTAGACTAGAAACTTTTCTAAGCTATCTATCTCCAGATATTGTGATACAGAGATTGTTCGGCAGAGCTCCCGAGAAGGATACATTGTTTTCTAATTGGGAAACATCCTGGTGGAAGTTAAGAGATGAGTTTGTAGCTAGCATGAATAGAAAGAATCTTTACCAGGGAATATACTTTGACTATTTGGGTGGCAAGGCTTTAAAAAATATGAATAAAACAAACTAAGATATAGAAAACCTTTTCCGTTCATGTTATAATTAATAAAAAGAATTGGAGGCGGTTGAGATGGTCAAGTTAGTTTGTGGTTCTAAGGGAACCGGCAAGACAAGAACAATGGTAGAAATGGGAAACAGCGCTCTTGAAACTGCAAAGGGCAAAATATTCTTTTTAGAAGCGAATAACAAGCATATATATGATTTGAATTATAACATCAAGTATGTCAACACCAAGGAATATGGCATTGTTGGTACAGAACAGTTTTTGAGCTTTGTATATGGCATGCTTGCAGCCGATTATGATATTGAGCTTGTATATATAGATGGGTTGTACAAAATAGCGAAAATTGATTTGCATGATTTGGAAGAAGTGGTAGCCAAACTGAAAGTTGCGTCTGAAAAATTCGAAGTAGATTTCATCATGAGTGTCAATCATGATAAAAGCGAAGTACCTGAAAAGCTTCAAACATATGTCCATTGAATAGAAAATAATAGGGCGGCAAATCTATAATGGGTTTGCTGTTTTTTGTGAAAGGAGAATGATGATGCTGCCTGAAGGATTTCAAAATAAAATGAAAAGCCTGTTGAAAGAGGATTATACAGCGTTTATCAATAGCTTTGATGAACAGAATTATAAGGCTATCAGAAGAAACCCTCTAAAGATTGATAAAGATTCTTTTGAGAGCAGCATTGATTACTTAGGAGATAAGGTACCTTGGTGTGAGGAAAGCTACTACATCGCTGACAACCAGAGACCAGGTAAAGACTTATTCTACCATTGCGGTCTATTTTACATACAGGAACCGAGTGCCTCACTCCCTGTCGAATTATTGGATCCTAGACCTGGAGAGTTCGTGTTGGACCTGTGCGCCGCACCTGGAGGAAAAACAACACAGATAGGCGCTAAGATGGGTAATACGGGCTTAGTGGTAGCCAATGATGTCAATTATAAGAGATCGCTGTCATTAAAGAGAAACGTTCAATTATTTGGTCTGTCCAATACTGCTGTGACCAATGAACAACCTTTGACTCTCAAGCGCTGCTTTCACGGCTATTTTGATAAGATTCTAGTAGATGCCCCTTGTTCGGGAGAAGGGATGTTCAGAAGAGACGATAGGACCAAAAACAAATATGATGGCTATGAGATTAACAAATTCACAAATCTTCAGAAGACCATTCTTGGTACTGCCGGTGACATGCTAAAACCCGGTGGGTCCATGGTCTATTCAACCTGTACATTTTCTTTAGAGGAAAATGAGGAGATAATCGACTGGTTCCTCAATCAGAATCCTGAGTTTAGAACAATACCTGCAGACAATCTTTTTCAATTAAAAAATCATGTATCATTTGGTTTAAAAGGTTTTGATGATGCAATTAGAATCTGGCCACACCGCCAAAAGGGAGAGGGCCATTTTGCTGTAAGACTGGAAAAGGATCCGTCTGTACAAGCGAATGTTCATACAAATTCTGAAGTTAATTCACTATCCATTCCCAAAGTCGCAGAAGAAGCCATCCTTGATTTTTTCAAAGACATTGGACTGGAACATAATGCCTGGTTTGACAATCTTCATTTTGAAAGAGACAAGCTATGTTTTTTTGATTCTTCTTATGTAAAAGATATAAACTATATCTATAAGGGATTGGAAGTCGGATATTTAAAAAAAGACCGTTTTTTCCCATCACAGGCGTTGGCGATGGTCGCTGATTTAAAGGTCAATAAGAAAATCAATATCAGTTCAACACATATCAATGCGAGCAAGTATCTTAAGGGTGAATCCCTTTATCTGGAAGGAGATAATGGATGGACTCTGATCACAATAGACGGATATCCTGTTGGTTGGGGGAAACTGGTGAAAGGTTTGCTCAAGAATCATTATTTGAAGGAATGGAGATTAATGTGATGGATGCGATGAGATTGGACAAGCTATTATCCAATATGGGTTATGGGTCCAGAAGCGAAATAAAGAAAATGATTAATAGAGGCAGTGTCTCCATTGACCGTAAGGTGATCCGAAATCCTTCATTCAAGGTGAATCCCATAGAATCAATAGTCAATTTTGAGGGAAAACAGGTATTCTATAGAAAATTCACTTATCTTATGCTCAACAAACCAGCGGGAATTGTGTCTTCAACCGACAGTAAAGATACGAATGTTATTGATATATTAGATGAGAAATATAAACATATCAATCTTTCCCCTGCAGGAAGATTGGACAAAGATACAGAAGGACTTATCATTTTGACGAATGATGGGTTGATGGCACATAATATTTTGTCCCCAAAGAAAAAAAATGAAAAGAAATACTATGTGGAAATAGACGGATCAATATCGCCAGACCAGATGGAAATGTTGGAAAATGGCATGATTTTAAAGGATGGAGAAAAATGTTTACCTAGCAGGATAGAGATACTTGAAAGCGATGAAATATTATGTAAACTAAACCTGTATATCATAGAAGGCAAATATCATCAAGTAAAAAGGATGTTTGCAGCTTTAGGGCGAAAGGTGAATTATCTGAAGCGAATCTCTATTGGTAAAATTGTACTGGATGATAATCTCGCAACTGGAGAGTATAGGGAACTGAGTGAAATTGAATTGAAAAATCTTCCAGTAAGTAAAGACTAGATATAAGAAATGTGTTATAATCATCAACAGGGTTCTTGGGTTCAGATGGTGTTTGAAACACCACTTGAACCTTAGAGACCGTTATCCAGGGACTCTACAGTGCTTATCTCCCACTTATAGAAGCGGGAGTCTTAGCACTGTAGTCATCGGGAAAAACTAAAAGTTTAGAAAGGTTAAATTGTGAATACTTACATAAAAAAAGAAAATTTGTTTGACAAATTCTTTCATAACAGGGATTCGTTAATACTTCAGCTGATGAATGGCGATATAACAAAAAAAGAGTACATTGAGAACAATTACAAATATCTTGTGAGTTCTGGATTCAAGCCTTTCGAAAGAATTGATTCTGTTGAGAAAGGTATGTTCAATTACCAGTATTACAATATGATGGCAAAATACTACAGCATGCTGGCTAAAAGCGAATGGAACAAATCAAAACAATTTGTTTATTATAAGGGTTATCTTGAAGAATCCAATTATTATTACAATGAAAAAGATAAAACAACCTTCAGGCTACTCAGATTTTTAGAGTATAAAAATGTTGAAGCTTATTTCATCAAAATGGAATCAACGAAATTGAAAGATGTGCTTTACGAAATTCTATTGAAGGATTATAACTATGCGGTACTTCATTCTAAAAGTCTTTGGGTACTTAATGCTCTCAAGAAAGAGAATGTATTCGAGGATAAGATAAAGAAGTCTGTGATCGATTACTATGTCAATGACAAGTACTAAATTCCATAGGAATCAACAAAGAAACTATCGCTAGTTTCTTTGCTTTTATCGGAAAATATGTTACCGGTGTTATTGAGCTATCTTGTAGATTATTTCATCAAGAGTCATATCTGAATTTACTAAAAAGTTTCCTGATTTCAGTTTTGTATCGAGTTTCAACTCTACTACTCGGGCAAGAAATTCATTTCTGTCTGCAATCAATCCGCTATTGAGCAGAATATCGCCAATCGATTGAGCGGAGGAGCCAGGAGGAATAACAACTGTAATCTCGAAATAATCCTCAGTGCTTGGACCAGTAGTATCTGGATTGTCAGGATCTTCAGTGCTGACCGGAATTTGCTCGGTTGTTGGTGGAGGCTCATCACTTTGAATTGGATTCTTATTCACATCGAAACTAAATAGAATGTTGAATCGCCATATCAGTATAATTGCGATTGCAATTACCACTGTCAAAATTATTGCATAGTCGGTAGCTTCATAAAAAAAATCTCTGATTGCGTTGATTAGTCGTCTCAAAATGAAATCACTCCATTCATTATTATCAAGTCTAATATACCATAATATCAAGCCTTGTTCAATATTAATAATATTTCATTTGAACAAGAAATAGAATATAATAGCAACATAATTTGGAAAAGAGGTTCACATGATTGAATTGAATATAACAAAAAATGATGAGAATCAAAGACTGGACAGATTTGTCAAAAAATATCTGAACGATGCGCCAAAATCATTTATATACAAAATGATAAGAAAAAAAAACATCAAGGTAAATGACAACAGGACTTCAATCGATTATTTTCTTAAGGAAGGAGACATAGTAAAACTATATATTTCTGATAGTCTGGTCGATCACTACAGAAATCAAAAAATGCATATCGAGACCAATCTGAAACTGGATATAATTTATGAGGATGAGAATATTGTCCTGATCAATAAGCCAAAAGGCATATCCGTTCAACCGGCACAGAATGGAACTACATCATTATTGGATATACTTTTGAGTGGGATAGAATTCGAAGAGACCGACACCTTCAGACCTGCTTTTTGCAACAGATTGGATAAAAATACGACTGGCATTATCATTGCGGCAAAAAACTATGAAGCGTTAAAACAGGTCAACAAATCGATAAAAGAAAGAAATATTAGGAAAATCTATCATACAATAGTTTTTGGGAAGATCGACAAAAAAATTGAAATTGAGGGTTTTTTACAGAAACAGGATACTCAAAAAAAAGTAACCGTGTCAAGGCATAAAAAAGAGGGATTTAAAGCTATCACAACTATTGTGGTGCCAAAGATCAGCAACGACTTATTTACAGAGATTGAGGTTGATCTTGTCACAGGACGAACCCATCAGATCAGAGCCCATCTGCAACATATTGGGCACCCATTGGTGGGGGATTTGAAATATGGTGGTAAGTACAAACAGCTATCAAGTCAATTTCTACATGCCGCATGCATCCGTTTTTTGAGTATCGGAGGGGCTATGGATTATCTGAATGGCAGGTCTTTTTTTGCACCACCACCATTATCCTATCAACAGCTAAAGAATGCGCTTTTTTCGGAAAAATAGCATGCATTGCTTTCATGGAGGGTTTATGAGCGATAATCAAATTTATAATGACAGAGATTTGAGAAAATATGTGAATACTCTGGTACTGGTTTATCTGGAAGCTGTTTACAGTCTCTATGATAAGCCTGATATCTATGTGGAATATTCAGTGAACAAAGGTCTCTATACCAAAATCAATGGCAAAGGTAGAATTGCCAGACATGAGGTGGATGAGATAAAGCAGGCGATGAATCTGTTGATTGAGTCTGACATACCAATCACAAAAAGCAGGCATACAAAAGAAGAAGCGATAGAGATATTCAAGAAACAGAACATGTTGGATAAGGTCAAGCTTTTTTCGACGGTATCCCTGAATATTATCGATTTGTATAGAATTAGAAACAATTATTATAATATTTTTGGAGAAATGTTTGATTCAACAGGACATACAGGCAATTATGACCTGAAGCTTGCAGACCAAGGAATAGTTATTCTCTTTCCAAGGAAAGAAGACAACTATGAATTACCGGTATATATACATCAGGAAAAACTTTTTAATGTATTCATGGAATCTGAAAACTGGGCAAAGCTTTTAAAGGTTGATGATGTTGGAGACCTTAACCTAAAAATCAGGGACGGATCTATCGATGACATCATCAGAGTCAGTGAGGCTTTGCATGAAAAGAAGGTAGCGAAAATAGCAGATAGCATTTGTAACAGCGATGCCAGGATCATATTGATTGCAGGTCCTTCTTCTTCAGGAAAGACTACCTTTGCCAACCGTCTGGGCATCCAGTTGATGGTCAACGGAAAAGACTATATAACCATATCACTTGATGATTATTTTGTTGACAGGGAACTGACACCTAGGGATGAGTCTGGAAGTTACGATTTTGATACGATTGATGCGTTGGATATCCCATTATTCAATAAAGACCTTAGTAAACTTCTTAAAGGTGATGCGGTTCAGATACCAACCTTTGATTTTATGACCGGTAAAAGGAAATACAACAAGGGACTGACAAAAGTGAGAAGTGACCAATACATTGTGATTGAAGGTATTCATGGGATGAATGACAGGCTGACTGAATCCATACTCGCAAAAGATAAATACAAGATATATATCAGCGCTTTGACACAGTTAAATCTTGATGACCACAACAGGGTATCCACAACAGAACTCAGATTGATAAGAAGGATGATCAGAGATAATCAATTTAGGGGACATAACGCGGAAAAAACGTTACAGCTATGGGAAAACGTGGTAAAAGGCGAAAATCGATATATTTTCCCATATCAGGAAAATGCAGATGTGATGTTTAATTCATCGCTTATTTATGAGTTATCGGTTTTAAAAAAATATGCCTTACCCGTTCTTAACGAAATTAAGGAGAGTAGTCCGTTCAATGTGGAAAAACTCAGGCTTTTATCTTTTTTGAAATACTTTAATGAGATTGAGGATGAGACGGTTATACCCAATACATCCATCATAAAAGAATTTATAGGGGGCAGTTGCTTTCATTAAAATTCGAGGCCTTCTCTCTTAACGGCTACCGACAACACCAAACCGACACTGACCATGTTGAGAATCATGAATGTGCCTCCGTAGCTAATAAACGGTAGTGGAAGACCTGTTACAGGAGTCAATCCCATAGTCATACCGATATTCTCAAAAATATGAAACAACAACATGGCTGTTATGCCGATGACTATCATTGAACCAAAAAGATCCTGCGCATATTTCGCGATCTTGATCAGACGGTACATCAAAAATGTATACATGAGAATCAGAGCGAATCCTCCGAAAAATCCGAGTTCCTCGCCGATGACTGCAAATATGAAATCAGTCTGTTTCGCAGGAAGGAATCCATACTGATTTTGGACGCCTTGAAACAATCCCCGTCCGTGGATCAAGCCCGAACCAATTGCTAGCTTGGATTGGAGAACCTGATAACCGGTATCCTGAGGATCAAGACTGGGATCAAGAAAAACCCGAATTCTATCAAGTTGATAATCCTCCAGTGTCATCGCTAATATCGGAATCATCATAATACCGATAGCAAGAAATAGAAGGAAATATTTCATATTAAGTCCTGCGGCAAAAAGCATGGCAATTATGAAAAACACAAATACCATGCCTGTACCGAAATCAGGCTGTATGACAATCATGCCGATAGGCAACCCGGCAAAAATTAAGATTTTAATCAAAGTCATAGGATTGTTAACATTATCCTTATGTAGATCAATGAACTTAGATAAAGAGAGAATCAGACCAAATTTCACTATCTCAGAAGGCTGAAAGACTAAAGGTCCGATTGACAACCATCTTCTTGCACCCCATTGATCCTCTCCGAATCCGAAGACAAGGACCGCTATCAGCATCAAATTGCAAATAACATAGATAGGGATATAAAACTTGCCATAGGCTTCATAATCGATAAATATCAATACAACCATCACAACCAGACCAACAACAAATGACAGAATCTGTCTGTTGACATAGCGGTCAGAGCCTGCCGGTAAACTGGCTGTTGCGCTTCTAATCATGATGAAGCCAAATATTGATAATGCTATCACTGTCACGATGAGTAAAAAATCAAATCTTTTCCAGAATTTTTTGTCAATTTTAACCATTTCAACCTCGTGTTTTCAGATTAAACCATTATATCATGTTTAAGCTAAAAACCAAGTGTTTCTCCAACAATTATTACTTTAATCCTGCCAGGATTGCGGTTAAATCTCGTGATCAATAGTTGACCGCAAACACAGTCTTTTACAAGGCAGTCACTACAAACACCAATCTTGCTGCAAGGCGTATCATAGCCCAATCTGATAGCGTTGGGAGGTGTCGCGAAATTTCTAATTCTTTCTACTGCATATTCCACAGAAGGGACCAGTTTATTGATACCAACAACAACAATAACCTGCTTGGGACCAAAGCTTATTGATGCAACCCTGTTTCCATTGCCATCGATATTGACCAGCATACCATCCTGAGTTACAGCATTTGAACTGGTGAGATAATAGTCAGAAAAAAAAGCTTCACGCATCTTGTTGTTTCTTTCTTCACCTGAGAACTTATCCCTGTCTATCAACACATAATTCCCATTCTCCAATATATCCTTAATACCCAATTCGGTTATGGTAATGGAACCTCCCCAGCTAATACTCTTTCCTTCCTCTATAAAACTAAGCATCAGTTTGACTGTTTCCTCCCTATTTGTGCAATAATAACCGTCGATATTTCTCTTTGCAAATTGCTTGATAACGGTCTGTGCCTTGAACTCATAACTCTTTTCTAAATGTGTCATTTTTTCCTCCTATAAAATAATATGATTAGCAATGCATCTTATTTTATGATATTATAATTTCGAGAAAAATTCAAAGAATATTTAGGAGATTTTATGATAAATATAGGAGCTCACTTATCCATCTCAAAAGGATTTACTGCAGCTGCCAAGACAGCTGTCGCAATTGATAGTAATACTTTCCAATATTTCCCCAGAAACCCAAGGGGCGGAGCAATTAAAAAACTGGATGAGGAAGATGTGAAAGGTTTCTTTGATACGGTAAAAATCAACAATTTATCCAACATATTATCACATGCCCCTTATACGTACAATCTGAGTTCCAACAAGGAAGATGTCAGGAGATTCGCAAGAGCTGCTTTCAGAGAAGATCTGGAAAGACTTGAGTTTTTGCCTGTGAATCTATACAATTTACACCCAGGTAGCCATACAGGCAACGGTATAGACATTGGAATAGAATATATTGTAGATATGTTGAACGATATTATTACCGATGACATAACCTCCACCGTATTACTTGAGACCATGTCAGGCAAGGGCAGTGAGATAGGTAGTACCTTTGAGGAGCTTGCTAGAATAATAGATGGTGTCAGACAAAAGGACAAAATGGGTGTCTGCATGGATTCATGCCACCTATTCAGTGCCGGATATGATATCGTGAATGATTTGGATGGCGTGCTGGAAGAGTTTGACAAAGTCATAGGCTTGGATAAGCTAAAAGGCATCCATCTGAATGACAGTATGAAACCTTTCAGTGAAAATAAGGATCGACACGCGGGAATAGGAGAGGGGCTGATTGGACTTGATCCCTTGATCAGTCTGATTACACATCCAAAATTAAAGAGACTCCCGTTCTATCTCGAAACACCATTTGAAGTAGAAGGGCATAAAAGAGAAATAAAACTGATCAAAAAAATCATATGGGAAAGAGGTATATCATTTGAATAAGCATTTATTTGACGAAATACTTATGAGGGTAGAAAAACCGGCAAGATACACAGGTGGGGAATTGAATTCTATCGTAAAGGACATAAGCAACGTGAATATAAGATTCGCTTTCGCCTTTCCAGATGTCTACGAGGTTGGAATGTCACACTTGGGAATGCACATCATTTACAACTTGCTCAACAGCTATCCCAATATCTGGTGTGAAAGGGTTTTTACGCCCTGGACAGATATGGAAAAGGAATTGAGAAACCACCAGGTGGAATTGTTTACACTCGAAAGCAACGACAGTCTGAAAGTATTTGATTTTATTGGTTTCACTCTGCAGTATGAGATGAGCTATACTAACATTCTGAATATGCTGCAGCTTTCAGGGATACCACTTGAGAGTCATAAAAGAGATGAGAATTATCCTTTGATAATAGCAGGTGGTCCATGTGCATTCAATCCTGAACCACTGCATGAATTCATCGATATGTTTTTTATTGGAGAAAGCGAGGAGCTTTTGCCTGAAGTAATGGGCCTTTATGAAAAACACAAGAAGGCAGGCTATTCAAGGCTTGCGTTTCTAAAAGAAGCGTGTCTGATTGAAGGAATCTATGTACCATCCTTCTATGATGTTGCCTACGATGATACAGGAAAGATCTCTAAAAGAATAAAACTATTCAACCAGGCACCGGACGTGATTAAAAAGAGGATAATCAAAGATCTGAACAAGTCATATTTTCCGGATAAGATTATTGTTCCGTATATTGAAACAGTTCACGACCGGATAGTTCTTGAGATATTCAGAGGATGCACAAGGGGATGCAGATTTTGCCAGGCAGGCATGATCTATAGACCGGTTAGGGAAAAATCAGTCGAGACACTACTGGCACAGGCTGAATTGCTACTCGATAGCACAGGCCATGAGGAGATATCATTGTCATCCCTGAGCACGGGCGATTATTCCAAGCTGATAGAACTGTCTCAAGCGCTATTGGACAAATATGAGGAACGAAGAATAGGATTATCTCTGCCATCCCTGCGTCTGGACTCAATTACATTCGGATTGATTGAAAGGGTACAGAAAGTCAGGAAATCAGGACTTACCTTTGCTCCAGAAGCCGGGTCACAAAGGATGAGAGATGTCATCAACAAAAACATCACCGATGAAGACATACTGGAATCAGTCAAAACAGCTTTTGAGCTTGGCTGGTCTAATATAAAGCTATATTTCATGGTAGGACTTCCAGGTGAAACAAAAGATGATATTTATGGTATAAAAGAGATGGTATATAGAATAAAAGATGCGTTCTTTGACAGGCCAAGAGAGCTTATAAGAGGGAATTTCAATATCAATGTCAGTGCGGCGTGCTTTGTTCCAAAACCTTTTACACCGTTTCAGTGGGACACGCAGAATACAGTTAAAGAGTTTCAAGATAAGACTGGATATCTGAAAAGAGAAATAAAAGACAGAAAAATTTCGTTTTCATATCATGATCCTAAGCTGAGCTACCTGGAGGGGGTCTTTGCACTGGGAGACAGACGTGTGGCCAATGGCATGAGAAGAGCATTCGAGATGGGTTGTACCTTCGATGGCTGGGGAGATGAGTTTGATTATGACAAGTGGCTTTCAGCTTTCAAGGAGGAGAACCTTTCTATGGACTTTTACAACTGTAGAAAGAAAGCGTATGATGAAATTTTACCTTGGGATTTTATCGATTGCGGTGTCAGAAAAGAATACCTGATAGATGAAAAGGAAAAATCTCTTAAAGGAATCACTACGGATGATTGTAGAGTCAATTGTTCAGGATGTGGCGTCAATACGAGTTTAGTCGGAGGTCCTTGCTTTGAAGATAGTCTTTAAGTACACCAAATTGGGTAAATTAAAATTCATATCACATCTTGATAATTTGAGAGTGCTGCAAAGGGCCTTGAGAAGGACTGGGATCATGGCAAAATATTCTGAAGGATTTAATCCACATCCGAAACTGTGTATCGCTTATCCTTTATCATTAGGCGTAGAGAGCATAGGAGAGATAGCGGAGGTAGAAGTTATTGAAGACATAAGCATTTCAGAGTTTATTGCCAGGATGAATCAATGTTTACCTCAAGGGATGGAAATAACAGATGCTGGTGTATATTTAGGCAGTCAATCGATTCCTTCCATGGTCTGCTCACAGGTTTATCGCTTCACAATCAGCCACAATGATCAGGAATCAGTTGATGCTACAATCAATTCACTGAATGGATTATTGGACAATGATTACATCATAATCAGAGAGAAAAAAAAGAAAAGCAAAATTGTCAAAAAAGAAATGAATCTGACATCTTTTATTTTAAACATTGACCTTCTTTGTTCAAAAATGCTGGATGTTGATGTCCAAATCGTCATACATGTTAGTGATAGTGGAAGCTTAAAGGTTGATGAAGTTAGAGATTTCTTATATAATAGTTTGAATGGTGTAAAAAGCATTGAGATTAAAAGGATTGCACTGAATTTTATTGACAAAGTAATATAAATTAGGTATAATAGCTATTTGTAGGCAGCCGCTCTGAACAGGTTTAAAACGAAAGTACCTGCTAAGGCGAGACTGGGTAGAGGAGGTGTTTTATTATGTACGCAATAATTGAAACTGGTGGTAAGCAATACAAAGTACAGGAAGGCGATGTGATTAGAATCGAGAAACTGGATCTGGTCGAGGGAGATGCTGTGACTTTTGACAAAGTGTTGTTGTTGTCGAATGAAGATGGTATTTCCGCGGGAAAGCCATATCTTGAAGGAGTTACTGTAGATGCGGTGGTTGAAGCACAGGGAAAAGCCAAGAAAATCATTGTTTTTAAGTTTAAGCCGAAGATAGATTACAGAAGGAAGCAAGGACATAGACAACCATATACACAGGTTAAAATTGAAAAAATAGTTGGTTAAGCTATGATTGAGATCGTAATTGTTCGTGACAAAAATGAATATCTTGGGTACGAAATCAGCGGGCATGCCGGATTTGATGAAAGTGGCTACGATATCATCTGCTCCGCCGTGTCTATACTGGCGTATACAGCTTTGAATTCGATGGCAACAGTTGCCGAGATAGCAGAATGGGATATGTCGTATAGGATAGATGAGAGCGTAGGAGACATGAGCTTGTTGCTGAAACGGACAAACATAAAGACAGACATTATACTAAAGATATTTGAAACAGGTATAAAACTATTATTAGATGATTATAGTCAATATATAAGCCTTGATTATAAGGAGGTGTGGCGATGATAGCAAAATTGAATATCCAATTATTTGCACATAAGAAGGGTGTAGGTAGTTCAAGAAACGGTAGAGACAGTGATTCAAAGAGACTCGGGTTAAAAAGAGCTGATGGTCAGTTTGTACTGGCAGGAAACATTCTTGTAAGACAAAGAGGAACTAAATTACATCCTGGAAACAACGTTGGCATAGGTGGAGATGATACACTTTTTGCATTGGTTGATGGCGTAGTTAGGTTCGAGAGAAAAGACAAGAAGAGAAAAAAAGTAAGCGTATACCCACAAGAAGCATAAATCTGACCTACCTTTAAGGTAGGTTTTTTTTGCGTTAAAAGGAAGTGATGAAATGTTTGTAGACGTTGCAAAAATACACGTGAAGGCAGGCAAAGGCGGAAACGGCTCAGTTGCCTTCAGACGAGAAAAATACGAGCCAATGGGCGGTCCAGCAGGAGGGGATGGCGGCAAAGGTGGCGATATTATTATCATCGCTGACGAAAGCTACCGTACTCTGATGGATTTTAAATACAGAAAATTGTTTAATGCACCTAATGGAGAAGATGGCAGAAATAAAAAACAATACGGTGCAAAGGGAGAGGACCTGATCCTTAAAGTACCCGTTGGAACGCTGGTCAAGGATGAGGGAACAGGTATCATACTTGCTGACCTGAACAAGGATCAACAATCATTTGTTGTGGTTAAAGGTGGTCGTGGAGGAAGGGGCAATACAAAATTCAAGAGCTCTATCAGAAGGACGCCCAGATTTGCTGAACCGGGTGGTATTGCCGAGGAGAGATGGATAGTTTTGGAATTGAAACTGATAGCGGATGTGGGTCTGATTGGATTTCCAAATGTTGGAAAATCTACGTTCCTATCTGTTACAACCAGTGCTAATCCCAAGATAGCCAATTACCATTTCACAACTCTGAAACCAAATTTGGGTGTGGTGAAGATGCCTTCAGGAGAGACATTTGTTTTGGCTGACATACCGGGTCTCATCGAAGGCGCATCCCAAGGTATAGGACTAGGTCATGAATTCCTGAGACATATTGAAAGAACCAGGCTGTTGCTTCATGTGATAGATATTTCAGGGCAGGAAGGCAGAAATCCAATGAAAGATTTCCACATGATTAATGAAGAGCTGCATACCTACAGTGAAAAATTAGCAGGAAAGAAACAAATTATAGTGTTGAATAAGATTGACTTACCGGGAGTGGAAGACAACATCAATATGGTAAGAAGTGAGCTAGGAGACAGCTATCCGATTTTTGAGATTTCAGCGGCAACAAATACTGGCATCAAAGAGGTTCTTTACGCAGCATTGGAAACGATGAAATCAATTCCACCTGAAGAAACGCTATATGACGCTTCTGAAGTGGTTAAACTCCATAATGTGGTCAAAAAAGATACAATCAATGTGTATAAGAGAAACGAAATTTACGTAGCTGATGGTTACTTTCTTGATGTTCTGGTTGAGTCCACCAACTTTGAAGATACAGATTCTATCAGGAATTTTCAGAAGGTATTGAATGACAAAGGTGTAGTTGACAGACTTAGAGAGCTTGGCGCATCAGAAGGTGATTCCGTCGAGATATGTGGAATAGAATTTGATTTTATTGAATAGGGGCGAAAATATGATTACAGGTAAACAAAGGAGTTACTTAAAATCTTTGGCAAACAGTATTAATCCGATTGTCAGTATCGGTAGAAGATTTGTTCTTTAGAGGGAGTCAGACAAGAAAATAATTACATTGCCATAAAAATCGCACCCATATGTATGGGTGCGATTTTTATATTAGTAGTTTAACCCTGGATGTATTAATATCCTTTTGAAGTGATTTGGTTCTCAAAACATATTTGTTAATAGCGTCATTATCTATTCCAAAAAGCCTGGGTGTGCAGCCAATGAGCACATTGACCATATCTTCATAGCTGATTATCAGTTCATCTGAAAAGTATTTCTTGATGATATTGACAGAACCACCGTTTTCCAATAAGGAATAACACTTGACAAGATTGATGTCGATGTTGTAACCGTTCTTTTTGTTAATGGCGATGAAATTGTTCAAAGAATAGTCTTCCATGATTTTAACCACAACAAGTTCATTGATTGTTTCTTTAAAAAATCTCAGATTATTGGGATTGTTGAAAATAATATCGTAGGCTACTCTTTCTTTAATCATATAAAAAAGGATAAGATCCTCTTCTTTGTTGCAAACATCACAGACGATATTATCCAAATTCTCAAAAAAATCAGCGAAAATAATTTTTATAATATTATTTTTGGTTTTGAAGTAATAAGACAGCAACCCAAGGTTCACCGATGCCAGATCGGCTATTTTCTGAACTGTTGTGTTATTGTAGCCTTGCAGATAAAACAGTGATTTGGAAGCATTGATGATGTTGTTTCTGGTTTCAATCCCTTTCTTATATCGCTTGATAAGAACCACCCCACTGTTAATAATATAACAAATTATAAAGTTTGTGACAATACCTAATTTTGTGTATAATGATAATTAATCGATTTTTTTTAAGAAGGAGTCTATATGGAGACAAAACTGAGAGTCAAGCTTATCGAACATACACCCAACCCGGAGAAACTGGTGGCTGCCGCTGCCAAGTTGTGTTATTCGGACTTGTCAGGTGATGAGATTATGGA
>LDZT01011779.1_pt1 | contig 20522 bp, 17 predicted proteins | sample 615521 | NCBI WGS metagenome assembly LDZT01 (sample SAMN03408292, study PRJNA278302) | terrestrial metagenome | isolation source: oil reservoir sample SB1 | place: USA: Alaska, North Slope, Schrader Bluff formation | collected 2011-09
TGTTGAAAAACATTGGTTAATCGATTACATCCAAATTTTTCAAAGTTAAGAAGTTCAATCTACCCTCACCCTGCCCTCTCCCAGCTCCGAATCGCGTTCGTTTTTTAGCGTCAATCTGCTGGGAGAGGGTGGTTCTTTTGCAGGTGGGGGCGGCCGTCCGCCCCCACCTGCAAGCATTTTTCCCCTCACCAGCGTTGGTCAGTCAGGTTAAATCTACAACCAGCTGCTGGGGAGGGGAATCAAAGGGGTGGGGTTTATGAACATATGGTGATCTTCTTGAATATAAAGTTGTTCATTTTTTAATGTTCTGGACATTTTCAACACTCTCAATAACACCAATAAACTCAAGTTTTATGTGATCATCTCGTCGGGGAGAAATTCAGCGCGGTTATGATAAATAAAGAACAACCTGCCTTCAATTAGGTCAAATCGGCTGATGGCACAATTATTAAATGCAATCAATCCAATAGAAGGAATTTCTTCATTGAGAGAAAAATCTTGTCGGAAGATGATCTGAAAGAGGCGTGAATAAAAACCTGCGTGGGTTATTAATGCGACGTGATCATCAGTTTCTCCGTGGCGCTCAAACACGTGGGTCAGCAGGCGCTGCGCCCGCGGTAGCCAATGCTCCCGAGGCTCTTTGCCGCCTTGCCACCATCCTTCTGCAGGAAAATCTTCAAACTGCAGTAAGGGATAATGCTTTCGAAAGTATTCGGGAGTGTGCCCATGCAAAATGGGTTCTTTGAGTTCACCTTCTATGAGCTCTTCCAAATAGATGCCGCCCAATTCGTGTAAGTCTGGCAAAGCCACTAGTGGCAAACCTAAGCGCTCAGCTAGCACAACGCCAGTCTGCACCGAGCGCTCCATTAAGCTGCAATAGAGATGCGTAAGTCCGAATCCGCGCCGGTTTTGCATATCCATCCCGTGAATTTCCGCTTCAGGATTTGCTTGGGCTAAGAATTCTGCCAGCAGTTTGGCTTGTTCAAAGCCCATCGCAGTTATTTGAGGATCTGCATGCCGTCCTTCTTCAGATTTATACTCGTTGCGTTCCAAAATGGCATTGTTTTCCGATTGGGCATGACGGATAAAATACAACTGCATCGTTTGTGTGCGGTTCTCCTATGATTTACTGCCTCTACTTTATCATAAAAAAGGCTACCAAGGTGATTCTTAGCATAGACTATTGTTCTCGCGGGTCTCGTGCCCTGTTGTTCTCGCCGGTCTCGTGCCCTGTTGTTCTCGCCGGTCTCCAGACCGTGCGATTGGTTTTGACCGTAGGTCTCACATCCATTTGGCATAGTCAGGAGAGTGCGCAGCCTGCCCGTAGGGTACCATCCAAGAACAAGAATCTGTTGTTCTCGCCGGTCTCCAGACCGTGCGAGTGGTTTTGACCGTAGGTCTCACATCCATTTGGCATAGTCAGGAGAGTGCGCAGCCTACCCCTAGGGCACCATGCCAGAGCAGGTGGGTACTCATTTGATTAGGACATTTCTATTTTGCTACCTTAGGACAATATCCCTTTGCCCTTACACAATACAACCTAAAGGCTCTAGACCAGCTTGCCAGTGGTATAATCTCTGCGCGATGATGATGGAAGCACCAATTGAAACCAAACTCAATACAATCTTAGTGCATTTTGATGAGCTCGACCAAAAACTTGCTCAAGCCGGCACGGATTATCAGCTGGCTACAGAGCTCTCGAAGGAACGCGCTGAGCTTGAACCCGTTGTCACACTGGCGCGGGAATATAAAAGCGCAAAGATTCAGCGCGATGAAGCCTTAGAACTACTTGACTCCGCCGAAGGGGAGCTGCGCGACTTGGCTAAGGCTGAGCTGGAAGCGCTGGATGAGCGCTTAGAGACACTGCAACATCAACTCAAATCCCTGCTTGTGCCACGGGATCCTCGCGACAATCGCAACGTCATTATGGAGATTCGTGCCGGCACTGGCGGCGAGGAAGCCGCTCTCTTTGCTGCGGATCTGCTGCGTATGTACTTACGTTATGCTGACTTACATAACTACAAGACAGAAATTCTTTCTGCTAATGAAACCGGCTTAGGTGGTTACAAAGAAGTCATTATTTCCGTGAGGGGTAAAGGGGCTTACTCTCGTCTGAAGTTCGAATCCGGGGTGCACCGCGTTCAACGCATCCCTGAGACCGAATCTCAAGGCCGCATCCACACTTCCACGGTTACCGTCGCCGTCTTAGCCGAAGTGGAAGATGTCGAAATTGACATCCCCGAGTCCGATATTCAAATAGATGTCTATAAATCCGCTGGTGCTGGCGGGCAAAACGTGCAGAAAAATATGACAGCGGTGCGCATTACCCACCTGCCCACGGGGATTGTGGTCTCCTGCCAGGATGAGCGCTCACAGTTGCAAAACAAAGCTCGCGCGATGAGCGTCTTACGCGCCCGGCTTTACGAGATCGAAGAGCTAAAGCGCCAGGCAGAGCGCGATGCCACCCGGCGTTCGCAAATCGGTTCAGCCGAACGTGCCGAAAAGATCCGCACATACAACTACCCGCAATCCCGCGTGACAGATCATCGCATTAACCTTTCTTCCTATAACTTAGCTGGCGTTATGGAAGGCACCGAACTGGATACCTTCATCAACGAGCTGCAGTTAGCCGATGAAGCCGAACGTTTGGCAAGCTATGAAGCCAGCTGAGCTGTGCCTGGGAGAATTTTTACGCAGAAGCTCCCCAGAAATCAATCAGCTGGTTGAATTCCCTCAACAAACGTGCTTAGTCTTACTGGCGCACGTCATAGGCAAGCCCCAAACCTGGGTTTTAGCTCACCCAGAAGCCGCGCTTTCACGCTCCGAGCAAGCTGAGCTGCAAGCATTGCTTTCGCGCCTCAAGAAAGGCGAACCTCTTGCCTACCTCATCGGAAAACAGGAATTTTTCGGGCTCAGCTTCGAAGTTTCTCCGGATGTCCTCATCCCCCGGCCGGAAACCGAGCTGCTGGTGGAAACCGCTTCAGCTTGGCTGCGTTCGCATCCTGCTGCAGACAGCGTACTGGATGTGGGCACCGGCTCCGGCTGCATTGCCATAAGCTTAGCAGTGCATGCTCCCGTGATACGTGTTATAGCAACGGATTTATCTGCAAAGGCGCTTTCGATTGCTCAGCGAAATGCTGAAGTTCATCACGTGGAGGCACGTATTACATGCGTGCAAGCGAACCTGATCCCCAAAGATTTGGGGCGTTTCGACCTGATTTGCGCGAACCTGCCTTACATTCCTACCAGTAAGTTAGCCGAGGTCAACAGTTTACCTTTTGAGCCCAACTTAGCGCTGGATGGCGGGCACGACGGCTTAGCCGTGATCAAGCGCTGCTTGGAGTTAGCTCCAGCGCACATCTGCACGCCTGGCATGCTGCTCTTTGAAATCGAAGCCACCACAGGCAACGCTGCCTTAGCGCTTGCACGCAACGCTTTCCCCCAAGCTAAAATCTCTCTACTGCCGGACCTAACCGGCAAGGTACGCCTGCTCACAATCGAACTCAAGCCTTAAGATGAACGCTATAAACACGCTAATTCTTCCCATTACCGATCCGCAAGCCTTACCCCTCAGCCAGGCGTATATCCAAGCAGGCAAGCTGATCGTCTTCCCGACCGACACGCTCTACGGCTTAGCCTGCGACCCAGCCAACCCGGCTGCCTTGCGCAGCGTCTACGCCGCCAAATGCCGCTCCACGCTCAAGGCCCTGCCGGTGCTTATCGGGGCGTTCACGCAGCTTGACCAGGTAGTGCAGCGCGTTCCGCCCCAAGCACGGCGCCTAATGGAACGCTTTTGGCCAGGCGCGCTTACGCTGGTGCTGCCCAAGCAAGCTCACTTGCCTAGCGAGCTTACGCCCTACCCAGGCTTAGCGGTGCGCATGCCCGATCATCCTTTTACCTTGCAGCTGCTACAAGCATTGGGACCGCTCGCTGTGACCAGTGCTAACCTCTCAGACCAAGCCAACCCGCAAACCGCGCAAGAAGTATTCGCGCAGCTCGCCAGCCGGGTGGATTTGATTTTGGATGGCGGCAAGCTCAAGATTGGACAGGCTTCTACGGTTATCGATTGCACGGGAGCCGAGCCTGCGCTCCTGCGCGCCGGGCCGATTCCATTTGAAACGCTCATGCAAGTTTGGCAAGAAGAATAAAGGCAAGCATTTTCCCCAATAGCCATTAAAAAGCTGCTCCGTTTTAGCGGAGCAGCTTTTTGCTACAGATTGAAGTATGTGCTTAATCTTCCGGCGTGTCAGATGTTTGCACTTGTACGGCTTGCGCTTCGCGTGCTGCTTTGCGCTTTTTGGCACCTTTGCGCACAAAGTACACAATCAAGCCAATAGGCAGCAAGAAGGGCACCCAAATAATCACGAACTTGATTAGTGCTGTGCCCACATCTTGAGCAACACGGACCAGTGTTTGGATAGCTTCTTTCGCCACGCCAGCAGGTTTCCAGGGTCCAATCTGCAAGGGTTGCAGCGAGGCTTCAGCCACAAACTCTACACTGAGCGCAGAAAGCGCGGCAGATTCTTCCAAATACTTAATGCGGCCCTCTAATACCTCAATTTGGCTGCGAATCTCGGTCAGCTCTCTAAAGATATCCAGTGTATATTCCAAGTCCGGAGCCTGATCTAACAGCTCAACGAGTTGGGCTTCAGCTGCCTGTAGGTTACGCAAGCGCGCTTGCGAATCGACATACTCTGCGGTTACATCTTCGCCGGTGACACTTTCGGAAAGGACTCCTGTTTTAGGGTCAGCGGCTAATTCGCGCACTTTTTGCATCATTTCGTCCAGGCGTTCCGCTGGCACGCGCACCATCACCGAAGCATAAATATAAGTCTGACCACTCCTTGTGGAATTCCACTGGTTAGAGTTAACTACATACCCTTGCATACTTTCAGCCAATTGAACGACGGTGTGCATCGCTTCTGCTGGATCCGCCACCGAGACGCGCATTTCAGCCCGCTTCACCACTAAGCGTTCGGTAGTCTCGCCTTGCGCAGAACCGGAAACCAGCGTTGTACCTGAATCGTCTGACTTACTCTCTTCCATAGCGGCCCTATATGGAGGGGCTTCCGTTGGAACAGGAAAAACCTCTTCGGCGCTCTGGCGGCCTGCACAACCCATCAAAAGGAAAATAAACAGCAGGCTTAGTACTTTCCATCTCTTCTTCATATTCACTCCTTTTATCTTCTTCGAATTTGAGATCTAGAATTTAGACGCTGAATTGGCTCTCGGTGTTCCAATCAACCGATTTACATCCCGTATGCTAAGCGCATAGCATGAATTGAGGGAATTCCTAAGGCTAAGATTTCTTTTTGGACACGATCAACATCATAAGCAATACGGTGATAAGTCCAAATATCTTCTTCGCTATCCCAGACCACATAAGCGGCGCGCGGGTCGCGGTCGCGCGGCTGCCCAACGGAGCCCGGATTGAGAATGAAACGCCGCTCCGAACGCCACATATCGCCAGAAGAAGGCATCAAGATCATTGTAGACTTAGGACCATTTTCCACGAAAATGACTGGGATGTGCGAATGTCCGATTAGGCAGACTTGGGTTTCAAAAGCTGAGAAATTGCGCTCTGCCACCTTAGCGCTAATCACATATTCCCAAATCGGGTCGCGCGGGCTGCCATGGGCGAGGGTTACGCCACCCTGCACTGTTTTTGGCTGCAGCAGATCGAGAAATTGGCGGGATTCTTCATTTAACAGCCGCATCTGCACCTCAATCGCTCTGCGGGCTTCTTCATTGAAAGTCCATAGGTCGATAAAACCTAATGCAGCGGCGTCGTGGTTACCCAGCAGGCAGGTTAGGTTGGGTAAACTCTTGAGAATCTGTACGCATTCGTTGGGCTCGGGTCCATAACCCACGACATCCCCCAAGCACCACACGCGATCAAACGCTCCGGCATCCTCCAAAACCGCAAGCAGAGCAGTAGCGTTGGAATGAACGTCGGAGATGATCAGGGTTTTCACAAGGCTACGGCATGCCGAACGTAAAGGTCCAGGTTCCGTTTGCCTCCTCGAGCGTGGAACTATTACCGATGAGGTTTATCCAGGTGTTGCCCGGCTTGAGTGGGAAGGGATTGCCCTCAGCATCCAAGAAAACCATGGGTTTATCTGGGTCAACCGTTTTCCAGACAATCGGATAAGCCTTGCCATCACGGAAGAGGATGGCGTTGTTGCCCGTGGTGTTATCCCATACGCCAATAGCGTGCAGTACGCTGGTATATTCAGTGTAATTGGCATAAGCTATAATGACGTTAGAAAAAGCTAACTGCTCATTGGTCAGGCGGTCCACTAACGGGATCATTTCACTATAATTATAGGCATTCTCAATCCAGCGCAAGTACTTGCCACTATCGGAGTCATAGACCCAATCCCCTTTATTATAGTAGTTATATATAAGGGTAGCTTTTTCGCCTGGTTCTCCGCCAGCGGGTACTTTACTATCAAACAGCATGCCGGTCAAATCGGGATTGTCAATTTGGACGCCTTTGGCTTTCATCACAGTGGTAATATCTGCGGTATTGGCAAATACCCCGGTGACGGTGTAATCATCGCGGCAAAGTCCAGGGCAGTTGCCCTCGGTAATAATCCGGTCGCCTAACAGCTCCGTAATACGCGGGAAAACGTTTTCTTGATTGGCACCCGACATTGCTAACACGCCTTGGTACATACGGGTCAGCTCCGGATCCACCAGCCGGCCGGAACGCACTGGCCCAACCTTTTCACAATCTTGGCCGTAATAAATTGCATTAAAACGGTTGGACCCTCCGCCGATGTAATATTCAAAGACAATATCCGCAAAGGAAAGCCCGGCATGCGGACGGCCAGATGCCGGATAGTTAGCTACTTTAACCAGCACCGGCCGGCGCTTGAGCAGGTCGGGGTTTTCCACCTTCAAGCCAGTGAGCGGGTTCACCCCTTCTGGAAACTCATCCGGACCAACCGAAGTGTTTCCTTGCGTCGAGGTAGGTGTTGGTAAAGGCGTCGGAGTACCAGTAGGCGTAGCGGTAGCCGGCTGCTCCGTGGGCGCCATTGCGGTAAGCGTTCGCACAACGGCAGTTTGCTCGTCAGGGCTAAGGGTTACGCTCGGTATGGCACTGCCATTGCAAGCTGAAATTAGTAAGACAACAAAAAGAGAGACGGTCAATATGACAGATTTATGCTTCATTATTTACATTCTCCAATCGCTATTGTACCGCAAGTAAGCATCGCAAATTTAAGGGCAAGCTTGTGTCTCGTTTATAAAACGAGCCAAACCTGTAAAAGTTCCCTCGCAAAGGTAACTTTAATCAAGCAGTTGATCAATGCGGCTGACGCCTATATTAAAGTATTTCGCCAAAGGATGATGCACGATGATGGCGGCAGTGGACTGCTCCGGCACAAGCTGATAGGCTGGCGTCAGGTGCATTCCTAAGGCGTTTTCTGCCGGCAGCAGGTTGAACACCTTACGATGATCCGCCAGGTCAGGGATAGCAGGGTAGCCCCAAGAGTAGCGCAAGCCTTGCTTCTCCCGCATGCCAAGTTCCCGCCGGATGTGATCGTGCAGGTAATCAGCCGCAGCCTCCGCCATCTGCACCGCCAAGCCATGCACAAAGTAGGCTTCAGAGTAATTTTGCGCAGCTTCCAGCTCAGTAAAATGCTGGCTGGCGGCTTCCCCCACCGTCACCACTTGCAGGGCTACCACATCAAAGCGCTCCGAGCCCACTGGCATAAAGTAATCAGCCAAAGAGAGCCCCTCCCCTTCAGCTTGCCGCGGGAATTCAAATCGCTCCAGCTCGCGCGGCTTGGTGTCCGCTAAGCTCTCTGGATAATACAGGATGAGCGTGTTGCCGTCAGCCAGCGCCGGCCAATAGCCATACACACCTTGCGGCTTGAGCCAGCCATGCTTTTCGGCATCCGCCAGCATTCTGAGGCGCCTGGCATCAAACTCAGCTTTCAGGCGCTGCCACTCTTCTCCATGTGCGTTTTTCGCGCCCCATGAGAGGCGGTACAGTTCATTCAAGCTGAGATGGTCCGCCACCAAAGGCAGCGGCATGGATGCCACCAAGCGCGGACCCCACTCCGAGACTGTAGGAATAAACTCCGCTGGTGGGAGGTTGCGTTCTTTAGCTGCTACCTTAACGGGTTCTGCTGTGGTGCGCTCCGCGGCAAATTCATGCTCCGATTTGCGCCGCAGGTCAGTCAAGCTCTGTTGGTAGCGCTGCGGGTCGGCTAAGGTTTCCATTACCGCTAAACCTTCAAAGGCATCCTTACAGTAATATACACCGGGCGCATACAGCTCGCCATCGTCGCATTTGAGGATGCGCCAACCAAAGCGCGCGTTGATGGCCGCCCCGCCAATCAGCACCGGGAAGTCCAGCTTACGGCGGTGCAATTCATTCACGATTAGGGGCATTTGCTTACTGGTCGAAACGAGCAGCGCGCTCAAGCCGATCGCCGTCGCATGCTCGTCAACTGCCGTCTGGATAATCATTTCCGCCGGCACCTGCTTGCCCAGGTCCACGACCTCGTAGCCATTGTTGGAGATGATCGTCTTGACTAAGTTCTTGCCAATATCGTGCACATCGCCGTAGACCGTAGCCAGCACCAACTTACCTTTGCTGGCACCTTGCTTTTTCTCGAGGTAATTCTCCAGGTGCGCCACGGCTTTTTTCATCACCTCAGCCGATTGGAGCACAAAGGGAAGGATCAGCTCACCCGCGCCAAAGCGGTCACCGACCTCTTTCATTGCCGGCAGCAAGATGGTGTTGAGGATCTCCACGGCGGTTTGGCTCTTAGGCTGCTCAGGATGCTCCGCCAGGATCGCGTCGATGTCTTCCTCAACGCCTGCCTTTTGCCGGCGCAGGATGCGCTCCCGCAGGCGTTGGCTCGCGCTCAGCCCTTCGAAGGGGTCAGCTTTTTGTCCCGTATCCCCTGCAGCTTCAGGGTTGGCATCGAAATAAGCGATGAGATCAGCTAATGTGTTCTCGTGCTTATTGAAAATCAAGGCTTCAGCCAGTTCGCGTTCTTCTGGCAGGATTTCCGCATACGGTTTGATTTGCGCGGGATTCACGATAGCCATATCCAAGCCTGCAGCAACGGCATGATATAGGAACACACTGTTGATTACCTTGCGCGAAGCTGGCGAGAGCCCAAAAGATACGTTGCTGACGCCCAGCGAGGTATGCACGCCGGGTAAGGCTTGCTTAATGAGCGTGATCCCGCGCAGGGTCTCAACTGCCGAGTTGCGGTAAACCTCTTCCCCAGTGGCGAGCGTGAAGGTCAGGTCGTCGAAGACCAGATCTTGCGGCTGCAGACCGCATTCGTCCACAGCTAAGTGATAAATACGTTGGGCGACTTCCAGCTTGCGCTCCGCAGTCTTCGCCATGCCTTGCTCATCGATGGTGAGCGCCAGCACAGCAGCACTGTATTGCCTGGCGAGCGCAAAGATGCGCCGTGCTCTAGCCTCGCCGGATTCCAGATTAGTAGAATTAATCAGGCAGCGCCCAGGCACTGCCTTTAATGCTGCTTCAATGACCTCTGGCTCGGTCGAGTCAATGATCAACGGTACGGGCACCTCCAATGAGAGGCGCTTGACCAGCTTAGCCATCAGTTCGGCTTCATTGCTGCGTTCGGTAAGTGCTACGCTCACGTCCAGCCCATGTGCGCCGTTTTCCACCTGCTCACGTGCAATTTGCAGCATCCCGTCGAAATCCTCCGCCAGCAGCAAACGCTTGAACGCCCGTGAGCCTTGCGCGTTCAGGCGCTCACCCACCAAGAAGGGCACTGGCTGCTGCTCGATGGGCACAGCTTGCACAGGTGAGGCTAACTCCGCCTCGGGTTGCGGCGCGGGGCGCTCTGGCAGATTTTGGGGCAGCTTAGCCACCAGCTCACGGATGTGCTCCGGACGCGTACCGCAGCAGCCACCCACCACCCGCACGCCATAATCGCGCACATACTCCGCGAGCAAATCCGAAAACGGTCCGGGCTGCATGGGGTAAACCGCCTCACCGTTTACGTTCATCGGCAAGCCAGCATTGGGGATCACTGAAATCGGCAGCGTAGCGTGCTCGCTCAGGTAAGCTACGGAAGGGCGCATATGCTCGGGACCCGTGGAACAGTTCATGCCGATCACACTCACACCCATCCCCTGGAGGATAGCGGTTACCGCAGTGATATCCGAACCTAAAAGCATCTTGCCGTTCACATCAAAGGTTACTTGCGCCTGAATGGGCAATATTACGCCTTCTTCTTCAAAGGCCCGCTGGATACCATTAATCGCTGCCTTTACCTCGAGGATATCCTGCTGCGTCTCCAGCAGCAGCAAATCCGCCCCGCCCTGGATGAGGCCTACAGCCTGCTCGCGGAAGACATCAGCTAACTCCTCAAAGGTGATATCCGACATTTGCGGGTCATCCGTGGAAATAAGCTTGCCTGATGGACCCATGGAGCCGGCTACAAAGCGCGGTTTTTCAGGTGTGCTGAAGCTATCTGCCACACGGCGGGCAAGCTGTGCGGCTGCGCGGTTGAGCTCGATGACACGGTCAGCTAAGCCGTAATCGGCTAAGGTGAGGCGGTTAGCGCGGAAGGTGTCTGTCTCGATGACGTCCGCGCCGGCTTCGAGATAGGCGCGATGAACACTGGCAATGATATCTGGTGAAGAAAGGACCAGGGCGTCATTGCAGCCCACGAGCGCTTTCCCGCCAAAATCGGCTTCCGTGAGCTTCATGCTCTGCAGCATGGTGCCCATAGCACCATCAAACACTAAGACACGCTCTTTAAGCGCATCTAAATATGCAGTCTTCCTGACAATCGTTTTAGTTTCTTGCACAGCAGCCTCAATAAGAATAATCCAATGAATTGAAAAAGTTTAACATAACCGCAATGATGCGTCAATTAATTAGTCTTACAAGCTGAGGATATGATAGCGGCAACAGGTCATAGTGAAAAAAGATATTTTTATGATCATAAAGATGATTTTCGACTATAAGCCTTGATATTTCACCCGGTTTGGCTGAAAATGGTTTAAAATTGTTGTTGACGTGGAATTTCGAAAATACTTATTCAAAAGAGGAGGAAAAATGTCTGATTATAAATTGGAAGACGAGTTTATATCACGAACCGAGAAGAATCTGAGAGCAATCGAAAAATTGAGTCGAGAGGGCGAAAGTGTCTATGAAGTTACCCAGTTAATTAACTCGCTGTTAGGTCTGTTGGTTTACCCAAGAGAAAACTTCTTTGATGAAATTCCAGAAATAACAAGGGAAACAATGATTAAGCAGGGATGGCCTCTTCCCGATGAAGAAATTTCACAGATTCAAAATCTACGAGACCTTGTGAAAAACATGAGAAATGCTGTCGCTCATATTAACATTGAATTTAGCGCAAATAAGAATGAAATCGAAGGTATACGGTTCAAGAATTATGACATTCATGACGAAGGTCGGAAAAAACCATTGTGGATAGGAGTATATAAACTTGAACCCTTGAAAAAATTTGTTAATATGTTATTGGCTCGTATCAGTAAAAATAAACCTTTGAGGTGAATGGAATGTCCATTTCTTGGTATGACTTTTTGATTATGTCCGGAATCATTAGTGGCTCAGTCGTTCCCAGCGTGATAGAGAATGTAATTAATTGGAATTATGATGATGAAAAACATCGAGTGGAAAACCACTTGGAAAGCTTAGGCATCAAATTCACATCCAATTATGAGTCTATCATCATCCTTGACCCAAATATGGAATTTGATCAAATAGACCCCTTGCTGCAAAAACATTATCGTGGTGGACATGAGAGTGGGGAACCGAACATAACAAGAGACATAGACTTGGTCGAGCCACCCATGCGTGGTGTCGTTGTCCAGATAAACCGGTTGGGTCTTCCAACAACGGGTTCTTGTGCTGGTCATATTCATCAAAATGGAAGAACTCTTCCATGGCTAACCTTTATAACCAGGAAGGACACACAGATAGCTCTTGAACTCTTTAAGTCATTTTCAATACCGGTCCAATATCATTTTTTAAATGGCATCCAATTGAGGGCTGAGAGAGACGAACTTTACCAGTTGTCTCTCAGACTAAGTGAAATCCGAAGCATCGAGCATATTAAGAACAGCATAATTGAGACAAGAAAACAAACCCTCTTAGAATTACTTCGAATTCCTGGCGAGACAGGTAACGAAGAGGCTGTCAGGGAATATGTGCTAGATGAGCTGGAAAAGATTAACTCTAAAAGGAGATATCTGGAATTCAGAGTTGACGATGCGGGGAATATCTTGGGTTCTACCATTTCATTACGAACGAGAAGAAGAATTTCCAGAAGATCCACTGAAGATTCTGGTAAAAAAAATGTTGTTAGCTGCTCATCTTGATGTGAAGAGTGAATTTTCCCCGTCGGATCAGCTTATAGAAAAAGATAATATTATCAAAAGGCAAAAAGGCATCCTGGGGGCAGACGACCGCGCAGGTGTTGCGATAATCTTGAACTTACTTAAAGAAGTGGGGGACTTCAGAGATATCCCACCTCTAAAATTTATCTTTACGGTTGGCGAGGAAGAAGGGCAATACGGAGCTGAAGCAATCAATCCTGATTTTTATGAGGATGTTTCATGTGGAATAAGCTTGGATCGAAAAAATTGTCATGATATTGTGTATAAATCCAGTTCCAAAGAATATTCAAATCTAGAATTTGCGGAAAGGGTGGCGAGAGTGTCAAGTCAAATTTTTTCTGATGAAAACGTATTTGTACCATGTCAGGGCGGTGTATCAGACTTGCGCGTTTGGAGTGAAAAGGATGCTCGACCTTGTGTGAACTTATCCGTCGGCTACTTTGATGAACACAAAGAAAATGAAAGATTGAACCTAATCTGCTGGGACAGGACACATCAACTTGTGGCGGAAATAATAGGTAGATTTAGTCTTGGTTAAGTATTAAGATACCACTATTGTGATTTCGGCTCAGGGCGGCTTAACGTAGGTCCCATTCCGTTATAATTAGCCCATGATCAAACTCCTGCACTTTGCTGATGCACATATTGACATGGCCAATTACGGATAGCACGACGCCGCCACCGTTCTACCGCTACGTGTGATGGATTTCCTGATATAATTTCATCCATGGAAACGCCACCCAAAGCTACCGCCACTTTTAAAGATTTTCTTCCCGCTTTCATCATCCTCATCTTAGCTGGCGGCGGAGGCTTGGCACTGGTAACCTTATTCACTTTACCGACCCTCGGTCCCCGCTGGCTGTTTTTCTTCTTCCTGGTGTTGCTCGTCTCAGGGATTGCTCTGCCCATCGCCTATTTGCTCAATCGACGCTTCCCAAGCAACCCGCCGGTGGAAAACACCGTCATCATTCGCGAAGCGCTCTTGGCAGGTATCCTTGTTGCACTTCTCGCTTGGATGCGCATGGGGCGCCTGCTAACTTTCCCCCTCGCCATTTTGCTCGCGGCAGCCTTCATTTTGGTTGAATTCCTTTTGCGCCTGTGGGAGCGCGGGCATTGGAAACCACAGCAACCCAACCCCTAGCCCTATGAGCACTTTTCGTCAGATCCCCTCGGTCGATCGTCTATTGGGGCATCCTTATACCGAGGGGTTGATTGCCACCTACGGACGGGAATGGGTGACCCAAGCCATTCGTGAAGTGCTTACAGACGTGCGTGACAACCTACAGGAAGGGCAAGCTCTCCCCAACGAAACTGAACTACTCGACCAGGTTTATGACAAACTGCAAACGCAAGCCAAGCCCACCCTGCAGCCAGTCATCAACGCCACGGGTGTGCTGATTCACACGAACTTAGGCCGTGCGCCGCTATCTCAAGCTGCCATTGAGGCAATGAAGGTTGTTGCGGCTGGTTATTCCAATTTGGAATATGACTTAACTGCCGGCAAGCGCGGCAAGCGCGATTTGCATGCTGAGGCTTACCTCACCCGCCTGACTGGTGCAGAAGCTGCCTTAGTGGTCAATAACAACGCTGGGGGGGTGCTTCTTGCCCTCACAGCACTGGCGCGGCGCAAACAGGTGGCTGTCTCGCGTACGCAGCTGGTCGAGATCGGTGGAGGCTTCCGTATCCCCGACGTGCTGCGCGCTTCGGGGGCACACCTCTTGGAGGTCGGCACCACCAACCGCACGCACCTCAGAGATTTTCAAGAAGCTATTGCTGCCGGTGCGGACCTGCTGCTCCTGACGCATCACTCCAACTTCAAAATCATCGGGTTTGCCACCGAGCCAAGCCTTGCGGAGCTCGTGGAACTGGCGCATGACGCTGGTTTACCGCTGGTGTTTGATTTGGGTTCCGGCGCGCTGCTCGATACCGCCAAGTATGGGTTGGCGCACGAGCTGACCGTGCAAGAAGCCGTCACAGCCGGTGCCGACCTGGTATGCTTTTCTGGCGATAAACTTCTCGGCGGACCGCAAGCTGGTATTATCGTGGGTAAAAAGCAATTAGTTCAAAAGCTGCGCCGGCATGCGCTTTACCGCGCCTTGCGTCCGGATAAGCTCTGCCTCAGTGCGCTCTCTGCTACCCTGTTGCATTACCTGAAAGGCGAAGCAGAGCAAGCCATCCCCATTTACCAGATGCTCAACCGCAGCGCCGAATCTCTACAGGCACAGGCACAATCTTGGCAGCAAAAACTTGGCGTTGGTGAAATTCTGCCAGGTTACTCAACTGTGGGTGGGGGCAGCCTGCCAGAAGAAACTTTGCCGACTTGGCTGCTCGCGCTGGAAGCCAAATCTCCACAAAAGCTATTAGCAGCCTTGCGCGCTTGCCAGCCGCCCATCATCGCCCGCATCGAGAATGACCGCGTCGTTCTGGACCCACGCACTATACAGCCAGAAGAGGAAGATGTCTTACTGGCTGGGTTACAATCTGTTATTCGAAAAGAGGACCAACGTAAATGAAACAAGAGATTGATGCTTTGATGCACCAGCAGCACGCCGATGCGCTCTGGATCAGCGGAGCCGCCTTACATAACCCTGCTATGGTCTACTTTACCGGCGGGATTCACGTTACACAGGCAGATTTGTTTTACCGACCTAGGCAGGAACCCGTGCTCTTTTGCGGTCCGATGGAACGCGATGAGGCAGCAAAAACGGGCTTCCGCTTAAGGAGCTATGCAGATTTTGATTATTATGCTTACCTCAAACAAGCCCAAGGTGATGTGCTGAAAGCACAAGGCTTGCGCTACCAACAGATGTTGGAAGATATCGGCTTAACCCAAGGAAAAGTGGTGCTTTATGGCGTGCGCGAGTTCGGTCCCTTCTATGCCCTGCTCAGCGAGCTGCAACGCTTACTGCCAAACTTGCACTTTTATGGCGACGTGAATGATGCCATTCTGCTGGAAGCCCGCGCCACCAAAGACGAAGAGGAGCTGGAGCATATCCGCCAAATGGGTAGGCTCACCACGCGTGTGGTTGCGAATACCCAAGATTTTCTCAGTGGGCATACCGTGCGCAACGAGACACTCATCAAATCCGATGGGTCCCCGCTCACAATTGGCGATGTCAAGTCACGCATCAACCTTTGGTTAGCTGAATATGGCGCCGAGAACCCCGAAGACACCATCTTTGCCATTGGCAGAGATGCCGGCGTGCCCCACAGCTCTGGCACGCCATCGGACCCTATCAAGCTCGGACAGACGATAGTCTATGACATCTTCCCTTGCGAGAAAGGCGGCGGCTATTTTTATGACTTTACACGCACTTGGTGCTTAGGTTACGCACCTGACGAAGTCCAACAAATGTATGCCCAGGTTTTGGAGATTTACAACACTGTGGCAGCCGAGCTGAGCTTAGACATCAACCCGAATACGTTACAACTCCGCACGTGTGAGCTTTTTGAAGCCAAAGGACACGAGACCGTACGCAAAAACCCGCGGGTGACCCAAGGCTATGTGCATAGCTTAGGGCATGGTGTCGGGCTGGACGTTCACGAAAAGCCTTGGTTCGGTCAGGCAGATGACCCCCGCAATAACCTTAGACCAGGCTCTGTATTTACACTCGAGCCCGGGTTATACTATCCGGAGAAAGGATATGGCATCCGCCTGGAGGATACTTACTACGTCAGCCAAGCTGGAAAGTTTGCCAAGTTCGTGGATTACCCGATGGATTTGGTAATTCCTATGCCTGCTAAGTGAGATGAAAACGACGGAATATCGCATTTTAGGCATCGAAAGCTCTTGTGATGAGACGGCAGCAGCCGTAGTGAGCAGCGGTAGAGAGATCCTCAGCTCGGTAATCGCCAGCCAAGCAGACTTACACGCCCAGTTTGGCGGCGTTTACCCTGAAATCGCCTCCCGCGAGCATATCAAAGCAGTGTATGCAACAGTCGACCAAGCACTTCAGCAAGCCCATCTGGAGCTGGCGGACCTGGATGCCATTGCCGTAACCCGCGGACCAGGTTTAGCCGGCTCGTTGGTTGTTGGAGCGAATATGGCTAAAGCCATCGCGCTTGGGAGTGGTCTGCCCATTATTGGCGTCAATCACTTAGAAGGTCATATTTATTCCGCTTGGCTTTATGCAAGTGGTAATGTTCCCGGACCAGAACCACAATTCCCTCTCATTGCCTTGCTGGTCTCTGGCGGGCATACTGAACTGATCCTTATGCGCGATCACCTGCAATACGAACGCTTAGGCAGCACGGTAGATGACGCCGCCGGTGAGTCTTTTGATAAAGTTGCGCGGCTGCTCGGGTTAGGTTACCCTGGTGGACCTTCCATCCAGAAAGCTGCCCAGGAAGGCAACCCCAAAGCTTTTCACTTCCCCAAAGCGAAACTTTCGGAGCCATATAACTTTTCTTTTAGCGGGCTTAAGACGGCGGTATTGCGCACCGTAGAAGAACTAAAGGCTTCTGGCAAAGCCTTGCCCGTTGCAGATTTGGCTGCCAGCTTCCAACAAGCGGTCGTCGCCGTTCTTTATGAGAAAACCATACAAGCTGCGGAGGAATTTGGTGCACGGGAGCTCATCGTGGCGGGAGGAGTAAGCGCGAATAAAGCCCTCAGGGAAACTTTCCGCTCACAAGTAAATTATAAGGTACATATCCCGCACATCAGCCTGTGCACGGATAATGCTGCCATGATCGCTGCCGCTGGCTACCAACATTTCATTCGCAAACAACTAGATGATTTGAGTTTTGATGTTTTGCCCAACTGGCCATTGGTTGCCACAATGGAGGTTTAGGGAAGCGCAAGAAAATGTATGGGTCGATTTGATGCCAGGCATGGCAAAAGGAGAGCACCTTGGAGGCTAAACCAGAACCCAACTCACCAGTGAACGGTTCAAAACGCAGCCAAACCAGAACAAGCTGCCAACCCCAAAAAATTGGAGCAATGCGCTATGGGGAACCTTGCCCTTATTGTTTGGTCGGAACCGTAGAGTACGATGGACAGCTAAATCTTGTCTGTCAAAATTGTGGCAAGGTACAAACAGGTGTCTTCACCTGATAAATCAAACACACTGACCAGTTGGTCAGAAATTAAGGAGTAAAAATGGAAGCAAAAGCAATATGGCAAGGGGATATGGCGTTTACAGGCACAGCCGATACTGGTTTTGAGGTCCGCATGGACGCAAGTGAAACCTCTGGCGGGCATAATTCAGGCTTCCGCCCAATGGAACTCTTAGCCATGGGTACGGCAGGCTGCACCGGTATGGACGTGATTTCTATCCTCAGGAAGAAACGCGCTGAAGTTAAGGGATTTGAAGTGCGCGTCCATGTAGACCAAGCTGAAACCTATCCCCACGTCTTCACAAAGATGCAAATTGAATATGTGGTCACCGGGCACAATATCAAGCGAGACGATGTGGAGCGTGCTGTCGAGCTCTCAAAGGAAAAATACTGCCCAGGCATCGCCATGTTCAAGCAAGTCATGGAGATGGATTACATTATCACCATACAAGAAGCCGAAGCATAAGCAGTATTTGGCTTACCACACAATCATGATGATCCCGCAAAGATGCGGGATCTCTTTTCTGGTAGAATCAGCAACCATATGAGGTTCGCTTGAAATCTAGCAAATTAGTCCTGCTTTCGCTTTCTCTCGTTCTGTTGGTTGGGGCTTGCACCGGAGGGCAAACCAGCACGATGGTCTTCACCCTACCTGCGCCTCAAGTACAACTAACTGATTCCCCCACGATTTTTCCAAGTACGTCGCCTACAGCAACACAGCTGGCTCCTCTCTTTGATATCCCGCAAAACCGAACCCATTATGAGCTCAACCTAACCCTAAATTACTATACGCAATATGGTATTGTCGAGGAAATTATTACCTATACGAACCGCAGCGCGCAGGTTTTTGAGGAGCTCTTACTTTCCATCCCGCCTAAGAACTACCCCGGGAGCTTCACGCTGTGGAGCCTAAGCGATGCAGCTGGCAACCTCATCACCAACTGGCGTGAGGAGGGCATCAATCTCCACGTGCCGCTCGCGAAGCCTCTGCAGCCAAACCAAACCACCAGCTTGAGGCTTAATTTCCGCTTGGATTTCCCCACAGTCAAGGGCACATTTGGCGTTTCTGGCAGGCAAACGAACCTTGTGAATTGGTATCCCTACATTCCGCCCTACGATGAAACTGAGGGATGGATCACACACCCGCAACAAGTGGTCAATAACATGGTTGTGGGAGAATATGTGGTCAATGAAGTGGCTGATTTTGACGTCACCCTCAAGCTCACTGACCGCGAGGAACTGATTGAGGTGGCAGCTAGCGCTCCGGCTGTGGAAGCCAACGGCGTACGCAGCTATCACTTGGAGTTAGCACGCGGCTTTGCATTCTCGATTAGCGACAGCTACTTCGAGCACGAAATCGTGGAAGATGGCGTGCGCATTCACTCTTACGTCTTCATGGAAGCCCAAGATGCCGGCAAGGCTGTGACTGAGATCGCCGCGCAAGCGCTCAAGCTGTTTGGGGAGCTTTACTATCCCTATCCGCGGGAAATGCTGACCATTGTTGCCGCGGATTTCCTGCACAATATGGAAATGGATGGGATGGTGATGATCAGCTATGGGGTGTTCGATTTCTATAATGGCACGCCTAAAAACAACCTGACTATCATGACGGCGCACGAGGTTTCCCATCAATGGTTTTACAGCCTGGTAGGCAACGACCAAGCCAAGGAGCCTTGGTTGGATGAAGCCTTAGCCACCTATAACGAAGTCCTCTATTATCAACGCTATCATCCCGACCTTGTTCAGTGGTGGTGGGATGTGCGTGTGAACCATTATATCCCTCAAGGTGATGTGAACAGCGATATCTATATCGCAGGCGGCTACGAGTCTTATCGCAATGCAGTATATCTGCGTGGTGCTATGTTCTTGCAGGAAATCCGCGATGCCGTGGGTGATGAAGCTTTCTTCGCCGCCCTTAAGGATTACGCCCTCAATAATACCTATAAAATCGCTACATCCGAAGACTTTTTTGACTCATTAGCGAAATACAGCGCAGTAGACTTATCCCCGATTTTGGCAAGATATTTTTCCGATTAGGCTAATTTTTGCGATTATGAAGAGAACGGTTCTTTAAATATTGAAACTGACACACATTCCATGCCAACATCACGCCATTAACGCTTTACGAGTCAGCTTGACAGATTCTGGAGAGGCGATTAAGATGCGTTTTTGGAGTAGCTATGAATAAATCTCATAATAACAACTCAGAGGAACTTCTGGAGAACAATCCCGCAGAAAACACCTCAGAATTACCCACTTCTCAAGAACAAACTAATACGTGGTACAGCCAGCCGGCTGGATTAGTTTCGCTGTTTCTAATTGTCGCTGCGTTGATCCTCCTGGCGCTGTGGCTCAGCAAGGATACTGGTAAAGCTAACCCCGTATCGACTACTGATGCATCCATGCTCGGCAAGCCTGCCATTTTTCTCAAGACTAAAGATCTGACGCCTACACCAAGGCTTGCCCCGACCCCAACCGTTGAACCTCGCACGGAGGTTATTACCTATACCATCCAACAAGGCGATACCATCTTTAGCATTGCCGCCAAGTTCAATTTATCTCCGGATACCATTCTCTGGGGGAATTGGTACGAACTAGGCGACGATTTATCGCTTTACTACCCGGGTCGCACAATTTATATCCTGCCAGTGGATGGGGTTTATCACCTCTGGCATCAGGACGATGGGCTGAATGGCGTCTCCAAGTTTTATGGCGTCACGCCGGATGACATTATCGACTTCCCGGCTAACCACCTCGATCGTGCTACGTTGGGCAACCTCAGCTCGCCTAATATCGCGCCGGGTACGAGGCTGGTTGTGCCTGGCGGCACACGTCCCGAAACCCTTTCTCCCGATAGTGTGCTGACCTATGCCGCCAGCCGACTGATTCGCGAGCTCCCCTTAGGGACACCCGAATCTTTCCCGGCTCCGCGCAAGCAGATTATTGCGTACGAAGTTCAGCCACAAGAAAACCTTTTTTCTATAGCTGAGAAATTCGGCTTGGAACCGGAGACTGTCCTATGGGCAAACCGCTATCTGATTGGTGATACCCCCGATGGTATCTATCCTGGGCAAAAGCTGTTCATTTTG
>LDZT01010716.1_pt1 | contig 20494 bp, 10 predicted proteins | sample 615521 | NCBI WGS metagenome assembly LDZT01 (sample SAMN03408292, study PRJNA278302) | terrestrial metagenome | isolation source: oil reservoir sample SB1 | place: USA: Alaska, North Slope, Schrader Bluff formation | collected 2011-09
AGATAGTAAAAGGATTCACTGAAAAATATAATATCAATAAATTGGTATATTTTGAAATATTTTACGATCCAGAAAATGCAATTTTGAGAGAAAAACAGATAAAAGCGGGTTCAAGGAACAAGAAGATTGAATTAATTAAAGAAATTAATCCTGAATGGAAAGATTTATACAATAAATTATAAGACATGTCATTGCAAGAAAGATTAATATAATTTTACGAGATTGCTTCGGTCGTTTTACTCCCTCGCAATGACAAAAAGAACTACGAACTATACACGCAATACGCAATGCTATTGTAGTAGTTTTTCATTTATATCGATTTCGGCTTTACCCTTTAGTTCTTCTAAGAGATTTTCAAAAGCTTCTTTTTGCTTGGCAGGCAGCAAGGTTTGAATGATTTCCTCTTTAGCCTCTTCAAGTGTTTTAATAGTTTCTGGTTTTTTATCAGTAATTTTTAAAATATGAAAACCGAAATCAGTCTTAACTACTTCGCTTAACTCCTCCAATTCTAAGGAAAATACTACATCTTCAATTTCTGGAATTATTGTACCCTTAGACAAATACCCTAAATCTCCACCCTTAGCAGCACTGGGACCGGTAGATTTTTCTATAGCAATTTCGCTAAAGTCTTCTCCAGCTTTTAATTGTTCTAGAACATTTTTAGCCTCTTCCTCGGTCTCTAATAAAATATTATATAAATGGACTTGCTCTTTTTCGGTGAAACTATCCTTGTTTAGTTTATAATATTCCGAAATCTCTTCATTATTAACATCTATTTTATCTAATATTTCTCTTTCTATTAAAGCTTGGACCAATATTTGTTCGGTCATCTTTTTAATCTGTTCTAATACATCTTTATCTTCTTCTAAACCCATATCTTTTGCTTCTTGAATTAGCAGTTTTTCTGATATCATCTGGTCGAGTACCATACTTTTATCAAGCTGTAGTTTGTACTCTTCCGGAACCTGTTCCCATAATTGATTAAATTCACCGAGAGTAATAGTTTGTCCCCCAAATGAAGCTACTATCGTTTCAGGAGGTAAAATAGATTCAACCCCTTCCGGATTTGTTTCGGTAGTAGATGTCCCTTCATCAGCTAAAACAGAAGAGGGATTAAAAATAAAAAAAACTAAGAGGCATAAAGTTAAAATAGATGCAGTTCTAAAAATGTTCATTGATTTATTCATGAAAAAACTCCTTCCAAAATATATATTTAAATTGTAACATGTAAATTAAAGTTTATCATTTTTTAAAACCAAAGTAAAGGATATGTTTAGGTCCGTCAGTGTAAACTTTAGTGGGGTAGTTAGATAAAAAGAAGAATACTACTTTTTTTGTATCTTTTCTTCTCTTTCTTAACTCGATACTCGATACTTTCTTTGATGTATTTGAAAAACCTTTTTTAAAATGATAAACTTTATAAGTTAAATAGTAGAAACATTAAAAAATAAGGCTGGAAAGATTAAAATAATAGAAAAGGAAAAATAATGTTAAAAAAATTTATATCTTATTATAAACCATACTGGAAACTATTTGCATTGGATATGAGTTGTGCTTTTCTAATAGCAGCCATTGATTTAGTATTTCCCTTGATTACCAGGCAATTTATTAATGATATTATACCTAATAGCAAATTAAGAATATTTTATATATTTATTATAGCCCTGTTAATACTCGCTGTGGTTAGGGCAGTTTTAAATTATATTATAGATTACTGGGGACATATTGTAGGAACCAGAATGGAACGAGACATGAGAAGAGACCTCTTTGAGCATTTGCAAACTCTATCTTTTGATTATTTTGATAATGTAAAAACCGGGCATATAATGTCTCGAATAGTAAATGACCTTAGAGAAATATCTGAATTAGCTCATCATGGGCCAGAAGATTTATTTCTATCTTTGGTAATGCTTATAGGTTCATTCATTATTCTTACTACTATAGAATGGAGACTTACTTTAATTATATATAGTTTTTTACCTTTGTTAATCTGGTATGCAACTTTAAAAAGAAAAAAAATGACAGCTGCTTTTAGATTAGTCCGAAAAAGAATAGCCAATGTTAACGCACAATTAGAAAACAGTATATCCGGCATACGGATTGCAAAATCATTTACTAACGAAGAATATGAAATTGAAAAATTTAACGAGGGCAATAGAGAATTTAATAGTTCGAGGGAGTTTGCTTACAAAGCGATGGCAGAGTTTTTTGCTGGGATATTCTTTTTATCAAATATCTTAAACATTATCACCCTAAGCGTTGGTGGATTTTTTGTTTATCGGGGATATATAAATATCGGGGATTTAGTTGCCTATCTTTTATATATAAATTTCTTTCTTCAACCGATTAGAAAACTCACTAACTTTACCCAGCAATTTCAAAATGGTATGACTGGTTTTGAACGATTTGTGGAAATTATGAAAGTAAAGCCATCTATAGTAGATAAGGAAGACGCTGTTACTTTTAAAAAAATAAAAGGGAAGATTGAGTTTAAAAATGTTGCTTTTAAGTATAGCGAGGAAAAATTTGTTTTATCAAATATAAATCTTATTATAATGCCGGGAGAAACAATGGCATTAGTAGGTCCATCCGGTGGTGGAAAAACTACTCTTTGCCAGTTAATTCCCAGATTTTATGAGGTTAATGGTGGTGAAATACTAATTGATGGCATTAATATAAAAGATATAAAACTAAAATCTCTAAGGGAGAATATTGGCCTGGTTCAGCAGGATATATTTTTGTTTACCGGGACAATAAAGGAAAATATATTATATGGGAAACCCGATGCAGAAGATGCAGAAGTGGAAAAAGCGGCTAAAGATGCTAACATTCATGATTTTATTATGAGTTTACCTGAAGGATATGAGAGCTATATAGGAGAAAAAGGGATAAAGCTTTCAGGTGGTCAAAAACAGAGGATATCTCTTGCCAGAGCATTTTTAAAGAATCCTGCTATCCTCATACTTGATGAAGCTACCTCAGCTTTAGATAGTGAAGCAGAAATTATAATACAACAGGCCTTAGAAAAGCTAACTGTCGGCAGAACAGTGCTGGTAATTGCCCATAGACTATCTACTATTAAAAATGCTAACCAGATAGTGGTTTTAACTGACCAAGGAATTAAAGAAAAAGGTAATCATGATGAGCTTATTGCTAAGGATGGGTTATATGCCAAACTTTACAATGCTCAATTTAGAGGTTTCATACCGGATAAAATAGAATAAAATATAAAAGCATAGATTATCATTTATTAGAAAATCTGTAACTTTACGTTTTCCTTATAGATTTTCTTTTCTTGATTTTATTATCTTTTTCTTGTCTTTATTTAATTTTGCTTTTACTTCCAGTAAAATTTACATACATAGGATTAGTTTTTTAGAGAAACGGAGTATATTTTTTAAAATAATCTCCATATATCTGGGTGAGGTAAGATTATCCAATCTATTTAGTATTTTAGTAGGGTTAGTGTAAACTTTAGTGGGGTGATTTTGACTAAGGAAAGAGGTTTTGTTAAGATAGAACTAATAATATTTTTTAAAAGTTTTGAGGGAGGAAAATTAGATGCTTAAGTATGTGCTTGAAGTTGTACGACAAAATTTATTACCCCCCCCCCCCCCCCCGAAATCCGGGTTTTCTTTCTTATTTTTAATACTAATTTCGAAAAAATATTTTCAAGAAAGCACTATTTTTTTACAAATTAAAAACAAATTATTAATAAAAAACTCAATAGTGGCAATATGCCAGCCTTTGGGTTTTTTTATTAGGGGGGTGAAAGATAAAAAGTGAAGAGAAGAATTTCAGACACAAAAAAATTAGATAATAAAAAAAATAAGGCTAAAGAGAAAGCTTTAGAATTTGAAAAAAAATATCATGCTTTGTTTGATAAAATGCTGAACGGATTTGCCTTATGTAAACTTCTTACTGATAAAAGAGGCAACCCTGTTGATTATATTTTTCTGGAAGTAAATAAGGCTTTTGAAAAAATTAATTCTATGAAAAAGGAAGAGGTGATTAATAAAAGAGTTACTGAAGTTTTTGGATTTAAAGATATTCCTGATTTAGAAAAGTATTCCCAGGTAGCATTATATGGCAAGAATAAGGTTTTTGAAACTTATATTTCTAGGTATAATAAATATTTTAAGGTAGCATCTTACTCTCTAAGAAAAGGATATTTTGTCACTATATTCGAAGATATCACCCAACGTAAAAAAGCTGACGAAAAAATTCAAGAACTTAATGAAAAACTTAATTTACTGCTGGAGCAGCGGACTAAGGAATTAATTAAAGAACAAAATTATACAAATTATCTATTGGAAAATTCACCAGATTTTCAGGTAACCTTGAATGCTAAAGGCAAAATTATGGGGGCAAACAGGGCTTGTGAAGAAATTATAAGAAAGGACAAAGAAGAATTAATAGGCCACTCTATATATAAATATTTACCCAAAGAGGAAACAAAGAAGATAATAGATAAAGTATTAGATGAAAAACAAATAAAAAATATTGAGGTAACTATAAATATATCCGAGAAAGAGCCTTTAATTTTCGATTTTTCCGGTGCAGTATTTATTGATTTGCAAGGGGAAACTAGCGTCTATCTAAGTGGTAGGGATATTACCGAAAGGAGAAGATTGCAACAAGATCTTAAAGAAATAAATCAGAATTTGGAGAAAGAAATAATTAAACGAACTGGAGAATTAAAAAGGACACAAGAGCAACTCATTCAATCGGAAAAATTATCTATTATCGGGCAATTTGCGGCAGGTGTAGCTCATGAAATTAGGAATCCTTTAACTACTATGAGCTTGGCCATTCAACATTTGGAAAAAAGATGCTATGATGATTTCCAAAAAGACAAATTAGAATTAGTCCAAAAAAATATAGATCGTATTAATAAAATTATTCAGGGATTATTAACTTTTTCTCGCCCTTACAGTTTTAATTTTACCCATGAAAATATTAATGTAATTATTGAAAGATTAAAGCCAATTTTGGAAAACCTCCATCCAGATAATATAAAAAATATAAAAATAATTAAAAAATATAATTCTAAACTACCAAAAGCCTGGGTTGATTCAGATCACCTTGAACAAGTTTTTTTGAATATAGCCTTAAATGCAATAAAGGCTATGAAATATAGTGGAGAGCTTTATATTAGTACAAATTATGATCCGGAACAACAAAAAATAAAAATAAAATTTAAAGATACAGGCTGCGGTATCGCAGAAGAAAATCTTAAGAAAATATTTTATCCTTTCTTTACTACTCGCAAAGATGGTACTGGTTTAGGCCTGTCCATTTGCCAGATGATTATTAATGAGCATAAAGGAAATATTTCAGTGGAAAGTAAAATTGGCAAAGGGACAGTTTTTACTATTTTCTTGCCTCTTGAGAAAAGGAGACGAAGATAATATAATGGCTGATGTTAATATTTTAATAATCGATGATGAAGTAGATTTATGTCAGACTCTTTCGGAATTATTGGAAGGCGAAGAAGGGTATAAGGTTTCTATTGTTAATAGTGGCAAAAATGGTTTGGCAAAAATTAAGGAAGAAGTACCTGATTTAGTTCTATTGGATATAAAAATGCCAGAGATGGATGGAATAGAAACTTTAGAAAAAATAAAAGCCATTGATAAGGATATATTAGTGATTATGTTAACTGCTTATCAGACAGTAGATACTGCAGTAAAGGCAATGAAGCTTGGTGCCTATGATTATATTAGTAAACCTTTTAACTATGAAGAATTAAAGATAACTATTAAGAGAGCTCTTGAGACTCGTGATTTATCTCAGGAGGTAATTTCTTTACGGCATCAATTAAGAGAAAAATTTAGCTTCTCCAATATTATTAGAAGAAGTGATAAGATGAAAGAAGTGCTGTATAAAATTGAAAAAGTTGCCCCTACTGATACTACTATTTTAATTAGAGGAGAAAGCGGTACCGGGAAAGAACTAATTGCTAAGACTATTCATCAATATAGTACTCGAAAAGATAAACCATTTATTGCAGTTGATTGTGCTGGTCTGACGGAAACTTTAATAGAAAGTGAGTTATTTGGGCATACTAAGGGAGCTTTTACTGGAGCGATAGCGAAAAAAATAGGCAAATTTGAATTAGCTGAGGGAGGGACACTTTTTTTAGATGAGATTGGTAATTTGCCAGTTAATATTCAAGTAAAACTATTAAGAGTACTTCAGGAGAGAGAGATAAATCGTATTGGGGAAAAATATCCTATAAAGATTGATGTGCGGATTATTGTAGCTACGAATGCTAACTTAGAGAAAGCTATGAAGAGAGGGACTTTTAGAGAGGATCTCTATTATCGTGTCAATGTTTTTTCTATCTTTCTTCCTCCCTTAAGAGAAAAAAAAGAGGATATACCTTTATTAGCCTTACATTTTTTAAATCAGTTTAATTATAATATATTGGGTAAGAATGTTAAGAATATTTCAGAAGAAAGCATAAAGCTATTGGTTGATTATTCCTGGCCTGGCAATGTTCGAGAACTCCAAAATGTTATTCAACAGGCAATTATTATGGCTGAAGATGTTATTTTGCCAGAACATTTGCCTCATTATATAAAAGAAACGAATGTCGAAACAAAGGCAGATAAAAACCCTGTAGGGGCAGACCTTGTGTCTACCCTTCCCTATGACTTCTCCCTTAAAAAGATGATTAATCAGCTTTCCCAAAACGCAGAAAGAAAAGTTATCTCAGATGTCTTAAAAAGAACTAATTGGAATAAAGCCGAAGCCGCCAGATTATTAAAGATAAATTATAAAACTCTCTATCTTAAGATTAAAGAATACAAAATTGAGTAGAGCTTGTTTATACATTTTACGATGTATCCCAATATCCCGTAGGGGCGTATTGCATACGCCCTCATTAATAAAATTTCTAAATCAACCCGCGTTGGATAAATCCGACCTAAAATAATAAAACTAAATATATATTTTCGTAGGACGGGCTCTCGCCTGTCTATGATTTACAAATAAAGGGCACAATTCATTGTGCCCCTACAAATAAAAAAGAAAAAACCATAATATATATGATAGCGTTTTACTATGGTCTGTAGACCATAAATATGGTATGAGAACCATAGATTGGTAAAAAAATAAAAATAAATTAAAATGTAGAGGCAGACCTTGTGTCTGCCCTAAACCCTTATTCTTAATGCATTTGGAGAAATCCGAATGCATTTTTTTATTTTAATAGAACAAGTTGGCACAATAATTGCTTCTATATAGTTAGATGTAGTGGGCACGATGAATCGTGCCCACAGGAGGAAGAAGACTAAAGAAAGATAGATTCCCGCTGCAGTTTACACTCACGAAAGTGGGTGCGGGAATGACAGGGATAGGGTATATACAATATGCCCCTACAAGGTGACAAAAGAGGTGGTGCCGATGAGAATAGTTGTTAATAAGTTAATTTAAAAAGGTAATAGAATCCGATAAAGGCAAGCCATCAGTGATGATGGCTTGCAAAGCTGCGGGTCTAAATTGGTCAATTAATTTAGACAGCTGGGCTGCCGAAGATTTTAAAGATATTAAATTTTGGGTTCTACAAAACGGAGGTGGTAGAAGAAAATTGAGAAATGTGTTCTTTTAGATTAAAAATGTTGACTTGAATTTTAAAAATTAAAAGTACAAATATAAAACGATAAAAGGAGTGAAACGAAATGAAAAAATTAATAATTGCTTTATTAGTAGTAATGTTGAGTTTAGGATTAAGCGGATTAGTTTATGCTGCTGACCAGACAGTCGAGGGTAATGTGACGGCGACGATTTCGATAACCGCACCTGCTGCCATATCAAGTTACACATTGGCGGCAAGCGCGAGCCCAGCATCGGGAGAGAATGTAGAAAAAACAGGAACTGCTGACGCACTGGATGCAAACGACCTTAAAGTGATAAGTAATACACCCTACCACATCCAAATCAACTGCGACACTCCCACCTATGGCACAGCCGGTTATATGAATAAGCATACTGGCACTGATTACGCTACGCCCGCGGTAACGCTTACTGATCCCTTCTACTGGGCGGTTAACCTCCAGGAGGGCACCACCTCCACAACGACTTCGACCTTCACGCAAATCTCTACCACCGCTTCGACCATCGCAGACATCGATGATACTGCCACTGATGATGACGGTTACCTAACAGAGATCAAGTACTCACAGCCAGTCCATTTTAGCGATCCAGTGCTATCAGGCACCAATAAGTATCGCATTGTGGTCACCTTCACCGCGGTCGCTGATTCAGCAACTGGATAGGCTAACTGAAGCCTTGGGCTGAAAAGCATAGGAGACAAAACACGGACATGAAGGGAGGCTACTGGTGGAATCTGAACCGGCAGCCTCCCTTTCCTACCAAGTTAACAAAAATAGGGGGCATAATGATGAAAGTAAAAGAAAGAGTCTTTATGGGGGTAGTACTGTGTGTAATGATATTCTACTCTGCTAGTATCTCCCTTCGGGCGGGGGGAATTACAGTGTCACCCTCTCTAATAACTGAGACTGTTACTGAGGAGAATAACTGCATTTTTACTAAAATAACCAATACTGCTGACCACGATAAGAAGGTATTAGTTTATACAGCCGGGCTTTCAATGGCTATAACCGGCAGTACTATAATTCGAGAGTCTGGGACTGAGCAGGAGATTATAAGAAAAGTTTTTAGTCTGTATCCCAGCGAGTTTATATTGAGACCGGGGGAGACACAGGAGGTTGAGATCAAGATTAATATTGGACGAGCCAGAGAGATAGAACCATCTGGAGGAGCCTACGGTGTAGTCATTTTCGAAACACAGCCGGTCAAGGAAAAAGGTGGGATGGTAGCCGTTGTTACCCGTGTAGCAGCTCCAATTTGGGTGGAGATTCCTGGTCCTAAGAAAAGGTCGGGAAGGATAATAGATGTTATCGCAGGACAGGAAAAATCTGGTGAGAAGATTAAAATAGCCACAGTGTTTAAGAACACGGGAAATGTTCATTTTGTTCCTCAAAGTGGCACAGTGATTATCCGAGATAAAAGTGGTTTGGAGGTAAAAAGAATTTCTATTAAACCAAATCTGGTTATGCCTGGATTAGAACGTTATATGTATGGTTATTTAGATTCAGGAGATCTGCCTATAGGCAAATACTCTGCTGAAAGTGTGATGCAACCAGTTGAAGGTATTAATACCAATGCTTTATCCAAAATATTTTCCATAATATCTCCGGGAGCATTAGCTCAACCAAAGGCTAATATTTCTATTTTTTCCGATATAAATGTAGTGCAAAAAAAACCAATTGTTTTTAGCTTTTTATTTACTAATACTGGTAATGTCCAGCTTGATCCAAAGATTAATTTAGAGATTAGAGATCTTGGGAATAAATTAATTGCTACTGTTTCTATAATAAGCAAAGAAGTTAATGTTGGAAGTAGCGAGGAATTTCAGGGGATCTGGGAGAAAGGACTTCCTACAGGAGATTACCAAGTTATTGTAAGCGCAGAATATAGCAAGCCTGAATTTGGTGGAATAAAGAAGGCAGTTGCTACAGCCAGGGTTATGGTTATAGAAAAAGAATTAGTTTTAGGGGGAGAGATATCAAGTTTTACCATAGATTCTATAAAATCCGGTGAAGCAGTAGTACCCCAGTTATTCTTTAAAAATACCGGTAATACGGAATTTAGTGTAGAAGGATTGATTGAATTAAAAAATAGTGCTGGAAAGGCAGTAGGACAGATACCCATCAATAAGATTAAATTGGCAGAAAGAGAAGAGAAGAGACTTGGAGGAAGCTGGAACGGAACATTACCAACTGGATTGTATAAAGCGGTGGTTACCCTGATTTATGGAGGGGATAAGATAGCAATCGGAGAGGCATCGTTCCTGGTGAAATAGAAGAGAAGGGCGTATGCAATACGCCCCTACAAATCAAAAATGTAAAAAAGGGCATAGTGTATTGCAATTGTGGTATACAAGGGGCACAATCCATTGTGCCCACAGGAGACAGAAGATTAGAAAGAAAGATGGGTTCCCGTTTTCACGGGAATGACAGAGGTAGGGGCAGGAATGACAAAATAGGAATATGGGAATGACAGGGGATGTAGGGGCGTATTGCATACGCCCGAAGAAAATTGCCAAAATAACACAAAGAAAAACAATAAATTTATATTTTTGTAGGAACAGGTTTCACCTGTCTATGAATTTTATTATGTCATTACGAGCTCCGATTTATCGGAGCGTGGTAATCTCTGAATTGAGATTGCTTCGTCGCTTTGCTCCTCGCAATGACATTTTAATATAAAATAAAGAGGACAAGAACTCGCAAAAAATAAGGGAGTGAATGTGAGGTGATAAAGGAAAAAGTTAAATATTGTTTGAGAGAAGAATTGATTATTAAAGCAGGATTAATTATCCTACTTTTTCTTGCTCCCTTAGTTTTTTATCCCTGGGCTACTACTTTTACTATAACTAAAAATACTACCGCTCAAATTATACTCTTTTTAATTGGTGGTATCTGGCTAATCAAACAATTAGAGCAAAAAGAAAGCACTCTTCTAAAATCTCCTTTAAATTTACCTATCTTGATTTTTTCCCTTACTATTTTAATCTCTTTATTTCAGACTAACAGCCTGTATGACAGTTTTAATGAATTAGCCCTTTGGGGCAGTTACCTTCTTTTATATTTTATAGTTATCTCCTTAATTAATAATAAAAAATGGATTTCTATTATCTTAACTACAATTTTTTTAGCCGCCTCTATAGCAGCAGTTTATTGTATATTTCAATTCTATGGTCTTGATTTTTCATTCTGGAGGAAGATAGGAGGAAGGGGTAGTCTCTTTTCTACCTTTGGTAATCCCAACTATTTAGCCGGGCATTTAGCAGCAGTTATTCCGCTTGCTTTTATCTTGTTTTGCTTGCAGAAAGTTAAATTTAAAAAGATTATTTTAGAATTAATTATTGCTCTCTTGTATACCAGTTTATTAATGACCCTTTGTCGGGGAGCCTGGATAGCCCTTTTTGGGTCAATCGTAGTTATGCTGGGGGCTATCTATTTTTTTAAAAAAAGCGAATTTACTTTCTTCCGGCAAAATAAAGTTTGGGTTATCAGTCTGATTTTAATATTATTAGTAATTTCGATAATTTACTCTACTCCTAATCCCCTTAATCCTGTGGAGTTGAATGTAACCCAAAGAGCTGCTTCTGTGACCGAGGTAGGGAGTTCTTCAATGCAGACACGTCTTCTTATCTGGTTGAGTAGCGTAGAGACGATTAGTCAATCTCCTTTATTGGGGAGAGGTATTGGTACATATGGTCTCTATTATCTTTCTTCTCAAGGTGCAGTATTATCACAAAAAAAGTATCAAAAGTATATCCCTTATACCAATAAATCAATAAATGCTCATAATGATTATCTGCATATAGGGGCAGAAATTGGAATTATAGGTTTGGCCGCTTTTTTATGGATAATATTTGCTTTTTATAAGAATACTTTAAATGGTTTAGTAAGAGCAAAAAATAGAGAGAGAATATTTTTGATTATAGGATTTATGGGCGGAGTTACGGTCTTGCTTGTCCATTCCTTATTTAGTTTCCCTTTTCATATTATTCAGAATGGAATGCTTTTCTGGCTGATTTTAGGGATTTCAGTAGTGGTTACTAGGGAGCTGGAAGAAATTGGTGGAGATAAGGGTAGAAAATCTTTAGATAATAGTGGTGGTAAAAAGTTTAGTTCAAAGAAGCATAAAATATTTAGAATATTTAAAGAAAATATATTTCTAAGAAGGGTTATTCAGATAGGGATAGTGGTAATAGTAATATCATTTGTAGTAGTAAAGATAAACTGGTATCGTGCCGATATTTATCTGAAAAAGGGTGAGATGTTAATGCAAATGGAGAATTATTTAAGGGCAGTGGAGGAACTGGAGAAATCCAGAGAATTTAATTCCTATAATGGGAGAAATTATTTACCTTTAGGAGTTACCTATAATAATTTAGGGCGTTATGATGAAGCAGTTATAGCCTTTAAAAAGGCGGAAAAAAATTGGATTACTCAAGAGCTTTATAATGATTTAGGATATGCCTATCTTAAAATAGGGAATCTAGAAAAAGCAGGAGAATCTTTTAAAAAAAATATTTATATGTTTCCTAATATTGCTGAAGCTTATCTGAATTTAGCTAATGTATATGTCTTGCAGGCTGAGAAAGATTTAGAAGAGGAAAAGGTAGAGAAAGCAGAAGAGAAATTAGATAAGTCTTTTATGATATATAAACAAGGGATGATTTTTGATAAAAAGATTTCCTTTCCGGATAGATTAATTAAGGATTATCAGAGAGTAGCCGTTGAGAAAGTAGCTCTAGATAGTGAAGAGATAAATAGTTCAGGATTATTAGTCAGAGAAGAGAGATCAGCTAATGGTGAAATAGTTATGGGGAATCCTTATAATTCCCGATACTTTTATGATCCCCAAGATTCCTCTATTTTAGATATTTTATCCCCCTGGGCTCCCCCGGGGGAACCGCTCTACTTTAAAAGTTTCTTTTACGGAGAAGATAATATTAAAAAAAATTTGAGTGCTTTTTTGGAAGTAGAAGATGGAGAGGGTAATTCTATAGCCTCTTTAGAGATGAAAAAAAATGAGAAAGATTTATTTTTTAAACCAACGGAAGAGGGCACGATTTATTGTGCCCCTACTGTATGGAGTGCATTGCTAAAAGATGGGTTACCCAAAGGTGAATATCAGGTTAGACTAAAGGTAAAGGATGGGGAGAGAGAGGTTGCTGAAATAGAGAAGCGATTTAAGATTTTTAAGGAGAAGGAAATTTCAGGAAAGATTATAGAGTTTTCTGTGCCTCAGGCTAAATCGGGAGAGGCAATTATTCCTAAGATTATTTTTAAAAATCAGTCGATAGAGATTTTACCGGTTTGGGGATTTTTTAAGATAATAAATAATAAAGGGCAGGAGATAGCCAATGTAATTATAGATAAAGTAGACGTTCCAGCATCTGCCGATAAGGAATTCGAGGTAAGCTGGCAGCCAGAAAAGAGATTACCGGTGGGTTTGTATAAGGCAGAAGTGATTGCTATTTTTGGAAAGGATCAGGCAGACCATAGAGAGAGTTTGTTTTTGGTAATAAAGTAAATTAAAAGAATTGCCAAAATAATACGGGACGGATAAATCCGCTCCCTACAAATAAAAACATAGATTCCCATTTTCATGGGAATGACGGAATGTAGGGGCACGATGTATCGTGCCCAAAGGAGACAAAATACACAAAGGAAGAATAGATTCCCGCTTCCGCGGGAATGACAGGTTAGGGAGGGCACAATTCATTGTGACCCTACAGATACAAATAAAAAATATGGATAGAATCGTCGTAATAAATAATGGCGGGGAGGAGAAGGTGCTTTGCTAAAGGAAAGAGGGGAATGTTTAGTTTTGGTTTTTATAGGATTATCTTTTCTTCTTTTATTAACAGGAGAGGCAAATGCTCAAATGGGAATGAATGTTTCTCCTTTGATGATTTATAAAGAAGTAAGTGTTAATAATAATATTATTTCTACTACAGTTACTAATTTAGAAAGGTATCCTTTAGAAATTACCACATCTTTGGCTGGTTTGTCGCATAACTTAGAAGGGAAGATTGAGATTTTAGAAAATGAGGAAGAAATAGAAAAAGCAATAAAAATATTTAATCTTGCTCCTTCGGATAGAAAGTTTACTCTGGCACCAGGGGAAAAGAGAAAGATAAATCTCAAAGTGAATATTCTTAAAGCCCAGAATATAAAACCATCAGGAGCAGCTTATGGTGTGCTGTTTTTTAGTAGTCAACCTTTGGAAAATAAGAATAAAACCTTACTTAATGTGACTCGAGTTGGGGTAGCTATATTGATTACCTTGCCAGGAGGAAAGATAAAGAAAGGGGAGATAACCCAGGTTTATCTTACCCAAGTAAAGGCAGGAGATGAGATTGTTTATGTCCTGAAGTTAAAAAATAGAGGAAATGTTCATTTTACCCCTCTAACAGGAGAAGTAGTAATTAAGAATAATAAGGGAAAAGAGGAGGGCAGGTTCTTTATCCAACCACGTATTTGTCTGCCTGAGAGAGAATGTTATCTTAAGGCTAAATGGGAAGGCCATAATTTACTCCCAGGAGAGTATACGGCTTGTGGAGTAGTAGAAATAGAAAAAGGAAAAGAGATAAAAGTAAGGGATATACATTTTACTATAGTTAAGCCTTATGTCCTGGTTCAACCAGCAGGAGAACTATCTGATTTAGAGAATATAAAAGTAGTGCAGAAAGAGCCAATTAACTTTAATTTTACCTTTATTAATATGGGGAATATTGATTTAAATCCTTGTATCAATTTGCTAGTTAGAGAAGAGGGGAGTAAAAGTAAATTAATACGAGAGCTTTCCTGGCAAGATGAAAAAGTGAAAGTTGGTGAAAGGAAAGATTATTCGATAATTACGAAGGGTTTACCTGTGGGAAATTATAATGTAGTAATAAAAGCAGAGTATAGTAAACCTGAATACGGAGGTACAAAAGTAGCTATGGCAGAAGCTTTGCTTGAGGTAATAGAAAAAGAATTAGTTATAGAAGGAGAAATTACTGATTTTAGTATAGAGGTTACTGAAACCGAAAATCGAATTATAAGTAAGATATCTTTTAAAAATACTGGTAATACTGAATTTAGTGTAGAAGGTTTAATTGAATTAAAAAATAATCAAGGGAGAGTAGTAGGTCAGATACCTGTTAATAAAACGTCCATTTTGGCTGGAAAAGAGAAGAGAATAAAAGAGTTATGGAAGGGGAATTTACCGGTAGGATTGTATAAAGCAGTAGTTACCTTGATTTATGGTGAAGGTAAGATGGCGACTGGTGAGACATTGTTCCTGGTGAAATAGGTTCCTGTTTTCGCAGGAGTGACAGATATGGATTCCCATTTTCCAGGGAATGACAGAGAAAATATTTCACCCTCACCCTAACCCTCTCCCCTCAAGGGCGAGGGGATAAGATAAATTACAGAAGAAGGGGCGGGACAGGAATTATAATGTAAAGAGGAAGGAAAATAAATTTAAAGAGGTTATCATAATTTGTAAAGGGATTATTAATAATGAAAGAAAAAGGACAAATAAATTTTAAAAGAAATATTGTTTTACTTTTAGTAATAACTTTTATTATTATAAATGTAAGTTTTTGTTATAGTGAAGTATTTGCCTTTAGTTTTACGACTTCTGATTCTACTGGTCCAATGACAGTAGATTTTGGTTCGGTAAGTCCTGATGAACCTGCAGTAGCTATTCCTCATTGTGCAGAAATTCTGGTGGTTACTACCAGTGGAACCTGGGATTTACAGGTTAAAGCCAATAGTGATTTTACTGATACTTCAGTCACTCCTAACAAGACTTTTCCAATAGGTCGTCTCTCCTGGGCTTTTCATCCGGAGACTACCAGTGCTTATACCCCGGCAGTGACTACGACTACTCCTGATTGGACTCTTTTTCAGACTACTACTAATGATATAGTCTTATCAAATCAACCGGCCACTTCTTCAGAAGGAGTAATTGTTGATTTAGATTATAAATTAAAAGTTGATTGGAGTGATTCACCCGGTAATTACCAGGCTACCTTAACTTATACTGTAACTGCTGGTAATCTGAATATTTCTTATGCTGACCCCAATCCTTTTTCTCCAAATGGTGATGGTACCAGAGATACTACCAATATTTATTATATGCTAAATGAGGCCTCTACGATTAATGCCTGGATAGAAGACACAGGCGGAGCAGATGTTCATACATTAATTACTAGTAGTGACGAAACTCTGGGATGGCACAGCCTTCCCTGGGACGGAAAAGATAATCAGGCAACACCTGAGGTAGTTAGTGATGGACAGTATAAATATGTTATTCAGAATGCAGTGTCAGGGGAATATTTAGCCAGTGGAGTAGTAATAGTAGATACTTTAGCTAACGCTATAGTAGAGGGGCAAATAACCCGGGGAGATCCGGCAGTTAATTTAGAAGGGGCTTTGGTCCAACTATATGATGCTACTCGAAGGGATCTTTACACCTCTACCACTTCTAATGCTACAGGAGATTATACTATTAATGGGGTTCCTATGGGTTATTACTATGTAAGAGCTAGCAAAGAGAATTATTATCCCCGAAATACAGAGACCTTTTACGTACCTTTTTGTGCTACAAGTGGAGATGTAACAATTACCAAGAATTTGTTTCTGTCCCACAATAATACTCTTTTTATTACTAAGACTGCCAATCGTAAAACCGCTTCTATTGGAGATATAGTGACCTATACTATTGAAGTGGAGAATGTAGGGACCGGAAAGGCAAGAAATCTGGCTATAGAGGATATTTTGCCTTTTGGATTTAAGTATAGGGAAGGAACTGCTTATTTTGAAGAAGGTGAGACTTTTTTAGAACCGGTAACTGAGAATGGAAGAAACTTAAGCTGGGATATTTCTACTTTACTTCTTCCCGGTTCAAAGATAACCATTAAATATAAGACAGTAGTCGGCTTTGAAGCCAAATTGGGAATAAATAGAAATTCAGCTAATGTCTACGGATTTACCAGTGAAGGAAAGGTTAGTGCTGGTCCAGCAGTTGCTCTGGTAAAAGTAGTTAAAGGGATTTTTAGAAAGGAAGGGACTATAATTGGTAAGGTATTTAATGACAGAAATGAAAATGGTATTCAAGATGAAGGAGAGGAAGGGATAGGTGGAATAACTTTGGTAATGGAGGATGGAACTTATGTTAAGGTGGATGAGGAAGGAAAATATTCTATACCGAGTGCCAAATTAGGGAGACATATTGTAATGATTATTGAAGAGACTATTCCTTTAGGATATATTCCAGTAGATAGTTTAAGTAAAGTTTTTAATCTTCCAGAGAGTGGAATGGCTAAAGTTGATTTTAGTTTAAAATTGAAAGAAGACAAGCCTTTAGAGGAAGTAGAGGAAATCAAAGAAAAGGAAAAAATAGTAGGAGAGAAAGATCAGGGGTCCAAACAGGAAACAGAAGAGAACAATATTTTGCTAATTGGTGTGGGGGAAGCCGAAATTGGGCATTTCATTATTGATGGAAATGTAGATAATTTTGGTACGGGTAATGAACCTTACCAATCAGGATTTTATACTGAAGCTGGATTGAAATTTTATCTTAAAGGAAAGATAAAAGGTAGATATCTTTTATCTATGGTTTTTGATTCTGAACAGGGCGTTAATGATGAGATTTTAAATTTGATTCAGGAAAATGAATATTATCCCGTATATGGGGATGAAAGTACCTACAGTAAAGAAGTTAAGCCTCATGGGATGCTCTATGTTGCTTTGGAATATCAAGGTTCTTATATTGAATATGGAAGGCATGATACTGGTTTTACCCAGACAGAATTTACTGAATATAATAGAGCATTACCGGGAATCAAGGCTCATTATCAAAATCAAAAATTTAATATAACTATTTTTGGTACTAAAACTGAGCAGATACCTTATTACGAAGAAATGCTGGGTGCCGATAAATCTGGTCCCTATTATCTTTCCAAGTCTCCTCTTATAGAAGACAGTGAACATATCCGAATAATAACTCGAGATAAAAATGACCTTTCTGTTATAGTCCGGGAAGAGGAAAAGAAAATTAATGAGGATTATATGATTGATTATGTGGAAGGAAAAGTAATTTTTAATGAGCCGATATATAAGGAAGACGAAGATGGGAATCTCATATACATTGCAGTTAATTATGAATATATTCCCTTAGAAGGAGGAGAATCACATTATATTGTGGGAGCCAGAGGTGAGGTCATTCCCACCGACAGCCTAAGGATAGGTTTAACTTATATTGAGGAAACATTCTCACTTAAAAATTATAAACTTTATGGAATAGATGCAAGCTTTAGAATTGGGAAAAGGGCTACTGCTTCCTTGGAATATGCTAAGAACAAAGGGGATCCTTATGGAAATAATTTAGAGGATAATTCTCAAACTAATTCAGCCTTTAAAGCGAATTTATCGATGAATCCCACTGATAAATCCCAGGTTGAATTATATTATCGGAAGATAGAGCCTGAGTTTAATAATATTGCTCACCCTCTATCTGAGACTGATATAGAAGAAAAGGGGATCAAAGCGAGTGTTAAGGTGGGAGAAAAGATAACTTTAAGTGGGGAAATTAAAAAGATTAGAGATAATATTAAAAATGATTTGACAAAAGATATTAATTACAAAACTACCTCTCAAGTAAATTTGGGAGCGACTCCTAATGAGAATTTAAAGGTCGAGCTGGGCTATAAAGAAGAGAATAGTAAAACTGATTTATTAGAATATGATAGTGAGGCAGAAAGCAATCTTCCAATATGTCAAGAAGATGAAACTTTATCTACTTATTATTTAAAATTAAACCAAAAATTTAATAATGATATGGAGGTTGGTTTAGGTTATAGTAAAGAGATGACTTATGACAATTTAACTTTGCCTTCTGAAGCGAATAAAATTTCAGATATTTATAAAGTAAGTGCGAAGAAGACTTTTAATAAAATAGATATAGAAGCAGAATATAAATTTGAAGATCGAGATAATCTTATTAATCCTGATCTGGATATGGATATTCACGGACTTTCTTTGAAGGCTAATTATAAATATTCTGATTGGTTATCGTTTTATGCAAAGGAAGAACTGAGTTTAACGAAGGACAAAGATGAGCAAACCTTATTGGAGGAAGGGATTTTACCTTCATTAGAAAGTAGCATGGCTATTGGGGCTAAAGTGGAAAGAAAAATAAATGAAAATTGGGGTATACAAGGAGAATATTCCTTAAATTTAACTAATAACGAAACACTTCCTTCTGATTCTTTAGGTTTAGGGGTAGATTATAATAATCAGATTAATGAGACTTTGAATATGAAGGCGAATTTCAAACTTGGATTAAATCCCAATCTTATCAATAAAGAAGGAGGATTATCTGATTTATCTCAAATATTTTATTGTCAGTTAGATAAAAAATTTAGTGATACCCTTCAGGGGGAACTAAAATATGAAGTAAGTGGCAAGGCAATGGATTTGGATAAATTAGAACATCTGGCTATTGCAGAATTAACCGGCAAGGTAACTCAAGATATAACTACATCACTCGGCTACACTTTTATTTATAATAATAAAGAAGAAAGTCATAAACTTTCTACGGCTATAGCTTATCGACCTATGGATAATGACCGTTTGAATGTGTTATGTAAATTAGAATTTGGTAGTAAAAGCAACCCATATTCTATAGAGGATGATGGTTTTTTGTTTTACATTATGGCTGTTGAAACTATTTATGATATTACTGATGAAATTGTTTTAACTGGAAAATATGCCTTTAAAGAAGTATGGGATAACACTTCTCCGGTTATGACTAAGAGTAACACTAATTTATTTTTAACTCGGTTAAGTTACTATTTTGTGGATAACTGGGATATTACTGGAGATTATCGTATCTATTACCAAAACCCAAATAAAGAATGGAAAGATAATTACCGTATGGAGGTAGGCTATACAATTAATAATTACTTAAGATTAGCTTTAGGTTATAACTTTATAGAATATACAGATCCTATTTATGGTAATAATGATTACACCGGTAAAGGGATTTATTTAAATTTAGGATTTACCTTTTGAGACCTGTGATACAACCTGTGATACAATTATTGACTAGGTAAGGAAAATTTGTTAAGCTGTCATTAGTAAAATTTTTTAAAAGTTTTGAGGGAGGAAGATTAGATGCTTAAGTATGTGCTTGAGGTTGTAAGACAAAATTTATTACCATCGCCCCCCCCCCGAAATCCGGGGTTCCTCTCCTATGTTTTAATATCGATTTCAAAAAAACATTTTCAAAAAAGCCCTATTTTTTGCAAATTTAAGAAAAATCATTAATAAGAAACTCAGAGGTAAGAGTAGATTAGCCTTTGAGTTTTTTTATTTTCAGGTTATGTTGTCGAGGTTGTAAAAAGGATATTAAGGAACAAGTAAAACAGTAAGGAAAGGGGTTATAAATTTGTATGAATAAGGTAATTTGTGAAAAAGGTTTGGACATTAACTACGAGAAGATCCTCAGGGATTACTTGAGGACTGGACAGGAGAAAGATCTCTACCAGATTAAAAAGTTCAGCAAGGAGCTGATGAAAGAGGGGGTTGCCCCCGAGGTAATCGTGGAAATGCATCTCCAGGCTATAAAGAAAATTAATAAAAATAAGAAGACCTATCCAAAGAAGATTATTGATGAATCCTTCACCTTCCTTATGGAAGGAATCATAAACTACGAAACGGCCTACCAGGAATATCTGGATTCTAAAAAAGCGGACTATTTGGATGAGATTAGAGAACTGAACCGGAAATTGAGTGAAAAGCTGGCTGAAATGACCACCCTCTATGAGACCGCTAAATTAACCTGCTCTTCTCTTAATTTAGACGAGATGCTTTCCTCTGGATTTGACAGT
>LDZT01008359.1_pt1 | contig 20481 bp, 35 predicted proteins | sample 615521 | NCBI WGS metagenome assembly LDZT01 (sample SAMN03408292, study PRJNA278302) | terrestrial metagenome | isolation source: oil reservoir sample SB1 | place: USA: Alaska, North Slope, Schrader Bluff formation | collected 2011-09
TTGATAACACCGGTTGCTATGGAGAAGGAGTTAAGGTTTGCAATAAGGGAAGGTGGAAGAACTGTTGGTGCCGGTGTCGTAACTGAAATATTAGAATAAGGTGGAATAATGGTTGCAAAAAAAATCGATTACAAGATAAAGTTGAAATCTTACGATCATCAACTTCTTGATCAGGCAGCTAAAGACATTGTTAAAACTGCCAAAAAAACAAATGCGGAGTTAATTGGTCCGATTCCTTTACCAACTAAAAGAAGTATTTACACCGTTAACAGATCAACCAACGTTGATAAAAAATCGAGAGAGCAGTTCGAAATAAGGGTACACAAAAGAGCGATATTCGTATCAAAATCAACACCACAAACTATGGAAGCCCTAACAAGGCTTGATATACCCGCTGGAGTTGATATTGAGATAGTCACATTTGAAAATTAGAAGAGAGGATAAGATGAAAGGTTTGCTTGGGAAAAAATTGGGAATGACTCAGATTTTTGATGATTCTGGAAATGTTGTTCCTGTAACACTCATATTTGTTGAACCGAATACGATTTTAGAAAAGAAAACTGAAGATAAATTCGGTTACAACGCATTAAAACTCGGTATAGAAGTGAAAAAAGAGAGTAGAACAAATAAACCTGATTTAGGTCAATTCAAAAAAATAGGTGTTAATCCTCTAAGGATAGTTAAAGAAATAAAATTTGAAAAGGATATCTTGGATAAAGTTAATGTGGGTGAAAAACTTGATCTTTCAATACTTGATCCATCAAAAGGTATAAACGTTACAGGGAAAAGTAAAGGTAAAGGTTTCGCCGGGTGGATGAAAAGACATGGTTTTAAAGGTTCACCTGATTCACATGGTGCCCATGAAGTTCACAGACATCCAGGTTCAATTGGCTCCAACACATTTCCTGGTAGAGTTTTTAAAGGTAAAAAAATGGCTGGGCATTATGGTGATGAAAAAGTTACTGTAATGAATTTGAGAATAGTCAAAATAGATAAGGAAAAGAATATATTGGCTGTGAAAGGTGCCATACCCGGTCATATGAATTCCCTTGTCATAATAAAGCAGGCATAAGGAGATAAGATGCAAGTAGTAGTTTATTCTTTGAGCGGTGAAGAGAAAGGAAAAATAGAACTTCCAGAGAATATTTTTAATGTTGAAGTTAACGAGCATGCTTTGTATGAATCTATAAAAGAGTTTCTGAACAATCAGAGACAGGGAACAGTTAAAACAAAAACAAGAGGTGAAGTTTCTGGTGGAGGTAGAAAACCATGGAGACAAAAGGGAACTGGAAGAGCAAGAGCTGGAAGCAACAGATCACCTTTATGGGTTGGTGGTGGAACAACTTTCGGACCACAACCAAAAGATTGGTACTATAAAACGAACAAAAAGGTTAAAAGGTTAGCTTTGAAATCAGCACTAACTTTGAAAGCGAAAGAGAAGAGAATATTCGTTATTGAAAGTGTTGATCTGGAACAACCAAAAACCAAAACTTTCTTTGATCTCACAAAAAAATTGAATATTGAAAAAACGGATAAAAAACTTTTTGTTAATGAAAAATATAATAAAAATCTCTACTATTCAGTAAGAAATATGGATGGAACATTTGTTATAATGGCACATGAGATAAATCCATATTTTGTTATGAACTCCGATTACCTTATTTTTACTGAGAGTGGGTTAAAAAAATTAGAAGAGGTGTTTTCATTATGAAGGATCCAAGAAAAATAATCATTTCACCACTTATCACTGAAAAAGCAGTATTCGTTGAAGGTAAGAAGAGAACATATGTTTTTGAAGTTGATAAGAAGGCAAACAAAAAAGAGATCAAAAGTGCGGTAGAAAAACTTTTCAACGTTAAAGTTGAAAATGTTAACACTCTTTTGAAAAAAGGAAAAGTTAAAAGGACAAGAATGGTTTTAGGAAAACAGAAGGATATTAAAAAAGCTTATGTAACCCTGAAAGATAATCAGAGAATAGAAATATTTGAAGGAGCTTGATAATTATGGGACTCAAAATTTACAAACCGATCACGCCAGGTTTAAGGTTCAAAAAGAATCTTACCTACGAAGAGATAACGAAAAAGGAACCTGAAAAATCTTTAACCGTTCATCTTAAGAAGACAGGCGGAAGAAACAATCTCGGAAGGGTAACTAACAAGTTTATAGGTGGAGGATCTAAGAAAAAATATAGGATTATAGATTTTAAGAGGGATAAATTCGATATCCCTGGAAAAGTTGCTTCCATCGAATATGATCCAAACAGAACCTCATTCATAGCTCTTATAGTTTATCCTGATGGAGAGAAAAGATACATAATCGCACCTGAAGGACTAAAGGTTGGTGATGAGATAATCTCAGGGCTAAATGTGCCAGCAAAACTTGGGAACTCACTCCCTTTAAAAAACATCCCTGTTGGACTAGATATACATAACATAGAACTTAACAAAGGAAAAGGCGGGCAGATAGTTCGTTCGGCTGGTTCCTCTGCTCAGATACTTGCAAAAGAGGGTGAGTGGTGTCATGTCAAACTCCCATCAGGGGAGGTTAGACTTATAAGGGGTGACAATTTTGCGACTGTTGGAAAGGTAGGTAATTCAGAATGGTCATCAGTTGTTATAGGAAAAGCTGGTTCTTCAAGGCACAGAGGGATAAGGCCAAGAGTAAGGGCTGTTGCAAAGAACCCTGTTGATCATCCTATGGGCGGCGGAGAAGGTAGAACAAGTGGAGGTAGGCATCCATGCAATGAAAATGGGCTTCCGGCGAAAGGTTATAAAACGAGAAAGAAAAAGAAATATTCCGATAAGTATATTATTGTAAGAAGGAAAAAATAGGAGGATAACCTTGACACGTTCATTAAAAAAAGGTCCTTATATTGATGAAAGATTAAAAAACAGAATTGCAATGATGAATGAAAAGAATGAGAAAAAAGTTATTAAAACATATAAAAGATCTTCTATGATATCTCCTGAATTTGTAGGGCATACTATAGCGATACACAATGGAAAGAAATTTATTCCAGTATTTATAACTGAGAATATGGTTGGACACCGTCTTGGAGAGTTTGCCCCTACAAGAACTTTTAGACAGCATTCGGGAGACAGAAAAGAAGGAAAGGTAACAGCTTCATAAAGGAGTTAAAATGCAAGCGATAGCTCAAGCAAAATATATCAGAATCTCATCGAAAAAGGCAACACTTGCTGCCTCACTCGTTAGAGGGATGAATGTTACCCAGGCACTTTACACTTTGCAGTTTACACCGAAAAAGAGTGCAAGGGTTCTTTACAAACTCATACATTCAGCTGCAGCAAACGCTTTAAGTCAGAAGGGCGCTGAAAAATTAACTGAAGATGATCTTTTTATAAAAGAGATAAGAGTCAACGGTGGTCCTATGATGAAAAGGAATATGCCCAGAGCAAGAGGAAGGGCTTTCCTAATCAGAAAGAGAACTAGTCATATAACTGTTATTGTAGAAAACAAATAAACGGAGGTTATTTTTGGGACAGAAAGTTCATCCTTATGGTTTTAGAGTAGGAATAAACAAGAACTGGCAGTCAAGATGGTTCAATTTGAAGGATTATCCCCAACTTTTAAAAGAGGATAACGAAATTAGAAAGTATGTTAAATCGAAAGCTGAACAGGAAGCTTTGAAGTTGGATAGAAAAGGTTATACAACAGGTATTTCAAGGATAGTTATAGAGAGAAAATCAAAAAAGGTAAAGATAATAATTTTCACCTCAAAACCCGGACTTATTATTGGAAACAAAGGTGAGGTGGTTGATGCTTTAAAAGAGGAAATAAAAAAATATTTTAATAAAGAAGAGGTTGATATAAATATTAACGAAATAGAAAATTCTGCTCTGGATGCTCAACTTGTAGCTGAAAATATAGCGAGACAAATTGAAAAAAGGGTGGCTTATAAAAGAGCCATGAAGAAAGCAGTCCAGAACGCTTTGAAAGCTGGTGCCGAAGGTATTAAGGTCTCATGTGGTGGAAGACTGAACGGAGCTGAAATAGCAAGAACCGAATGGTACAGGGAAGGAAGAGTCCCTCTGCAAACTTTAAGATCCGACATAGATTACGGTTATGATATTTCAAGAACTACAGCAGGTGCTATCGGTGTTAAGGTCTGGCTCTATAGAGGAGAGATACCAACAGATAGAATTCAAAGTGATGAAGTTAACGTTAAGGTGAAAAAGAAAAATAAATAAGGAGAATCTTTTATGTTGATGCCAAAAAGGGTGAAATTCAGAAAACAACAGAGGGGAAGAATGAAAGGAACCGCAAAAGGCGGATACACTGTTGCTTTTGGTGATTATGGAGTTCAGGCAACAGATTGTGGCTGGGTTACATCAAGGCAAATAGAAGCTGCAAGGGTTGCCATTCAGAGAGTTTTACAGAAGGATGGAAAACTTTGGATAAGAATATTTCCCGACAAACCTGTAACGAAAAAACCTGCTGAAACGAGAATGGGAAAAGGTAAGGGAGCTCCAGAATTTTGGGTTGCGGTAATAAAACCTGGAAAGGTTATGTTTGAGATGGCAGGTGTTCCAGAAGATTTGGCAAAGAGGGCTACAGAGTTATGTTCCCATAAATTACCAGTAAGGGTTAGATTCGTTAAGAGAGAAGGAGTTTTATGATGAAGATCAAAGATATTAGAGAGATGAATGTAAAAGAACTTGATTCTAAATTGCATGAACTTCAAGAACAACTTTTTCTTCTAAGAATAAAATCTAAGACGACAGAAATAACGAACAACGCACAATTTAAAAATTTAAGAAAGGATATCGCCAGAATTCTCACAGTAAAAAGAGAGAGAGAAAATCAATAGGAGTTAAAATGGAAAACACTAAAAGGAAAATTTACATAGGAGAGGTTGTTTCCAACAGGATGGATAAATCGATAGTTGTTCTTATAAACAGAAAAAAGATGCATCCTTTATATAAAAAATTTGTTAATAGAAAATATAAACTTATGGCTCATGATGAAAAGAATGAGGCTATGATTGGAGATATAGTTAAGGTTCAAGAAACAAGGCCTTTATCAAAAAGAAAAAGATTCCGTTTGATAGAAATTGTAAAAAAGGCCCAAACAGTTGATTAAAAAGTGAGGAACAATGATACAGGAATATTCTCGCCTTAATATCGCTGATAATACTGGAGTTAAAAGAGTAAAATGTATAAAAGTGTTAGGTGGAACAAGAAAAAAATATGGCTTTTTGGGTGATGTAATTATAGCATCAGTTGTTGATGCTATACCAGAATCACAGATAAAAAAAGGTGATAAGGTTAGAGCGGTTATCGTTAGAGTTCATAAAGAGCACAGAAGAAAAGATGGTTCGTACATAAGGTTCGATGATAACGCTTGTGTAATAATAGATAACGCTGGTGAACCTAAAGGGACAAGAATCTTTGGCCCAGTTGCTCGAGAGTTAAGAGAGAAAAAGTTTATGAAAATCGTCTCACTCGCACCGGAGGTAGTATAAATGGAAAAGTTCAATATTAGAAAAGATGATCTCGTTATAGTTATCAGAGGTGAAGATAAAGGTAAAAAAGGAAGGGTTTTAAAAATTTTTAGGGATAAGAGAAAAGCTATAGTTGAGGGTGTAAACGTTGTAAAAAGACACCAAAAAGCAAGAAAACAGGGTGAGAAGAGTGGAATTATAGAAAAAGAGGCACCTGTAAGTTTATCAAATCTGATGCTTGTTTGTCCCAAATGTAATACTCCAACTAAAATTGGACATACAAAGAATGAAAATAAAAGTGTTAGATACTGTAAAAATTGCAGAGAGATGATAGTGAGGTAAATATGTCCGAATTAAAAAAACTTTATGACAACAAGATAAAAAAAGAGTTGATGAAAGAGTTGAAATTGAAAAACATAAATGAAGTTCCCAAAATTGAAAAGATAGTTATCTCTATGGGGCTAGGTAAAGCAATTGCTGATAAAGCGATGCTTGATGAGGCGATAAAAGATCTTTCGATTATAAGTGGACAAAAGCCACAGGTTACTACAGCCAGAAAATCCATTTCAAATTTCAAGTTGAGAAAGGGTGCAAAAGTTGGATTAAAGGTTACTTTGAGAAAAGAAAGAATGTATGAGTTTATGGAAAGATTTTTTAACGTTGCTATTCCAAGAATCAGAGATTTCAGAGGTATTTCAGATAACTCATTTGATGGGAGAGGTAATTTTAATCTGGGAATATCAGACCATGTTATATTCCCTGAAATTGAATACGATAAGATAAAATATTCATTTGGAATGAATATCACTTTTGTGATCAAGTCAAAGAATGATCAACATTCTTACGCTTTGTTAAAAAAACTTGGTATGCCTTTTAAAAAGTGATGGAGGAAGGATGGCAAAAAAAAGTTTAATTATCAAAAATGAAAGAGATAGAAAATACAAAGTAAGAAAAAGAAACAGGTGTCAGATCTGTGGAAGGTCAAGAGGTTATTACAGAGATTTTGGCTTATGCAGGATATGTTTAAGAGAGATGGCTCACAAGGGTTTACTCCCCGGAGTCAAAAAGTCAAGCTGGTAAGGAGGATTTAGATGACGATTACTGATCCAATTGCTGATATGCTTACTATAATAAGGAATGCACAGAGAGCTAATTTAGAGAGAATTGTTGTTAACAGTTCAAAGATCAAGAAAGCCATTCTCGAAATCTTGAAGAGAGAAGGTTATATTAAAGATTTTAAAGAGTTTGAGAAATCTGATGGTAAAAGAAAATTTTTGGAAATAGTTTTAAAGTACGATAGGAATGGATTGCCAGTTATTCATTCTATTGAGAAGATTTCAAAACCCGGCATTAGAATCTATAGATCCTATAAAGAATTGAAACCTGTTATGGGTGGAATGGGAATTTCTATTATATCTACAAATAAAGGGTTAATAACTGATAAGGAAGCAAGAAGAAACAAAGTTGGTGGTGAAGTTGTTTGCAGGATCTGGTAACAGGAGGAAAAATGTCAAGATTAGGAAAATTGCATATAGATATACCACAGGGTGTAAATGTCGAAGTGAAAGATAATATTGTAACCGTGAAGGGTAAATTGGGAAGTTTAAATAAGGATATTTTGCCTGGATTGAATGTTAAAGTTGAAAATAATAAGATCATAGTTGAGGATTTTGAAAAAACAAAAACATCAAACATGTATCAGGGAACCATGAGTGCACTTATCAACAATATGGTTATAGGAGTTACAAATGGATTTTCTAAGGAGTTGATACTCGAAGCGAGAGAATACAAAGCTCAACTCGAAGGGAAAAACTTGAAGTTATCTTTAGGTTTTTCACATCCCGTTATTATTCAGCCAGTTGATGGTATAAAGTTTGAAGTTCCTGATGAAAAGAGGGTTATAGTTTCAGGAATAGATAAACAGGTTGTTGGACTTATCGCTGATAAAATCAAAAAATTAAGAAAATGGGAACCGTACATCAGTAAAGGCATAAGGTACAAAGGTGAAAAAGTTAGAAAGAAAGAGAGAAAGACTGGAGTATAAAAATGGAAAAGAACATTGAAAAAAGGATAAAGAAAGAAAGAAGGCACAGAAGGATCAAAGGCAGGATCCAAAATTTTTCTAAAAGACCAAGGTTGGTTGTTTTTAGAAGTTTGAAACATATATATGCCCAAATTATCGATGATTCAAAAGGTGTAACCTTATGTTCAGCTTCAACGCTTGATAAGGATTTTCCAAAAGTCAAAGGTGACAAGAAAACAAAAGCTTTCAAGGTTGGAGAGATCATCGCTAAAAGAGCTCTTGAAAAAGGTTTAAAACAGATAGTTTTTGATAGAAACGGTTACAGATATCATGGAAGAGTGAAAAGTTTAGCCGATGGTGCTAGGAAAAACGGACTCGATTTTTAAAAAAGTGGAGGAAAAGTGAAAAAGAATTTAAGAACTAAAATCGATCTTACAACTTTAGATCTAACCGAATCCGTTCTGGATATAAAAAGGGTTGCAAAAGTTGTTAAAGGTGGAAGAAGGTTTAAACTTAGAGCACTTGTGGCAGTTGGAAATAAGAATGGATATGTTGGAGTTGGGATAGGAAAGGCTTCTGAAACCGCTGATGCAATAAGAAAAGCAACCGAATCGGCAAGGAAAAGTTTAGTAAGAGTTTATATAAATGATAAGGGAACTATCCCATATGAAATAGTCGGGAAACATGGAGCTTCAAAGATCCTTTTAAAACCTGCAGTAGAAGGAACTGGAATAATTGCGACTGAAATTGTCAGAAACATACTTGAACTTGCAGGTATAAGAAATATCTTGACAAAATCTTTAGGTTCCAACACTACCGTCAATTTAGCAAAAGCAACTTTGAATGCTATAACATCTGTACTTTCACCTGAAGAAATTCACAGTATGAAAAAAGGTAAAATTTCAGATGTTGAGAAGGAGGTAGTAAATGGCTAAATTGAAGATAACAAAGATAAAAAGTGAGATAGGTTACGATAAAAAGCAGAAAAGAACCATAAAAGCTTTGGGTCTTAAAAAACTTCACCATTCCGTTATAAAAGAGGATACACCATCTATAAGAGGAATGATCGATAAGGTGAAACATCTTGTAAAAGTTGAAGAAATTAAAGATGGAGTTTAAAATGAAATTGAACGAATTACATCCGCCAAAAGGTGCTGTAAGAGATAAAAAGAGAAAAGGTCAGGGGCCAGGCAGTGGTAATGGAAAAACTGCCGGAAGAGGAGAAAAAGGGCAAAAAGCAAGAAGTGGATACTCAGCAAAATGGGGTTTCGAAGGTGGACAGATGCCTTTTATCAGAAGAATACCGAAAAGAGGATTTAAAAATTTCAATAGAAAAGTTTATCAGGTAGTTAATGTTCAAGATCTTAATATCTTCAAAGATGGTGATATAGTAAGAAAGGAAAACCTTAAAGAAAATGATCTGATATCATCCTTGGAAAAACCTGTTAAACTTTTAGGTGATGGTGAACTCGATAAGAAAGTTGAAATATATGTTGATAAATGCTCAAAGAAGGCGAAGGAAACTGTTGAAAAAAAAGGTGGAAAAGTTTACCTTTCTGAAAAGAAGAAAAGTTTTGGAGGTGAAGGTTGATCAATCTTATATCCACATTTCAAAACTCCTTTAAAATACCTGAACTCAGGAAAAAGATAATCTATACTTTGATTTTAATTGGAGTTTACAGAATTGGAAGTCATATTCCTTTGCCTGGTATAGATATAACAACTCTTTCAAATTGGTTCACCTCTCAAGCAGGTGGAATACTTGGGCTTTACGATGTTTTTGCTGGTGGAAACCTTCAGAGAGCCACGATTTTCGCTTTAGGTATAATGCCATACATTTCAGCATCAATTATCCTTCAACTCCTTGGAGCTATTTGGCCATACTTACAGAAATTACAACAAGAAGGGGAAGAGGGAAGAAAGAAGATAACCCAATACACAAGGTATCTTACAATCCTTATTGCGATGATTGAGTCTTACGGTATCTCAATATTTCTCGAAGGACTTGCACTCTCAGGTTACAGGATCGTTCCAAATCCTGGTTTTGGTTTCAGAATGTTAACACTTATAACTCTAACATCTGGAACGATGTTTGTTATGTGGCTTGGAGAAAGGATAACTGAAAAAGGTATAGGTAACGGGATTTCTATTATAATACTTATTGGAATAGTAGCAAGGATGCCACGAGAGGTGATGGATGTAACAAGGCTTGTTTTTGCAGGAACTTTAAATTTTGTTTATGTTATAATTTTTCTCGCACTTGCAGTAGGTATTACAGCAGCTGTTGTTCTGGTAACTCAGGCACAGAGAAGGATTCCAGTTCAATATGCTAAAAGAGTTGTTGGAAGAAAAGTTTATGGTGGACAGGCAACATATATCCCACTCAATGTCAATGCTGCTGGTGTTATTCCAATAATTTTTGCACAATCCATTATAATGTTTCCTTCAACACTTGCAAATTTCTTTAAAAATAGTTCAGTTTCATCATTTTTACTTGAAATATTCAAACCTTCACATCCTGTATATTTAACACTCTATGGGATTTTGATAATTTTCTTTGGATTCTTCTATACTTCCGTTGTTATAAATCCACAGGATATGGCTGATAACATGAAAAAGTATGGTGGTTTTATACCAGGTATAAGACCTGGAAAACCTACAAAGGATTATATAGATAGAGTTATTACAAGGATAACGTTTCCAGGAGCGATATTCTTCGCAATAATAGCAATTATTCCGATAATAGTTATAGATAAGATGAGGATACCTGTATATTTTGGAGGAACATCTATACTTATAGTTGTTGGTGTTATACTTGAAACAGTTTCCCAGATAGAATCCTATCTTATGATGAGAAGTTATGAGGGGTTTTTGAAAAAAGGAAAAATAAAAGGAAGATTTTAATGAAAAAAATCGTTTTGCTTGGTCCTCCTGGTTCGGGCAAAGGAACACAGGCAGAACTTTTGAGTGTAAAGGAAAACTTTATTCATCTTGCAACGGGTGACCTTTTAAGAAATGAAATTTCGAACAAAACCGAATTAGGAAAAAAAGTTAAGAGTTATATTGAAAAAGGTTTGCTGGTTCCAGATGGAATGATCGTTGATTTTATTCTTGATTATATTAGAAAAAATGATCTTTACAAAAAGAATGTCGTTTTCGATGGTTTTCCGAGAAGGAATTTCCAGGCTGAAAAATTGGAAGAGGAACTTTCTAAGAATGGAAGCGGAATAGATAAGGCTATTCTTATTGATGTGGATGAAAATACAATTATAGAAAGGTTATCAACAAGACTTATCTGTTCAGGTTGTAAAAAAATTTATCCTGGTAACTATGAGGATGATGAGTGTTTCGTATGTCACAATAAACTTATAAAAAGAACTGATGACAACATAGATGTTATAAAGAACAGGATTAAAGTCTATAAAGAAGAGACTACCGAACTTCTCGACTTTTATGAAAAGAAGGGAAAACTGGTTAGAATAGATGGTAACGATAAACCTGAAAGGATTTTTGAAAAAATAAAAGAGGTGGTTCTTTAAAGATGGCAAAGGCAAAGAAAGGGATTCTTGTTGAAGGAACTATAATAGATCTTTTACCTGATGCTTGTTTTAAAGTTCAACTTGATAACAACCATATAGTAATAGGTCATATATCAGGAAAAATGAGAATGAATTACATAAAGATAGCGAAAGGTGATAGGGTTACCGTTGAACTTTCACCCTATGATCTTTCAAAAGGAAGAATAATTTATAGATTCAAATGATGGAGGAAAAATGAAAGTTAGATCTTCTGTTAAGAAAATATGCAATAAATGCAAAGTAATAAAAAGAAAAGGTGTTGTAAAAGTTATTTGTGAAAATCCAAAACATAAGCAAAGACAAGGTTAAAGGAGGTTAATTTGGCTCGTATAGCAGGTGTTGATTTGCCTAAAAATAAAAGGATAGAGATAGCTTTAACCTATATTTATGGTATCGGGCTATCATCCTCTTTAAAGATTCTAAAAGAAGCTAATGTTGATCCTTCAATCAGAGTTAAAGATCTAAAAGATGAAGATGTTGAAAAGATTAGAAAAATTATAGAAAAAGATTATAAGGTTGAAGGAATACTAAAGTCTGAGATATCTGAAAATATTAAGAGGTTGAAAGAAATACAATGTTACAGAGGTATAAGACATATAAAGGGACTTCCTGTAAGAGGACAAAGGACGCGAACTAACGCAAGAACAAGAAAAGGACCGTCCAAAGGTAGTGTGGCTTTGAAGAAAAAAGCACCCAAGAAATAAAAGGAGGATATAGTGGCTGTGGAAAAGAAAACTCGGAAGAGGGTTAAAAAGAAAATTAAAAATGTAGAATCACAAGGTGTATGCCATGTTCATTCTTCATTCAACAATACGATAGTTACAATAACCGATTCAAAAGGAAATGTTGTTACATGGTCCTCCTCGGGAAATGTCGGATACAAAGGTACTAAAAAATCCACTCCATTCGCAGCACAGATAGCTGCTGAAAAGGCAGGAAAGAATGCTTTGAATCTCGGGATAAAAAAACTTGAGGTATGGATAAAAGGACCTGGTGGTGGAAGAGAAACAGCGATAAGAGCCTTACATAATTTAGGCTTCAAAATAACTGCTATAAAAGATGTAACACCTATTCCACATAACGGTTGTAGACCACCAAAAAGAAGAAGAGTTTAAGGAGGAATTAAATGTCAAGATATATAGAGGCGAAATGTAAACTTTGCAGAAGGGAAAGGGTGAAACTTTTTTTGAAAGGGGATAGATGTTTAACAGATAAATGTGCCCTTGAAAGAAAGAAGAATACGCCAGGAGAGGTTGCAAAAAAGATTAGAAAAAAATTGTCTGGATATGCGATACAACTTAGAGAAAAACAAAAAGTTAAAAGGATGTATGGGGTTAGCGAGAGACAGTTCAGAAAATATTATCTTACAGCGTCAAGAAAAAAAGGAGTTACAGGAGAGATACTTCTACAGTTACTTGAAAGAAGATTGGATAATGTAATTTATAGGTTAAACTTTGCACCTTCCAGAGCGGCTGCAAGACAACTTGTTAATCATGGACATATTTTAGTTAATGGAAAGAGAGTTAATATTCCAAGTTATCTTGTAAATGAAAATGATCAGGTATCCGTTAGAGAAAAATCAAAAACACTTGATATGATAAACGAAACTATCACAAAAAGTAAAGCTCAAACACCGGATTGGCTTTCCTTGGATCTTCCCAAGATGAGTGCAAAGGTTGTTCAGTTGCCTCAAAGGTATCATATTGATGCTGATATTAGAGAGCAGTTGATCATAGAACTATATTCAAAATAACAATTAACGGAAGGGGTTAAAAAATGAAGATAAAACCTTTTCAGATTCCACAAAAGATAGATGTTGTGGAAGAAAAAGAAAATTATGCAAAATACATCATCGGTCCCTTTGAAAGAGGTTTTGGAATAACAATGGGTAATGTTTTTAGAAGAATACTCCTTTCGAGTATTCATGGAGTTGGAGTTACAAAACTTGTGTTTGAAAATGCCAACCATGAGTTTACTACAATCGATGGTGTGAAGGAGAATGTTGCTGATATTGTTCTGAATATAAAAAAGATAAGATTTAAAATGGATGAGGAACTTGATGATGTTAAAATAACTTTTCAGATCAAAGGTCCCAAAGAGGTAGTTTCTGGTGATATAATTACTCCACCCGGTATAGAGGTAGTTAACAAAGATCTTTATCTTTTTACCATTACAAAGAATGTCTCCGTTAAGATAGATATTTATTTAGAATGGGGAAGAGGTTATCTACAATCCCAATATATAGTCCCAGACAAAAGTATAAAGACTATTCAACTCGATGCTTTCTTTTCACCAATAAAAAGGGTCATAACAACAGTTGAAAATATGAGAGTGGGACAGAGAACCGATTATGATAAACTCATTCTTGAAATATACACTGATGGAACAATCTCTCCAACCGATGCTTTAAAGCAGGCAGCCATCATAATTAAAGGGCATCTTCAGGTTTTTGAAATTGAAGATAAGAAGTTGCCTGTTATTACAGAAGAGTTTGATGATGATAATGTTTTAAAGATGAGAGAGCTTTTAATGAAAAAGGTTACTGACCTTGAATTGAAGGTAAGAGCGAAAAACTGTCTTGAAGCGAACAACATTCAAACACTGAAAGACCTTGTTTCAAAGAAAAAAGAAGACATGCTAAAATACAAAAATTTTGGTAAACAATCTTTAACAGAACTTGAAGAAAAATTGAAAGAACTTGGTCTTCATTTTGGAATGGATATTTCAAAATATTTTAAAGACGATAACAACTAAGGGGGAAAAATGCGTCATAACGATAAAATAAAAAAATTGTCAAGAACAAGTGAACATAGAAACGCTATGTTGAACAATCTCGTGACTTCGCTTTTCGAAAAAAATGTTGTTATCACAACAACCACAAAGGCTAAAGAAGCAAAAAAACTCGCTGAAAAATTGATAACTTTCGCAAAAAATGAAGATTCTGTTTCCTCAAGGAGAGAAGTTGCAAAAAGGTTAAAATCAAGAAAGATAGTGCAAAAGTTGTTTGAAGATATAGCTCCAAAGTACAAGATGAGAAAAGGTGGATATACAAGAGTTATAAATCTTGGAGTTAGAAGGGGAGATGGAGCTTCAACAGCGATTCTTGAACTCGTTGAAAAACCTGAAAAGAAAGATAAAAAGGAAAAGAAAAAGTAAAATATGTTTTTTTTAAAAAAAAGCCCATCTTTATGGGCTTTTTTATTATCTTTCCTTTCATTTCTTTATCTGTTTTCCTTTGAGATAAAAGGTGTATGGGTAACAAGATGGGAACTCTATTCCCCTGAAAAGATAGAAAGTATTGTTGATTCCTTATCCATCGCAAATGTTACCGATGCTTATGTCCAGGTTTACGGTTCTGGCTTTGCTTTTTTCAACTCAGAGATAGCACCAGTCAGGTATAAAGATTTCGATCCGCTTGAGATATTCATCGAGAAAGCACATTCGAAAAATATTAAGGTTCATGCCTGGATAAACCTTCTCTACATGTGGGATAGAAGGGAGATGGTTGATGATCAGAAACATATTCTTAAAAGGTACCCAACATCTGTTCTTGTAGATGACAAAAATATTTCTCTTCTTGATTATTCTCTTGAAATGATTAAGGAAAGAAATATTGAAGGTTTTTATGTTTCACCTTCATCAGATATAGTTAAAGATTATATACTATTTCTTATTGATGAGGTTCTTCTAAACTACAATGTAGATGGAATACATCTTGACTATTCGCGTTTTCCTGGAAAAGAGTTTGTGTATGATATTTTTTTGAGATCAAATTTTATACAGAAATTTCTTGTCGATCCTTTTGAGATCAGATCTGAAAATTCTTTTAAACTCTTTGGTGAAAAAGGTGTTAACGCTCTTTTAAATGAATGGCAAAATTTCCCAAAAGATGAGTTGAAATCCTTGATAAAGGATATTTATTTCCTTGTTAAAAGTCGTAATCCTAACATTCAACTTTCCTCCGCTGTTATTGCAGATGTTGATATAGCCTCTTCCAATTTTTATCAAAATTGGTGGGAATGGTTGAATGAGGGTTTTATAGATTATGTTATAATAATGGCTTATTCACCATCTATATCAGTTTTGAAAAAACAACTTGATAAAATTCAAAATAAAACTACACTTTCAAAAGTTGTTGTTGGTGTTGCAAGTTACAATCAAACGGTATACAATATGTCAAACAATGTCAGAGATCTTTACAACTATCCCGTTCTTGGATTTTGCATTTTTTCTAACCAATCTCTTTTAGATCAGAAAGGGAGTTACTCTTATGTTGGAAAAACGATTTTCAAATAATCTAAAAGATAGAATAAAAAAACTTTATGATGATATTGAAAAGTATGCAGTGAATAAACCAGTTGAAATAGTCGTAGTTTCAAAAAAACAGAGTATAGAGAGGGTGGAGATACTTTACCATGAAGGTTTCAAACATTTTGCTGAAAATATAGCTCAGGAAGTAAGAGATAAAGATCGGTTCTATTCAAATGATGATATAAAACTCTCCTTCATAGGAAACATTCAAAGCAATAAACTCAAATACCTTTTTAAAAATGTAGATCTGATACAATCTATAGATACATTTGAAAGAGCAAAGATTGTAAACGAATTTTATAGAAGTAAAAACAAAAAGATTGATGTCCTCCTTGAAATAAAAGTTTCAGATGAGGAAACAAAACATGGGTTTCTTCCATCAGAAATATACTCTTTAAAAGAGAACTTTTCAAACTTTGATTTTTTGAACATTAAAGGGGTAATGTGTATAGCACCAAATACTGATAACGAAAATTTTGTTGAAGAGTCTTTTAGAAAAGGTAAAGAGATTTTTTTAAAGTTAAAAGAGTATTTTTCAGGTTTTGAAATACTATCTATGGGTATGAGTGATGATTATAAAATTGCCCTTAAAAATGGCTCAAATATGTTGAGGCTGGGAAGATATTTTTATGAAGGGTTCTGATAATTTTTTCACATTTCTTCTCTCATTTTACATGAAAGGTTGAAAAAAGGAAAGTTAATACGAATAAGATTTTATTTTCAATAAGAAAAAGAGTTATTAAAATGTTATGGATTCCAATGTGAATTCTATCCTTTTAATTGGAAACAACCTTTTATTATATCTTTATAAATGACATGGTGTCTATCTAACTCATAATATTTCAAAGAGTTTTTTCAGATTTTTTTGGTTAGTTGTTTTCGAAACTACAGAATAGGGATATAAAATTTTTTTAGAGAAAGTTGACAAGATAAAAATATTAGGTAAACTAGATATTTATGAAAAAAATCGTAGTAACAGGTGGAGCCGGATTCATAGGGTCAAATTTTATCAGGTATGTTCTAAACAATAGAGAATATTCAATAATCAATATAGATCAACTTCTACTTTCAGGTAGTAGTGAAAATATTAGGGAATTCTCAAAAAACAGAAATTATAGATTTGTAAAGGGTGATATAAGGGATTTTGATTTTTTGTTGAAATTTTTCCAAAGGGAAAAAAAAATATTTGGTGTGATAAATTTTGCTGCACAATCACACGTTGATAGAAGTATAATCTTTCCAAAAGATTTTATGGATACAAATATTTTAGGTGTTTTTAATTTACTTGAAATTTTAAGGAGAGGTTTCTTCAAAAGGTTTTTACAGATTTCTACCGATGAAGTTTACGGTGATTTAAAAATTGATTCAAAAGAAAAATTCAAAGAGGATTCACCTCTTAAACCTAATTCACCCTACTCATCATCAAAAGCCTCTGCCGACCTTATTTCACTCTCTTATCATAAAACTTACGATCTTGATATAGTTATCACAAGGTCTTCAAACAATTTTGGTCCATATCAGTTTCCAGAAAAGTTGATTCCACTTACTATTTTAAAGGCTTTGAAAAACGAAAAGATTCCGATTTATGGAGACGGGAAAAATGTTAGAGACTGGTTATATGTTGAGGATAATGTAAGGGCTATTTTGAATGTTTTTGAAAATGGAAAAAGAGGTAGTGTTTACAATATAGGTGCTGATAATGGGATCTCCAATTTAGACCTTGTTAAAATGATCTTAAAGATTTTGAAGAAGGATGAATGTTTGATCACATTTGTTAAGGATAGACCTTCCCACGACAGGAAATACTCTTTGGATTCATCAAAAATAAAAAGGGAGTTAAAGCATAAAAATATTTTTAAATTCTATCCAACACTTAAAAAAACTGTAGAATGGTATAAAGAGAATATAAAATGGGTTGAAAAATGCATCGATGAGGATTTCAAAAAGTATTACATAAAAAATTATAAAGAGAGGTTGGATGAAAAAAACTAAGGGGATAGTTCTTGCAGGTGGAGAAGGGACAAGGTTGTTCCCAACAACCAAAATATACTCAAAACAACTAATAACAATATACGATAAACCTCTGATATATTACCCTCTATCTACTCTGATACTTTCTGGAATAAATGAGATACTTATTATTTCCACGAAAACTAGTTTACCACTTTTTAAAAAAATCTTCAAAGATGGGAGAGATTTTGGTCTTGTTATAAAATACGCCTATCAAGAAAGACCAAGAGGTATTGCTGATTCGCTTATAATAGGTGAAGATTTCATCGGTAAAGATGATGTTATGCTTATACTTGGTGACAACATCTATTACGGTGATATGGATTTTCTTAGAAGAGCAAAAAATGAAAATGAAAATGCGACAATTTTTGGATACTATGTTTCAGACCCTCAAAGGTATGGGGTTGTTGAGTTCGATGAAAAAAGGAAAGTTATCTCCATAGAAGAAAAGCCTAAAAACCCAAAAAGTAACTATGCTGTTTGTGGTATCTATATTTACGATAAATATTGTTCATATTACGCTAAAAAATTAAAACCTTCAAAAAGGGGAGAACTTGAAATAACTGATCTGAATAGAATATATCTTGAAAAGAATCAATTGAAACTCGAGATAATGGGAAGGGGAATAGCTTGGCTTGACACTGGAACTCCTCGTTCTATGCTTGAAGCGAGTTCCTTTATAGGAACTATAGAACAGAGACAAAATCTTAAAATTGGATGTATTGAAGAGGTTTGTTTAAGGATGGGGTTTCTCAAAAAGAGAAATTTTTTGAAACTTGTAAAAAATTACCCTGAATCCGATTATAAAAACTATCTCTTGAAAATCTATGAGGAAGTGAGGTAAAATGTGGCGGGTTTTGGTGGTGTATTTTCATTCGAAAACAATTTCAAAACTTTTTAAGTTGATGAGGTAATTTCAAAAAATTATCTTAAAAGAAGGAAAAGTTTTGAAAATGGTTTTGTCTTTCAGAACACTTTAAATAAGTTCCTCGATGAGAAGATTTTTGAAGAGGATGAAGAGATATTTATTTGTTTTGAAGGAATTTTCTTTAATCATAAAAATTTGAGAATCGAGAATTCCGTAAACGATGATTTCTCTCTTTTAAAGAAACTTTTTTTTGAATCTAAAAAATCTTTCCCATCAAAAATTTATGGTAACTATACTGGAATAGTTTACGATAAAAACAAAAAAGAAGTCTACCTTTTCACGCCACACAATGGAACCAAAACACTTTTTTATTTTTTCGATAAAGAGAATAAAATTCTTATTTTTGACAACAGTTTAAAATATGTTATTGATCTGATGAGGGAAAACGGCTACAAGGTTGAACTGGATGATGAGGGCACATACTGCTTGGTCACTGTTGGATACATGATAGGCGAAAGAACACTGATTAAAAATGTTAAGAAATTAAAACCCGCAACTATTTTTAAATTTGATGGGGGAAGTTTAAGTTATGAAAATTTCTTTAAAATATCTTCCTATCCTTCAAGGAAAATTGATGAAAATGTAATTATAGAGGAGTTGGACAACCTTTTTGTTGAAGCTTTTAAAACCGAATACGATAAAGACTTAAAGTAGGTTATAAACATGTTTCAACACTTTCCGGGGGACTTGATTCAAGAACCAATCTTTTAACAGCCCATAGGTTAGGATACAAGGATATTTTGTGTCTATGTTTTTCTGAAAACGATTACCTTGATGAAAAATTGTCTAAAAAGATAGCATCAGATTTTTTTGATTATTATCTATTCTATTCTTTAAACAACGTCAAATATCTTACCGAAATAGATAACCCAGTAAAAGCAAACGATGGACTTATTTTTTATTCAGGTTCTTCATATATGTACAGTATGTTTTCACTTCTTGACTTTTCAGGTTATGGAGTTTTACACACAGGTGTTGCAGGTAATGAGGTTCTTTACTCCTCTTTAAAATTCGATTATCATGAAAAACCATCAAAAAGAAAGGTTGAAAGGATATTCTACTCATCAAAATTGAAAAATAAAATTGATAACATTTTAGAAGAACTTGTTCAAAAGTATGAAACTATGGAAGAATTAGCTTTCTATAAAAAATGTGTAAATGGTGTGTATAACGCTTTTAGAAATATAGAACATTTTACAGAATTTTCATCACCAACACTTTATGCCCCAACAATCGAGTATATAATGAAAATAGATCCAAAACTTAAATACAACGCCTATTTATATAGAAAATGGGTTTTGAAAAAGATACCAAATATAAACTATCCTTGGGAACATATAGCTGGTGCTAAAATTAGCAGTTCAAGTTTTGAGATTTTTTTAAGAAAATCTTTGAAAAAGTTGGCAACATTTCTTTTAGGTTACAGAACCTCTAAAAATCCTTGGGATAAATGGTTGAAGAGAAACCCAATACTTTTGGAGACTCTTGATAAATATTTCTTTGATAATATAAATCTTTTGAATGGTAATCTGAAAGAAGATTGTATTAAACTTTAACAGAAAGGTAACCTTAAAGAAAAAACACAACCTCTAACTCTTATCTCTTACATAAAAAACAACAATATAGATACTTGACAAATTTAAAAAAAAATATATACTAAAAAATCTATGAGCTTGCTGGTGTAGCTCAGGGGTAGAGCAGTGGTTTTGTAAACCACTGGTCGGGGGTTCAAATCCCTCCACCAGCTTTGTGGAGAGATTCCCGAGCGGTCAAAGGGGGCAGACTGTAAATCTGCTGGCTGATGTCTTCGTAGGTTCGAATCCTACTCTCTCCACTCTAAATCGCGGGAGTAGCTCAGTTGGTAGAGCTTCTGCCTTCCAAGCAGAATGTCGCGGGTTCGAATCCCGTCTCCCGCTCTTTTCAAAACCTCAAAAAGGTTTAACTGTTTGAGGAATGTTTTTTTTTATATAATAATAAAAAAAATCAAAAACATGCCCATGTAGCTCAGTAGGTAGAGCACATCCTTGGTAAGGATGAGGTCACCAGTTCGATCCTGGTCATGGGCTTAAAAAAGGAGGATTAAATGGCGAAGGAGAAATTTGAAAGGACGAAGGTTCATATGAACATAGGGACGATAGGACATGTGGATCATGGGAAGACAACGTTAACA
>LDZT01011412.1_pt1 | contig 20445 bp, 20 predicted proteins | sample 615521 | NCBI WGS metagenome assembly LDZT01 (sample SAMN03408292, study PRJNA278302) | terrestrial metagenome | isolation source: oil reservoir sample SB1 | place: USA: Alaska, North Slope, Schrader Bluff formation | collected 2011-09
AGTTGGGCTGCCGCTCCCAAAAGAAAGGTAGCTGGATTTGCCAGTAAAGGACCGAAATCAGTCATTGCACCAATGCCCATAAATATAAGAATTGGAAAAAGCTCATGTTTTATACCAAAAGACAATATTTGCAAAAAACCGCCTTCTTCCATTAATCCAGTAAAAGGAAGATTTACTAAAATAGCACCAAAGGCAATGGGTAAAAGCAATAATGGCTCATATTTTTTAACTATTGCGAAATATAGCAATACTGCAGCTACCAGCATCATAATGAAATTTTCTAAGGTAAAGCCGGTAAACCCGGATATTCTAAAAATAGAAATTAGCGAGTTAATAAAATTCATTTATTTCTCCTTTCTGATAGCTAGCCGATAACCATTAGGATATCATCAGTTTCAACCATATCATTAACTGATACTGATATTTTTTTGACCTTTCCACTAGTATTGGCTACAATTTCGTTTTCCATTTTCATAGCTTCTAAAATTAGCACTGTATCGCCTTCGTTGATACTATCCCCTTCTGATACATTTATCTTTAGAACTTTCCCAGGCATAGGGGCTTGAATTTCTTCCCCTTCTGCAGGTCCTTTCTCAACAGTTTTCTTTGATTCTGGCTGGGGTGCTGGTTTAACTTCCGGTTTTTTTATGGTTTTGGTCTGCTGCTCTGGTTTGGCAGTACTAACCGTTGAAGTAGAAACAGATGATTGATTTTCATCTGATATTTCTTCAACTTCTACCATATATTCCTGCCCATTGACTTTTATTTTAAATTGTTTCATTATTTTAAAATCCTCCCTTTTTTTTGGAACTTATTGAAGTTCTATTAGACATAACATTTTGCATCCCTGCTATAGTCCATGGATTTGTGCCGACTGGCATTGTTCTTTTAATATTAAGTATTTTAACTCCTTTCATAGGAGTTTCCATGTAGCTTGCTATTGCAGCTGTTATAACTGCAACTAATTCATCACTATATTCGTTACTCTTTTGTTCTAAATTCTTGCCTTCCGGTTTTTCAATAGCTACTTTCTTCTTTTCCGAGACTAAACTTTTTTCAGCTTTTTTCTGTTTCTTAGAAGTCAGCTCGATTATCATTCGTAATCCCATCATTAGCAAAGCAAGTAACGCCAAAATAATGAAAACAAGAATTATCACAGTAATGGCTATTTTAATAGCACCTTCTATTCCTACATACATATTCCATACCCCTTCTTCTAAATCAGAAGTTATTTATATCAAAATTAACTATCATTATAATACTCTTCTCATAACTATACCGGAAGGTTTCCGTGCTTTTTACCTGGTAGACTGTCTCTTTTTGTTGATAGCATTTCAAATGCAGTAATTAACCTTGGTCGAGTTTCTCTAGGATCAATAACTAAATCTACATAACCTCTCTTTGCAGCCTCATAAGGATTCGAAAATCTTTCAGCATATTCATCAATTTTTTGCTGTCGAAATTTTTCTGGATCTTCTGCCTTTTCAATCTCTCTTCTGAATATGATATTCGCTGCACCCTGTGAACCCATTACCGCAAGCTCTGCAGTGGGCCAGGCTATAACCTGATCTGCTCTTAATTCTTTTCCACACATAGCTAAATAGGCACCGCCATATGATTTTCTGGTAACAACTGTAATCTTTGGGACAGTAGCTTCAGAATAGGCATATAATAATTTTGCTCCATGTCTTATAATTCCACCATATTCCTGTGCGGTACCAGGTAAAAATCCTGGTACATCCACGAGAGTTAAAATAGGTATATTAAATGCATCACAAAATCTAACAAAACGTGCTGCCTTATCAGAGGCATCAATATCAAGACAACCAGCTAGTACCTTGGGCTGATTGGCAATGATTCCAATGCTCTTACCCTTTAACCTGGCAAAGCCGGTAATCATGTTTCGTGCAAAATGTTCATGGGCTTCAAAAAAATCACCATTATCAACAATATATCTTATTATTTCTTTCATTTCATAAGGCTTATTAGGATCGGTTGGAACGATATTCATTAGGGCTTCTTCCATACGATTTGGATCATCGCTACTTTCTAAAACAGGAGAAATCTCCATATTATTAGAAGGAAGGTATCCAACCATCTTCCGAACAGACTGAAATACTTCTTGTTCATTCTCAGCAGCAAAATGAGCTACTCCACTTTTTTGGTTATGGGTCATTGCTCCTCCCAATTTCTCTGAAGTAACATTCTCTCCGGTAACTGCTTTTATAACACTAGGACCTGTAATATGCATTATACCAATCTTCTTTACCATAAAGACAAAATCCATTATAGCAGGGGAATAGACAGCTCCTCCTGCTGTGGGGCCAACAACAACCGATATTTGCGGTATTACCCCTGAAGCAATAGTATTTCTATAGAATATTTCACCATATCCACTAAGAGAATCGACTCCCTCCTGTATCCTGGCACCACCTGAATCATTAATTCCAATAATTGGGGCACCCATTTTCATAGCCATATCCATTATTTTGCATATTTTTTTGGAGTGCATTTCTCCTAAAGAACCACCAATTACGGTAAAATCCTGGGAGAAAACATATACTAAGCGCCCATCAATAGTACCATAACCTGTTACAACTCCCTCTCCGGGTACTTCTTTCCCTTCCATACCAAAATTAGTACAACGATGCTCAACAAATAAATCTAGTTCGTTAAAACTATCCTTGTCCAATAATAAATCTATTCTCTCTCTGGCAGTCAATTTACCTTTGTCATGTTGAGCTTGAATTCTTTTTTTGCCACCACCTGCCAGCACTTTTTCTTTCTTTTCCTGCAATTGTTTCATCAAATCATTGATTGATTTTTCCATTAAGCTTCCACCTCTCTTTACTCCCTGGCTTAATTTTATTACCCTATATAAAAAACCTTTCATTAATGTATCTGAATCAATTAGTTAAAATAAACTCATTTTTAATTAGGTTTGTCATCTTTTTTCAAGATTTATGTTCACAAAGTTCTACCAAAATACCATTGGTACTTTTGGGATGCAAAAAGGCAATCCGTGCCCCTCCAGCTCCGTAGCGTAGTTTTTTGTCGATTAATCTAACGCCTTGTTTCTCCAATTCCTCTAATTTTGCCTCTAAATCATCGACCTCAAAAGCAATATGATGAATTCCTTCCCCCTTTTTTTCAATAAATTTGGCAATATTACCATCAGGAGAAGTTGACTCCAATAATTCAAGTTCACTTTCACCAACAGGTAAAAATGCCACTTTAACATTCTGTTCTTCTACCACTTCCTCTCCTGTACATTCCATGCCTAGAATATTTTTAAAAATGTTTAGTGAATTCTCAAGGTTAGCTACTGCTATCCCAAGATGATCAATTTTTTTAAACACTTTAGTGTCCCTCCTTAAATAGTTTTTCCTTAAAAATTGTAGAAAGCTTTTTTACTGCATTGTAGGGATTGTCATTTTGTTGTAAAACTCTATTAACCTCTTTCTCTACTCTTTCCTCACTAATATATTCAAAGAACATTTCTCGCCAGCTTTCCTGAAAAAGATCAAAGATTTCCTTTCTTGTTCTGTTTTTCCTTCTTTCCAACAATTCTTCACTTTCCTTCAAATAATTGATAAGTTTATCCACTTCTTTCCATAAATAATCGATACCGATATTTTCTGTGCCTACTGTTTTTATAATAGGAGATTCCCATTTTTTTTCTTCATCTTCAGTCAGGTGTAGCATCATTTCAATCTCAGCGATTAGTTTATCACTGCCATCCCGATCTGACTTATTAACAACAAATATATCTCCTATTTCCATAATACCGGCTTTTATAACCTGAATATCGTCTCCCATTCCTGGCATAACCACTAATAGTACAACATCTGATACCTTGATTACATCAATCTCTGATTGGCCAACACCTACCGTTTCAATAAAAATGAAATCTTTACCCATCGCATCCAATATCTTAACAACCGCCTGGGTTGAACGGGACAACCCTCCTAAATGACCTCGAGCACCGACACTTCGGATAAATACATCTTTATCTGTTGTCAAATCTTGCATCCTTATCCTGTCTCCCAAGATAGCCCCTCCGGAGAATGGACTGCTTGGATCAATAGCGATAATTCCTATTTTTTTATTCATCTTTCTAAGATGTTTTGTCAATTTATCAGTAATTGTGCTTTTACCTGAACCAGGAGGACCGGTTATGCCAACAACTATAGCTTTTCCACAGTATTGATGTAATTCTTTTAATACCGGTTGTGCCTGCTGGAAATTATTTTCAACTATAGTTATTAATCTTGCTACAGCTCTAGTGTCTCCCTGTCGTATTTTTTCAACTAGATTCATATAATCTTCCTTATATTACAATTATGCAACTGCAACATTTGTTTTTATAAATTCAACTATTTTTTTAGTATCTGTACCAGGAGTAAAAATCTCTCTGATTCCAATCTTTTTGAGTTCCGAGATATCCTCATTAGGTATTATTCCACCGGCAATAACCAGGATATCAGACATATTTTTTTCTTCAAGTAATTGGATAATTTTGGGAAATATATACATATGGGCACCTGATAAAATGCTTAGCCCTATTACATCAACATCTTCCTGGATTGCAGTTTCAATTATTTGTTCAGGGGTTTGCCTTAAACCTGTATAAATAACTTCCATTCCTGCATCTCGCAATGCTCTTGCTATTACTTTCGCTCCCCGGTCATGTCCGTCCAAACCTGGTTTAGCTACTAAAACTCTGATCCTCGTTTTCTTCATAATTCACCTTCCTTGATACTAGATCTTGATAGAATCTTTATATTCACCAAAAACATCTCTAAGCTGATCGCAAATTTCCCCTAATGTAGCATAATTTTTAACACAGTCTAGTATAAATGGCATTACATTCTCATTAGATTTCGCGGCTTTCTTTAGTCTTGCTAGTTTTTCTGTGACTTCTTTTCCCACACGATTGCTTTTCACTTCTTCCAATTTTTTAACCTGTTGTTTTTCAATTTCCGGATTCACTTTAAGTAAATCTTTCATTGTTTCTTCTTCGGATTGGAATTCATTAACTCCTACTACAATTCTTTTCTTATCTTCTACATCTTTCTGGTATTGGTAAGCACTATTTTGAATTTCTCTTTGAACAAAACCTTTTTCTATAGCCTTTGGTGCACCACCCAGCTTATCGATTTGATTAATATATTCCATCACTGCATCTTCAATTTCTTTGGTCATCTTCTCTATGTAATAAGAACCTGCTAAAGGATCTACAGTTTCAGTAACACCACTTTCATGGGCAATAACCTGCTGTGTTCTTAGGGCAATTCTCACAGATTTTTGTGATGGCAAAGACAGAGCTTCATCTCTTGAATTAGTATGTAAGGATTGAGTCCCTCCAAGGACTGCTGCCAAGGCTTGCAAGGTAACCCTGATAATATTGTTATCTGGTTGTTGAGCAGTTAGTGTGCAGCCAGCTGTTTGAGTATGGAAACGGAGCATTAGAGATTTTGGTTTTTTTGCACCAAATCGTTCTTTCATGATGTTAGCCCATAGCTTTCTCGCTGCCCTGAATTTTGCAACTTCCTCAAATAAATCATTATGAGCATTAAAGAAAAAAGACAATCTTGGGGCAAAATTATCTACATCCAAACCTTTTTTTACTGCCGCATCAACATAAGCAATTCCATTAGCCAGAGTAAAAGCAATCTCTTGTATTGCGGTAGAACCTGCTTCTCTTATATGATAACCACTTATACTGATAGTATTCCATCTCGGTAAATTCTTTGAACAATATTCAAAGATATCAGTAATTAGTCTCATTGATGGTAAGGGAGGAAAAATATAGGTACCTCTGGCAATATATTCTTTCAGAATATCATTTTGGATTGTTCCATTTAATTTATCAGCAGATACACCCTGTTTTTCAGCTACTGCTATATACATGGCAAGCAAAACAGCTGCAGGTGCATTAATGGTCATGGAAGTGCTAACTTTGTCCAGTGGTATTCCGTCAAACAATATTTCCATATCTTTTAGTGAATCAATCGCTACCCCGACTTTTCCTACCTCTCCGTGAGACATAGAATGATCAGAATCATAACCAATTTGTGTTGGTAAATCAAAGGCAATACTCAATCCTGTCTGGCCATTTTTCAGTAAATATTTATATCTCTTATTTGATTCTTCAGCATCTCCAAAGCCAGCATATTGTCTCATTGTCCACAATCTGCCGCGGTACATTGTTGGTTGAACTCCCCTGGTATAAGGGTAATCTCCAGGGTAACCTATATCTTCCAGATAATTGATATTTGCCAGATCCAGAGGGTCATATAACCGTTTTACCTCCTTGTTAGATCCGGTCACAAATTTATCTTTTCTCTCAGGAAATCTATCTAAAACTTTTGCCAGAGTCTTATCAGACCACTGTTTTTTGGCTTCTTTTATTTCTTGATAATCCACGTTTTAAATCCCTCCTTTTACTGTTTTTTTAATAATAATTCAAAAATATCACAACCACAATGATACCCAATTCTTTCAATATAATATTCTCTATATTAAGAAATTAGCTTAAATATTTTAGCTAATACAAATGTACCTAGATAGTAAACCTTTTATTTAGCCATTACTGCCTTCAAAGAAGGTAATTTTCCATGGTAAAATAAAAACAAAATTATAACGATAAGCTCTATTATTTATTTTACTTTTTTGTTTCCATGATAAGATCTTCTACCAATACATCAATCTTAATAATATTAATGCCAGTGATATAGTCTAATTCTTTTTTTAATTTCTCCTGAATGTTTTTGACAATAGTAGGTATATTTTTACCGTAACTTAAAATAAGATTCATTTGAACTAAAATACCATCTTCATTTATATCAATCTTAGTTTTTCCAAGCCTGATTACTTCCTTAAAATCCTTTATACAGAAAAAGATTATATCCAAAATTGCATTTTCAGAAATAAATAATTTTCCAAAATAGCTAAAAGGTGGTCGAACTACAGTTCTTTCTCCGATCTTTCTTTTCCCATATCTCTTTCTATAAAAAATTTCTAAGGAATCAACTAAATTAATAGGGAATTTTCTTTGAACTTCTATCCCTGGTAGGGGAATAATATGGGTACCTTCTTTAGATCTGCTGTTTCTTGCTAATTGAATTTCTTTTTCACTAGAGATATCTTCAATGTAAAATGTTTTATTGACTCCTGGCAACTCCAGGGTTTGGACAATTTTATTAACCATTTCCTTTGAAGTACCCAGAACCATTATTTTTTCCGGCTTTTCTTGCTTAATAACATTGCGAACTGCCTGCGCATGTTCTTTCTCAAAAAAAATAGCCCTTCTGATTGCTTGAATCTTATTTGACTCTCTTTTAGCTGATAGCCCAGCCAGTATTCTATCTTTTTTAATTAATAAACCATCATCAATAATATAGTTAATATGCTCTTTGTGAGCAACTAATAAAGCTTTATGACTTTTTCCTGTTCCGCTTCCCCCTACCAGGGCAATTACCTTCATACTAATAGTCCAACCTTTATCCAAATTTATTGATTTTTTCTTACCCAGCCTCTACCTTCAACTGCCAAAGCAACTCGTTTAATTGCAATTACATAAGCAGCATCTCTTGTATAGAATTTTTCTTTTTCGGCCAGGTCAATAACGTCGTTAAAAGCTGAAGTCATTATTTGATTCAATTTATCCAAAACTTCATCTTTGGGCCAATAATAGTTCATATTATTCTGAACTTGTTCAAAATATGAAACAGTAACTCCACCAGCATTACACAAGAAATCAGGTATAAGAAATACATCTTTTTCTTTAATTACTTTATCTGCAGCCGGAGTTGTAGGAGTATTTGCAGCTTCTGCATAGATTTTTACTTTATTAAAATCAATTTCATTTACATTATCACTATGCACTGCTGAACCCAAAGCCGCTGGCATTATTACTGTTACTGGTTTTCTTAGCCAGGCATCAGCGTCTTCCTGTTTCCATCCGAAAGATTTTGCTTTTTCTTTATCAATAGTACCAAATTTATCCAGAGTTCCTTTAGCAAATAAATCTTCAGGTTTAATACCTTCTTCGCAGCTATAAGTATATGCCTTCTTATCATTAGCATCCCAACAGGAAATTGCAATTACTTTGCCTCCATATTCAGTAAATTTTTTGACTGCATATGACGCTACGTTCCCTGCTCCCTGGATTGAAAGAGTAGCATCTTTGAAATCAATATTCATTCTCTTTAATGCTTCTCTAACACAGTATATTGCTCCAAAACCAGTAGCTTCAGTTCTTCCAAGAGAACCACCAACTCCAACAGCCTTCCCTGTTACAAAACCTGGTTTTCTACTTCTGGCAATAGTATCATATTCGTCCATAATCCATAACATATCCTGGGGATTGGTGGCTACATCGGGTGCTGGAACATCAATTTCAGGGCCAACAAAATCATAAACCTTTCTTACCCATCCACGACAAAGCTTTTCTGTTTCCCTTTCTGACAATTCTCTAGGATTACAAATTACTCCGCCTTTTCCTCCTCCAAGGGGAATGTTCACAACAGCACATTTCCATGCCATCATCATTGCTAACGCTCTCACCATATCGACAGTTTCATCTTCTGCAAATCTTAAACCACCTTTTGCAGGACCTCTTGCAGTGGAATGTTGAACTCTAAAACCTGTAAAGGTCTTAGTGGTACCATCATCCATTTCAACTGGAATACGAACTCGTATTTCTCTTTCCGCTTCTCTCAAATATTCACGCATAGGCTTGCTAATTCCACTTTTTTCTGCGTTAGAATCAAATTGCGATTGAACAATTTCAAAAGGATTCATTTCTTTATCTTTAGACATTTGATAACCTCCAAAATTTATTTTTTTTTATTATTATTTTTCAGGCTCTCGCCTGATGATAAATACGAATCAATAGATCTAGCGGCAACTTTGCCATCACCAACAGCAGAAATTACCGTAGCTGCACCCCTAACGATATCCCCACCAGCAAAAATTCCTTCATAGGTAGTCATCATACTTTTTTCATCTATTTTGAAATATCCCCATTTATTAACTTCAACTCCTTTAGCACTATTTGCAATAATCGGATTGGCCATTGTTCCAATGGCATCGATTACCATATCAACCTCTAATATAAAATTGGAATCTTCAATTGGAATAGGCCTTCTTCTTCCAGAATCATCAGGTTCTCCCAATCTCATTTTTATACATTCCATACCTGTCACTTTTCCTTCTTTACTTCCCAAAACCCGGACTGGTAGTGTTAAAAAATGAAAAATAACTCCTTCTTCTTCTGCATGATGCACTTCTTCTGCTCTTGCTGGTACCTCTTTTCTAGATCGTCTATAAATAATATATGATTTCTCAGCACCAAGCCGTAATGCTGTCCTTGCAGAATCCATAGCAACATTTCCTGCACCAATAGTGGCTGCCTTTTTGCCAATCCTTATTGGAGTATCATATTTAGGAAAAAGATAGGCTTTCATTAGATTAGACCTGGTCAAAAACTCATTTGCAGAATAAACATCATTCATATTCTCACCCGGGATATTCATAAAACGAGGAGCTCCTGCTCCGTTAGCTAAAAATATTGCATCAGACTCTTTTTTTAAATCTTCCACACTCCCAGTAGCTCCAACTACAAAATCGCTTACTACTTTGACTCCATTTTTTTCTATCTCACTAACTTCATATTGAACGATTTTCTTGGGAAGTCTGAATTCGGGAATACCATATACCAAAACACCACCAGGTTTATGGAGGGCCTCAAAAAGGGTCACATTATAGCCTCTTTTAGCCAAATCAGCAGCACAGGTTAATCCTGCCGGGCCTGAGCCAACCACTGCTACTGAAAATCTGTTATTTCTATGATTATCTCCCTGTTCCCCATGAATATTATTTTCTCTTGCGCAATCAGCTACAAAACGCTCTAACCGTCCAATAGCAATTGGTTTCCCTTTTTTATTTAATACGCATTCCTTTTGGCATTGCTCTTCTTGAGGACAAACCCTACCAGTCACTGCTGGAAGAGCATCCGTTTCCAATATGGTTAAATAAGCACTTTTAAAGTCTTCCTCAACAATATGCCTGATAAACTTAGGAATATTTATTTCAGCAGGACAACCTTTCATACAGGTTGGATTCTTACATTGCAAACATCTTTGAGCTTCTTTGATTGCCTCTGCTTTAGTATATCCCAAAGGAACTTCATCAAAATTATGAACCCTATCAGCAGGGCATTGTTCTCTCATGGGGACTTGTTCTAATTTCATTCTGTCTTTCATTGGTATCATTTCAGCCATTAACCTTGTCCCCCTTTACAATGACATCTTTTTTCTTGTTTAAAATGATTCCAGGATTCTCCTTCTTCACTTCTATAGCGACTTATTCGATTCATGAATTCATCCCAATCAACTAATTGCCCATCAAATTCAGGTCCATCGGTGCAGACAAATTTGGTTTCTCCTCCAATAGATACTCTGCATGACCCGCACATTCCTGTTCCATCAACCATAATTGTATTAAGACTAACAATTGTATCTACTGGATATTTTTTTGTTAAATCCGTGGTTACCTTCATCATAATAGGGGGTCCAATTGTCCAAACTTTTTTAATTGTTTTATCATTATCAAGCTTTTCTTTTAAGGCCTCAGTAACAAATCCTTTTCTGCCATAACTTCCATCGTCAGTAGTAACAATTAATTCATCAGAGACTTTTTTCAATTCTTTTTCCATAATAATCAATTTTTTCGTTCTAGCCCCAATAATAGTTATAACCTTATTTCCAGCTTCTTTTAAGTTACGGGCTATTGGATGAATGCAGGCAATTCCAGTTCCTCCTCCTACCAAAACTACAGTCCCAAAATTGTCTATTTCAGATTTTTGACCCAATGGACCGATAAAGGAATAAAGATAATCTCCTTCATTAAAAGATGATAATTCATCAGTTGTCTTTCCAACTACTTGAAATACAATATATATTAATCCTCTCTCCCTGTCATAATCGGCAACGGTCAGTGGTATCCTTTCACCTTCCTCTTTTGTCATCAGTATAATAAACTGACCAGGCTGAACAGATCTGGCAATTTCTGGTGCTTTTATCCACATAGCATAAATATCCTGGTAAAGTGTTTCTTTTTTAATAATCTGGTACATTTATTACCTCTCCTGGTTACTTATTTTAATTTATTGCATATTTCTAAAGTATCACGGGCTATCATTAATTCTTCATTTGTTGGTATAACAATAACTTTGACTCTTGCATCTTCAGTACTTATAATGCCCTGTTTACCTATCGCATTGTTATTTTTTTCATCATCAATTTTAAGCCCAAAGAAACTTAATTCCTTGCATACATTTTTTCTAAGTACAGGGGAATTTTCTCCGATACCTGCGGTAAAAACCAACACATCTAAACCATTCATGGCTGCAGCATAAGCTCCAATGTATTTTTTCAATCCATAATGTAAAATATTAAGTGTTCTCTGTGCCCTCTTATCGCCTTGCTTTGCTTTTTCTTCCAAATCACGCTTATCGCTGGATATGCCTTCTGATAATCCAATAAATCCACTTTTCTTATATAGAATATCATTCATTTCCTTAAAGTCTATTTCTTCTTTTCCCATTAAAAATGGAATAACTGCCGGATCAACATCACCACAACGAGTTCCCATAATAACACCAGATATTGTTCCAAAACCTAAACTGGTGTCGATAGATTTACCATTTTTGACAGCAGTTAAGCTAGAACCATTTCCCAGATGGCAGGTAATAATTTTTAGTTCTTTCAAATCTTTCTTTAAGATTTCTGCTGCTTTTAGGGCTACATATTTATGAGATGTACCATGGAATCCGTATCTTCTCACTCGGTATTTTTCATAATAGTGATAGGGTAAACCGTAAAGATAAGCATGTTCCGGAATCGTCTGGTGAAAAGCAGTATCAAAAACCCCCACCTGTGGAGTATCTGGTAATAATTCCTGGCATACTTTAATCCCCAGCATGTTTGCAGGATTATGTAATGGTGCCAGCTCAGTATATTTCTTCAGGATATCCATAACATCTTGTGTTATCAATACAGAGTCTGAATATTTCTCTCCACCATGAACTACCCGGTGGCCAATAGCGTATAATTCTTTAATATCACTAATGACCCCGTACTCATTATTTAATAAGGCATCAATTACCAATTCAATTCCCTTTCGGTGATCAGGTATATCTATTTCTTTCTTCATTGTATCTTTCCCGGTCGGGTAGTGAGTAATCAATGATCCCTTTATTCCAATTCTTTCAACAAGTCCTTTTGCTAACAACGATTCATCGGTCATATCAAAAAGGCGATATTTTATAGATGAGCTACCACTATTTACGACTAATATTTTCATTATCAATCATCCCTTTCAAAAAATATATTTTTAATAATTATAACTTTTTAGCAACTTCAAATCCATGCTCAAGGGCTTTTATGTTCAACTCTTTAACTCTTACTGGTATTCTGTTCATGAGTGCTTTTTTGATAGCTTCTTTGGTAACAATATCGGTTAGTTGCACTATAATACCCAAAGATATAATATTTGCAACTAATTTATTGCCAATAACCTTGATAGCATCATCTGTAATATGATGCTGGTATACTTTCCCGCTAAAAGATGGGATTTTCAATACATTAGTTGAATCTGCTAGCAATATTCCGTCTTCACTGACATTTTTTATATATTTATCACAAGATTGTTGGGTTAAAGCTAACAATATATCAGATTTAATTACTTTTGGATAATCTATTTTTTCTTTACTAATAATTACTTCTGATCTACTAGCACCACCTCTGGCTTCCGGACCATAAGATTGTGTCTGTGCTACTTCGAAGCCGTCATATACGCCAGCAGCTTCCGCCAAAATTATACCGGCTAAAATCAAACCCTGTCCACCAGATCCACTTAAACAAATTTCTTTTCTTTCTTTATTCATTTCCCCCTCCTTGTTGAGCAATGGCACAAATTTCTTGATATTTTTCAGTATATTCGGGTATGCAAATATCTAAGAATTCACCCATGGGAATTTTATCTTTCTTTTCTTCTGCGGATAATTTGTCCCAGTTCTTTTTGGGTACAGATATACTTTTTATCCACTCCACCATTTTGACAGGAGTCCTTAATTTATTCATCCTACCAAAGGAAATTGGACAATCTGAAAGCATTTCAACAACTGAAAAGCCTTTTTTACTTAAGGCTTTTTTGATAAATCGTATTCCCTGATTTACATTATAAATACTACTTCTTGCCACATATGACGCACCTGCACTGGCGGCTAAAGCAGATATATCAAAATTCTGATCAATGTTTCCGTATGGTGCAGTAGAGCCATATTTGCCTGTGGGAGTCATTGGGGAATATTGTCCTCCGGTCATCCCATATATCATATTGTTAATAATAATGGCAGTTATGTCAATATTGCGTCGTGCTGCGTGAATAAAATGATTACCACCGATAGCTGCACAATCACCATCACCCATTACTGTTATTACCTTTAGTTTGGGATTCCCCATTTTAATGCCAGTAGCAAAAGCCAATGCCCTGCCATGGGTTGTATTCATAGTATTAAAGTCAACGTACCCGGTAATTCTGCTGGAACAGCCAATTCCGGAAACCATTGCTATTTCATCCTTTTCCCAGCCTAAACTATCAATTGCCCTAATCAATGCACCTAAAACAATACCATTACCACATCCCGGACACCAGATATGAGGAAACATCTCTCTTCTAATATATTGTTCAATAACATTTTTCATTGACTCATTTCCTCCTCAATTTTTTCAAGGATTTCAATAGGATTTATCAAATCTCCATCTACCCGATTATAAGATAAAACACGACTCTTACCCTGTGCTGCTCTTTGAACTTCTCTAACCATCTGCCCTAAATTCATCTCTGGTACAATTATCAAGTCTACCTGGCTTGCTAATTTGTTAATTACCTGGTCATCAAAAGGCCATAAGGTAATTAATTTTAATAATCCTAATTTAATCCCTTTTTCTCTTGCTAATTTGACTGTTCTTTGTGCTGCTCTAGCAACAGAGCCATAGGCTACTATTGCTATTTTTGCATCATCTAAAGAAAATTCTTCTTTGATAACAATATCTTTCTTATTCATTTCCACCTTATTCGACAATCTTCTTAAAAAATTATCAATCTCTTTAGCATCAGATGTAGGGTAGCCCTTTTCATTATGAACCAAACCGGTAACGTGATAGCGATAGCCGCTACCAAAATCAGCCATGGGAGGCACCATATCTTCATCTGCTTTAAAAGGTAAAAAATCTTCTTTTTTTACATTAGTTCTTTTTCTATCTATAATTTCCAGTTGCTCCCTGGAAGGAATCTTGACTTTCTCACGCATATGAGCAATAACTTCATCTAATAACAACATAACCGGGGTACGATATTTTTCACTGAAATTAACAGCTTTTATGGTTATTTCCAATATTTCATTTACATCAGAAGGGGCAAGGGCAATCATTGGATGGTCTCCATGGGTACCCCACCTAGCCTGCATTACATCACCCTGGGAAGGCTTTGTGGGCAAACCGGTACTGGGACCACCTCGCTGGGCATTTACAATAACGCATGGGATTTCACCAATAGCAGCAAATCCCATATTCTCCTGTTTTAAGCAAATACCAGGGCCTGAACTTGCCGTCATTGCCTTTAATCCAGTAAGTGAAGCGCCAATTACTGCTGCCATGCTGGCTATTTCATCTTCCATCTGCATAAATTTTCCATCTATTTTAGGCAATCTTCGAGCCATTCCTTCAGCAATTTCCGAAGCAGGTGTAATTGGATAACCAGCAAAAAAACGTACTCCTGCCAAAATTGCTCCTTCTACACACGCCTCATTTCCCTGTAGTATTTTCACAACCTGATTGTCATTTATCATCATTAATCCTCCAAATTCATGTTCTCTGAGCTATTAGTAACAGGCTTTTTTAGTTTTTCTACCCTAATAGCAAAATCAGGACATCTCAATTCACATAACATACAGTGGATACAATCATCAATATTTTCTGCGACTGGATAACCTTTCTCATTTGCTACCAATACTTTCTTGGGGCAATAGTTAATGCAAATTCCACAAGACTTACACCAACTCTCTCTAACGGTTATTACAGTTTCATCATTTTGATATTTTTTTATATCTTGTTTTTGTTGCATAATAATAATCAACTCACCTCTCTCTTTTTAATTTCGAAAATAGTTTTTTTCAAAGTATCTATAGAACCTTTATCAGGTATATACATAAACTCAATTAATGGAGTTGATCTGCCAATAATATCTTGTACTTCTTTCTTTCTGCCAGGAGACACAACGAGAATATCCCGTTTTGAAAGAAATTCTTGCAATTTTTTGTTATCATGTGTGGTAGTATAATTAATACTTTTATATTTTATACCTGCATATTTAATTGATTTAAAAACACGTTCAGCAAATTTTTGGGTTAGACAAACTAAGCCTATCCTCATTTCAGGAGAAGCAACTCTAGCAATGTTCACCATGGTTTCAATCTGGGGGTCAAGTGCAATCGCAATTATTTTTTTATCCTTATCTTTTAAAAATTCCTGAACTTCCTGAAGATGAAAAAATGTAGTGACTACTAAATCAGCATTATCTATTTTAGAAATAAAATTTTCAGGATGATTATACATTTCATCGATTAAGATTGGAATAATATGAATACCAGTACCTAATTCTAATTTTTTTGAAAAATAATAGAGCTGTTCTTGATTACATTCCACAAATGCTATGCTAACATTATTTAGAAGGTGTTTTTTTTCATTCAAACGTTGATTAACCAGATACATAAAATCGTCAACCTGTATATTTAGTTCTAAAGCTTTTTGGATTGCTAAATCAATATTTTTGATTATTGTAGTGCTATTTTCTGGTAACAACCTGGTTTTTGATTGATACCCATTTACGAGAACAAATGTGCCTTTCCCGGAAGTAGAAGACACAATTTTTTCCTGGGCAAGTTCCTTATAGGCCATACTAACAGTATTTCTGCTAACACCTAATTTTATTGATAGTTCTCTTTCAGTGGGCAATTGAGAGCCTTTTTTTATTTGACCTTCGGCAATTAATCTTTTGAAAGATTCCTCTATCTGAAGATAAAGCGGTATTCTACTATTTTGGTCAATCTCTATATCCACTTAAATAATCCTTGTAAAAATGATTGGACTAATTGACTAATTGATTAAACCTTATTCCATATATAGAATACCATATACAAACATTTTGTCAATATTTTTATAATTCTTTCCTGCTACTACACAATAATTTCTTTTGGCTTCAACAATATCTGCATTATCAGGGTAATACCAATAATACCAACTCCAATGATATTTGTTAAAACTTGAGAGGGTATAACACAGAATGCACCAATAAATAACAATATCCTTTCAGTATAAGTAGTTTTTCTAAAAAAGTATCCCTGGGTTGCTCCTGCAAAACCTAATGACATGCACAGGGCAAGCACAATTGCAAAAAAGAGTCTGCCAATATTAAAATCTTCCATAAAATTCCAGGAAATCAATATTGGGTGATAAATAAACATAAAGGGAAGTATATATCCCGGAAGGGCTAACTTCATGGATTCAACTCCAACCTTTAAGGCGGGAGCCCTGGCAATCGCCGCTCCGGCAAAAACCGCTAACATTACAGGAGGTGTTATATCTGCAAGGATCCCATAGTAAAATACAAATAGATGAGGAAGAATCAAGTGCGAATTTTCTGCCATAAGTCTAATTAATGCAGGGGCTATCAATGTTGCCATGATAACATAATTAGCAGTTGTTGGTACACCCATTCCTAACACTAAAGATGATATGGATGCTAAAAATAATGCAATTGGTAATATCCCTCTTGACAAGTTAAAGACAATACCGGTAAATTTTAGGCCTAGTCCTGACATGGTTGTGATTCCCACTATAATCCCTGCAGCGGCACAGGCTACCGCAACAGTCGTTGCAGCCTTTCCGGCATCGGTAACTGCCTCCAATAGTTTTTTAGGAGTCATTCTGGTTTTTTTATTGAACATACTAATCAATAATAAAACTACAATACTGGAAACAACTGATTTTTGGGGAGAATAACCATTAATCAACAAATATATCAAAACAAATATTGGGGCTAACAATATCCAACCAATTTTTAATGTTTTAACTATACTGGGGAGTTGCTCTCTTTTTAATCCCACAAGACCTATGTTTGCAGCCCTAAAATCAACAGCCATAAAGAGAGCTAAATAATAAAATACAGCTGGCAATATTGCCGCTTTTGCTACTTCAATGTAAGGTACACCTAAAAATTCAGCCATGATAAAAGCTGCAGCTCCCATAATAGGAGGCATAATTTGCCCTCCAGTTGAAGCAACAGGTTCCACAGCACCGGCAAAAACAGAACTGTAACCAATATTTTTCATTAACGGTATTGTGAAACTTCCAGTCGTGACCGTATTAGCTGTTGAACTACCTGATATTGTACCCATCATACCGCTCGATAATACCGCTGCCTTGGCTGGTCCTCCTCTGGTATATCCAGTTAATGCTGTTGCAAAATCTATAAAAAATTTACCAGCACCGGTTTTGTTTAAAATTGAACCAAAAAGTATAAAAAGATATACAAAATTTGCTGAAACACCCAAAGGAGTACCAAATATTCCCGCATCAGTTAAATATAAATAATAAGCAACCCTACTTACAGAAAAAGTACCATGAGCAAATCTACCTGGCATATAAGGACCAATTACCAATGCATAAAGTAGGAAAAAAATAGCAACAAACATCAGAGGTGGTCCAACTGCTCTACGAGCAGCTTCTAAGGTAATGACAATAAGTATTACACCTAATATAATATCTAGTTGATTTGGATTGCCTGCACGCCAAACCAATTCATGAATATTGATTAAAATATAAAAGCAAAGTATAATTGACAGGAAAATAAAAATAAAGTCATACCATTGTATTCTGTCCCTTCTTATTTTTGGTGACCTGGCAAATAAAGAAAATGTCATTATTAGAATTAAAGCAAAATGAATAGACCTTTGAATTAAACTAAAGTATGCACCAAACCAACCAGTGTACATGTGAAAAACAAATAAGCCAATTGATGCAATAAAAATAGGAATCATCCAGTAACCTGTTAGATTTCTCTTGGATTTGAATTCAATATCTTCTAAATCTTCTACATTATTATTACTATTATTATCGCTTGATTGATTAGCTTTTTTTATTTCATTATCCGTTTCTTTTTTGCTCACTATTTCTTAAACCTCCTATCTTTTTCTTGGAAAGTACTTCTTAATTTTTTTTCGTTATTTTTAATAATACTAAAATTTTAAAATATTAACCGATATAACCCCCTAGTGTTAATCTATTATTTATTGCTCACTGGGTTTATGCCCTGGTATTTTTTTGTTCAGTTTTTCAGGATAGAAACGGAGATAGTTTTTAAAAGCTTTGATAATGCCTAATTGATCTTAAAGAGGGTTGCTTCATTATCATGGCCACTTTTATTTTATGTTTATGTGCAATTCAATAGATTCACCTCTTTTGGCAAGGGAGCTAAGTGAGTAATTCTTATTTTTTAGTCTTAAATACTGTTCAACAGTATAAGCAACTCTTAGTTGTAACTTTTCCAATTTTTTATTTAATTTTACTACTACCATTTCGTCATCGAAAATTATATCCCTTGACGGATGACACTCCTGTCCGACACCAAACCAGGGATATCTTTCCTCAATTAAATAAATATTGCCGTCATTTCCAATTTTAAACTTATCTATTATTGGATTTAAATCTCGGGAATTCTTATATTCGAGATAAAAAAACTCTTCAGCTTCTACCTTAACTGACAACAGCCTGTCTAAACTATCACTATGAATTATTTCTAAAAAATATTGTTTTTCGTCTTGACAGGCACTTGTTATTGTACCGTTTGAAAAAAATAAATTTATAATTAAAACCCAAAAAGCCAGAGAAATAAAAATTTCTCTGGCTTTTTTTATTTCTTTATTTACGTACAAATTCTCCTAAACCTACTTCTTCAAAATATTTAGCAGCTCCTGGGTGCAAAGGAATAGCTGTCTTTACACCATTCTCCGGAAGCAATAATTTTGCAGATGGATGGACATTATGTAGCTCCTCTGCATTTTCAAAAAGAGTTTTTGTTAAAAGATATGCTATATCTTCATCAATTTCAGCATTTATTACAACATCATTTCCAACCTGGATAGTTGGAACATCCTCATCTTGTCCTTTATATGTTCCAGCTGGAATAACTCCTGCAATATAGTATCCATATTCAGCAGTTAACTTATCAATAATCTCCTGTTCTATCGGTACAAAATATACATCTCTGACTGCCGTTACTTCCTGAACTGCCGATCCCGGGTAGGAAAAATTCCAGAAAAGTGCATCGATATTCCTATCTTTCATTGCTTGTGCTGCTTCTGGCTGGGAATAATAACTTACCCTCATATCATCATAAGTCATTCCTGCTGCTTCTATGATCAATCTTGCCATTGTCTCACAACCACTCCCGGGTGCATCTACTGATACTTTTTTGCCTTTCAAATCTGCTACAGATTTAATCTCAGGGTCAATACTTATGAAATGTTGTGGTGCAGGATACATTGAAAATAGGGCTTTGATCGGTTGTTTGTCATTCTCAAATTGAACCTGTCCATGATAGGCTTTATAAGCAACATCACCCATAGCCATTCCTAACTGAACTTCATTATTTCCAGTCAAACGGCAATTTTCAACAGAGGCTGCTGTAGATTCAGCAGTTGCATCAATATCATCAATTAATCTTGTCCATAAATCAGCCATAGCCCCTCCGAGAGGATAATAAGTACCCCCTGGACTACCTGTACCAAAAGTAATAAAAGTCTGAGCAAATCCATACCCTGATATTGCCAATACCATCACTATCATTGTTAAAAAAATACCTACATTTTTTTTCATTGTTTCCTCCTTAAAATTATTATTTTAAAAATTTGAAAAAAAATATTATTTCTTTATCTCACCCCCTATCTTATTAGATTTTTTAGTATTATCAGTTACCAGTATTGATATTAAAAATTAATAGTAATACCAAATTGTATTATATTCTTCAACATTTTCTCCTCGTTGCTCCAGCTCATTTAAGTAATCTTGAATAACAATGTCACGATAGACATAGGGTTCTACCGGGGCGATCCCCTTTTCCCAGGGATGCCACAGATAGACTCGCTGGCCTTCAGGAGTAAAAGCAATCAGCTCCCTATCCTGCCAGGCTCGAACATGGTTCTTACCCAGACGCGGCACATTAAAGACCGGTTCATCTGTCCGGAAGATACCAGGTATAAGGCGGGCTTCTTCCTTTCGCTCCTGCCATAACCGAGCCACCGGAACCAGGTAATCT
>LDZT01006528.1_pt1 | contig 20384 bp, 13 predicted proteins | sample 615521 | NCBI WGS metagenome assembly LDZT01 (sample SAMN03408292, study PRJNA278302) | terrestrial metagenome | isolation source: oil reservoir sample SB1 | place: USA: Alaska, North Slope, Schrader Bluff formation | collected 2011-09
CTCGATATGACCATTCTTTTTCATGAAATCGTGTATGGGCCGGTGCAAAGCCGGCGGCTCGGCAGCTCACTGGGGGTGAACCTGCTTCCCTACGATGGCAAGTTATGCTCGTTCGACTGTATCTACTGTGAATGTGGATTCAACAGGGATTTCCGTACCAAAACAAAACTGCCCGACAGGGAAAATGTGCGCGCGGCTATAGAGGATAAATTGCAACAGTTGCAAAAGGAGGGCGTGACACCCGATGTGATCACTTTTGCTGGCAACGGAGAACCAACCATGCATCCTGAATTTGCAGGCATCATCGACGATACACTAGAGCTACGTGATCGTTATTTTCCAAGCACAAAGATCAGTGTGCTCTCCAACGGGCTGCACCTCAACAAGAAAGAGGTGCTCGATGCCATGAAAAAGGTGGACAACCCCATCCTGAAACTCGATTCTGCCTTCGACGAGACGGCACGACGCATCGACCGTCCCAACGCCGCCAGCTACAGCGTAAGCCAGCAGGTGGAGCGTTACCGGCTGTTTCAGGGTGATTTCGTGTTACAGTCGATGTTCCTCCGCGGACGATTCGAAGGAAAGGTGATAGACAACACCACAGAGGAGGAGATCTCAGCCTGGTTAGGGCTCGTCAGGACGCTCCGGCCGCGTGAGGTGATGATCTATACCATCGACAGGGAAACGCCCGCCAGAGAGCTTGAAAAAGCTCCGCTGGAACTCCTGCAAAAAATAGCCGAACGGGTAGGGGAGCTTGGGGTCAAAACCATTGTGGCGGGATAAGCTTCGGTCATCAGGCTTTCTCCTTCAATAGAAAGAGATGATAGATTGTATAAGGCAAACCACTGCATTGGAGATGATCAACGGCCATTTGAAACCCAGCAGCACCCCATAGACAATGAATAACGCGCAGGTAATCAGGTTAACCTACCAGATGGGCGTAAGTTGGGTAATTTTTGCCTCCGGAAGATCGATCCATCCCTCTTCAGTAAACAATTCCAGCGTGTCGAAATGTTCCGTAGGATACACAAGGTTGGTGATAACCACGTCACCGTCGGAAGCAAACCATTCTACCGATGACCAGTCGAGGATGATCTTCCAGGTCACCCTCTCTGATTCGATCAGATAGGGTGCATACTGCATCGATGAGAAGAGAGGCGAGAAATCTTCAGAGGTTGCATGCGTCCTGTCTGCATAGTAATATTTTACAATATTGTCATATCCTATCGTGTAATGTTCACCCAGTCGGTTGCTTAACCTGAGGCCAAACTTCCCGGGAAAATCCATCCGGGTCATCTCTGAAACATTAAAGGTGAGTTCAATCTCAACGGGAGAGCCTACAAACATCTTCTCTTCGAAAATACGACTTGATCCGTTGACCTTTAATTTTCTGATCTCATTTGACTTGCCGTATAATTTGCGAAGTTCAGCAACCGGTCTGGAAGTAAGCAGATAGTTGTCTCTTACCTTTCTGAGACCCAACTCGCGGGGTAGGGTAGCCGACCCACTCCAGTGCAGGGTGGGTTGTTCACCGGCATACTCCCAGTTATTCATCCATCCGATCAGCACACGCCTCTCATCAGGCATATTGTTCCAGGTAACTCCTGCATAGTTGTCTTTGCCGTAATCCAGCCAGATGGGTTCTCTCTGAATTGTGGTAAAATGGGTGCCGTCGAAATCGCCTACGAAATACTGTGTACCTGAACCACCAGCGGGATTGCCGGGATTGATATTGACAATCAGCACCCATTTGGTTTCGCCGCTATCATTCATTTTCAGGGGAAAAAGATCCGGACATTCCCATACACCCTCCTTGCTTCCATACCCTTCCCCGAACTCACTTTCAAAGGTCCAGTCCAGGAGATTGACAGAGCTGTAAAACCGAATGGTCTGCCAGGCAGCCACACACATGATCCACCTTTCCGAACCGGGGTGCCACACCACTTTCGGATCACGGAAATCGCGAATACCGGGATTCTTCACCACAGGGTTATTGTCATACTTGGTCCAGCTTCTCCCATTGTCGGTACTGTAGGCGATAGCCTGTTGCTGCACATCAAACTCACGCCCCTCATCCTGTGCTACAGGATCATGATAGGTAAAAAAGGCAATCAGCGGGGGATTGTCCGCTGTCCCCAGTCCCGAGCAGTTCTCACTGTCAGAGACAGCACTCCCGGAGAAGATGTAACCCATACTGTCGGGATAGAGAGCAATGGGGAGATGTTGCCAGTGAATCAGATCATTGCTCACAGCATGACCCCAATGCATCGGTCCCCACATGGAGGAGTAAGGATGATGCTGATAAAAGAGATGATATTCTCCATCGTGGTAAACCAATCCGTTGGGATCATTCATCCAACCTTTCTCAGGTGAAAAATGGATCTGTGGACGGTATTTTTCACTGTAACTACTTCCTGAATCATGCTCCGACTGCTTCTGATGACAGGAAAACATCAGAAAGACAAGTGCGATCAAAGAAAAGTGAATCGTCTTCTTCATTGCTGGTTTTGTAAAAATGGTTGCTTCAGGCTCAAAAAATGTGCCAGCGACTGGTAGCGTTCATAACGAGCCTTGTAGAGCAGACCAACCTCTTGTCGCGGAGTATACCTCTTCAGGCTGCCCTGTTCCATCCGGCCAGTGGCAGACTGCAACGAGTCGAATAGACCCGCTGCCACAGCCGCGCACATCGCCGCACCCAATGCACCTGCCTGTTGTGCGGCAGCCACTTTGATGGGCACCTCCATCACATCGGCCAGGGTCTGCATCACGTAAGGCGACTTCAGAGAAATACCCCCCACCGCAATGACCTCATTCACTTTCACACCCTCTTTTTTCAGATGTTCCATGATGGCACGTGAGCCGAATGCCGTGGCTTCGACCAGGCTCTTGAAGAGTTGTGCCGGCGTGGATCCCAGGGTGATCCCGATAATGCCTCCTTTCAGTGTCTGATCGGCAAAAGGGGAGCGGCGGCCATTCAGCCAGTCGTTGGCAATCGGGTCTGTTTCCGTGAGGGGTAATTTTTCTGCCTCGACAGTAAGCTGCTGCAAAAGGTTACCGGTCAATGCGACCCTCTCTTTCTCCGGAAGGGTATTTGCAGTCCAGGAAAGCAGATCCCTGAACCAGGCATAAATGTCGCCGAAAGCCGATTGTCCCGCTTCCAGTCCGATCAGCCCGGGGATCACGGAGCCATCCACCTGGCCGCTGATCCCCGGGATCAGCTTGTCACCGATATCCTGTTTCGAGGTGGCCACAATGTCGCAGGTGGAGGTACCAATGATCTTCACCATGCTGTTCGCGCGGATGCCGGCACCTACGGCCCCGGCATGTGCATCGAGAATGCCGGCGGAGACCACCACGCTTCGGGGCAATCCGAGCCGCTCAGACCACTCTTCGGTGAGAATCCCGACCGGAGTGTCGCCGGTATGGGTTTCGTCGCTTAAAAGCGCCCTGAATTCGCCCAGCCAAGGATCAAGCTTGGAGAGGAATACTGCCGAGGGGTAACCGCCCCATTCCTCCGCCCACATCCCTTTGTGCCCGGCGGCACAGCGGCTTCTCTTCACCTTCTCAGGCAAGAGGTTGCCGGTCAGCAGTGCCGGCATCCAGTCGCAATGTTCAATCAGGCCGCGGGCATCGCGGCGGATGCGTTCGTTCTGCCGCAGGATATGGAGTGCCTTGGCCCAGAACCATTCCGAGGAGTAGATTCCGCCGGAGCGTGCTGTATAGTCGGTCTCCCACCCATGGGCCAGTCTGTTGATCTCATCTGCCTCGTTGACGGCGGTATGGTCTTTCCATAACACGAACATGGCGTCAGGATCCTTTTCGTACCCGGGCAACAGCGCCAGGGGGATCCCATTCCGGTCGGTCAGACAGGGTGTACTCCCGGTGGTATCGATACCCAGTGCGACGATGTTGTCAATCTCAGTGGGTTTCATCTGCCTCAAAACACCATGAATTGCCTCTTCCAGTGAATCGATATAATCCTGTGGATGCTGGCGATAGCGGTTGGCAGAAGGATCACAATATAATCCTTTTTTCCAGCGGACATAAACGGAGATCGCTGTCGCCAGCTCTTTTCCGGATACGGCGTCAAACGCTACCGCACGACATGAATCGGTACCAAAATCAATACCCATGACTAACTTTTTCATATCCATCTATTTTCCGTTACCCAGCTTCTTGCTCCGGGCAACCGTTAAACTGTAAAAAGCAATGATTAAAAACGCGATAGCCGGCACCCAGTAAGCAAAATTAATACTTCCAGCCTGATCGGAGAGAATTCCCTGAATCTGGGTCAGCAGTGCCGCACCGGCGATCGCCATCACCATGCCTGATCCGGCAATCTTGGTATCTTCACCCAGCCCCCTCATTCCCAATCCGTAGATGGTCGGAAACATCAGCGACATACATCCCGATATTGCCATCAGTGCGTAAACCCCCAAAAAACCCTGTCCGTAAATGGCGATCAGCGACAAAACCACAGCCAAAAGAGAGAGTACAGATAAGAGATTGACCGGACGGATATATTTCATCAGCCAGGTACAAACAAAACGACCGGTAACGAACAATATTAACGACATGATGTAATAGGTGGCACCGGCCTGCTCAGCCGTACGTGGCAGCAGAACATCCAGGCCAATGGCTTCGGTGAATGCATAGAATCCCCCCGCAATGGGCTCCACACCGCGCAATGCCCCAATAATTGTTTCCTGTGAAGGGTTAGCACCCAGGCCTGCAATCACGCCATCGAAATTGAGCTGTTGCATGGCGTAACGAATGATGAACGACCAGACGGCAATCTGAGCACCTACATAGAAGAACTGTGCCACCACGCCCCACACGTAGTTCTTGTTCCGCTTCAACCTTCCCCAGGTTGCTTTCAGATCCAAACTTTTATCGTCGTCCTGTGCTTTGGGCATCCGGGTAAAGTAGATCAACAGAAAGAGCGCCAGCATCACCACGCCAAGGATCAAATAAGCCGTAGTCACGGCATTCAGCTCCCCATTCTGTATGGCAACAAGTTCCGGTCCGCTCAGGGCATCTCTTTCGGCTGCAGTCATGGTATTTAACTGCGACAGTACGAAGATCTGGCTCACCAGCACACCGGTGAGTGCGCCAAAAGGGTTGAACGACTGGGAGAAATTGAGTCTCCTGGTGGCAGTCACCGGATCGCCCAGTGCATAGACGTAGGAGTTGGCCGATGTCTCCAGTACCGATAAACCCGCAAACAGCACGAATATCGCAAACAGATACGTCGCAAAACTCAGCGGTGAACTGATGCTGTTGGCTAACATAGCCGGATAAAACAGGAGGGTACCCGTAATGCATAACCCTAAACCGAGCAAGACACCCGATTTATAGGTATGCTTTTTGATAAAGATGGCGCCGGGCAGTGCGAAGCAGCCGTAACCCAATAAGTAACAGACAACCTGTATCCAGGCAGTGCGCGTATCGGAAAGGCTCATGATGCGCTTGAATGCCGCCAGCATGGTGTCGGTCATGTTATTGGGTACCGCCCAGATGAAAAAGAGGGAGGTGAGAAGGATGAAGGGAAAAATAATCCCTTCAGGAACCAGGCGATGTTTTGCTGAATTTGTGTTCATTTTTTAAAGATGTCAATGTTCTGTATTCAGTTGTCAGCTTTTCTGTTAAAAATATTCTTTACTTTCTCCAGGCTCACACCCAGTAATTTTTCTGAAATAGGGGAGAGGGAAGCCTCATCACCCACGAAATGGTACACATTGTGCTGGTGAGAGAGTGATTCGCCCGGTTTTAAAAAAGCGGCCGGTGAGCAGCTCTCCAGCTCCAGGAATGGGCCCATGATGCTACCATCTTCCAGCGGGCCGTCGTTGTAGGCGTTGAGCGCGTCACCTTTCAGGGGATCTTTCTCCGGGTTCCACTCCTGGTTGAGGTAGGTGGCTTCAGGTTGTGTGGTGAAGGTCATCACGGTAAGCCGCCCCCCGATCGGGTCGTAGTTGGCCGCGATTCCTTTGGTCCTGCGCGCGTTCATCCCCAGCTTGCCCCTCGATTTTCCATCCGTTTTAAAAAAGAGAACCCCATTTTCGTCTACAAGCCGGTCGGCAGGGATTTCGCCGAAATAATCGGAGGTAACAACCCTGCCCAAATCTTTTTCACTCCCTGTTTGATAGGGAATTACCGTCACTGCCGAGTCGGACGGGATAAACATATCGAGCATCCAGATACAAACTGTGCCTGTCTCCGGAGTCCATTCAAAATCATTTTGGTTTGTAATCCTGTTTTCGGTACTGTAGGCCACCATCTTCATCTCTACAGGTAGGGTTAAACCCAGTTCCCTGCTACTTGCCTCCCTGGAGAGCAGATTGATTTGTCGTTCGGCTTTAATTTTTAACTCTGTACCCCGATAGTTTTTCACCTCCATCTCCTTGCTGAACGCAGCCTGTGTGGAAGTTGCATCAGTCAGCTCCCACGCCTCGATATCGATCGGCTTGGGAGTATGCCAGTTGTCATACACCTGTTCCGTTCCCGGTGCAAAGAAGACCGAGTATTGTCCCCCCTCAGGGCCGAGCCAGAAGCGGTTTTCACCACCGAAGCCGTTCATGTGCTCATCCACGATACCGGCATCGAAAAATTTGTAGTTGACAAAGCCGTGGCTGTTTCCCTCCAGGCCGTTAGCCGTAGAAGTGAAAACCTTTGCCTGGTACTTTGCCGAAAGAATCACCTGTGCCTTCTCATCTTCCGATTTCAGGAGGATCAGGCTGTCTTTTTCCGAGAGGTAGTTCAGGTCATACCCGAACGTACCTTTTTCATCATTCATTTCCATAGATTCCGATTTTTTTGCGTTTCCGGTGCAGGAGAGGCTGAAGAGTCCCCCGATCAGCACTGCGGCAACGACTCCTTTGAATTGATTTCGTTTCTTCATGTTGTTGAATATTGTTTCTTCATTCTGTTCATCTTATTATTTTCCCAATCTCTGGAAAATGATCCAGGATGCGGTTATATGCCTCCGCAGCAGCACCGTTCCCCCAGTCATAGATGGTAAATTCACCCATTCCTTCCCCTTCGGGACTGGTTCGTCCCCCGTGACCGTAGTTCTCCATCGTAAAGCCGTAGTCTGCTTCTCCAAAGAAGGGATAAACCTTCTCCCACTGACGGCGCGTGACCGGGTTCTCGGGAGCGTACATCATCACGAAGGAGGCTTTCAGAGCTGCAATACCCCGCTCCCGGTACTCTTCTCTCTCAAGCAGAGCACCATAGCGCAGGATCAGTCCGGCAAAGAGGCTCTGCCGCGAGTCGTTCCACTCACCGTCAGCATTCATTACTCCGAAACCGCCCAGTACGTTCACGTACATGTAGGGTGGTTGCCAGGATGCCTGGGTCATCAGCAACTCATCGAGCGTTCGCTCTCCCAGGGAAAGGTAATATTTGTCACTGGTAAGACGGTAGGCTTCAAACAGTGCTTCTGCCGTCCAGAAGATGGAGAAGTTGTTCTGTTTGTGCATGTTGTTACGGGTTACCTTCTTCCCTACAAGATGGTCTGAACCATAACGGGAGCAGGACCAGTAGGTCTCAAAATCCTCCCACCTGCCGACAGGGATCACCTCGCGGATCACGGCATCCAGTGCCTTCAGTGCCGCCGTGCGATAAGAAGATTCGCCTGTCAGCTCATAGAGCTTCAAGAGAAAGGTGACCGACAGGGATGTCTCGGGCGAGTCATTCAGGTGTTGCATCGGCTGGAGACTGTTCAGATCAAGCCAGCCAGGGAAAAAGCCATCCGTACGCTGTTTTTGCATCAGTGCTGCAGCATAGCGCTCCGCATACCGGAGCAGCCGTTGATCCTGTTCCAGTTCATCGTACCAGCGAAGCATCAGCAAGGCGGTCCAGCTCATGTCGAGGATATGGAAAGGAGCCTCCCGTGGATTCCAGCTGTAGGGGTTCCGGTTGGAATTGCCCCAGTAGGAAGTGTTCCACCCCTTGCTACGGTTGTATTTTTTCCCCTCTTCCAGCACCTCTTCCATCTCCGTGCCGATAAGGCCGTAGAAAAAACCCTCCCGCTGCGGAAAAGAGAGTGCCAATTCCTTGGTCATCCGGGCTTTCTGCAGTAATTGGTCGTTCCCGGTACGCCTGGCATAGCGGTAGAGACCACTCGCGGAACGCAGTGAGCTGAACCAAGCCTGATTCCATATGGAGCGGAACTCGCGTTCGTTCACCCTACCGGAGTAGTTAGGGCTTTGCGTCACGTTAACGATAAAGACCGGAGCCCCCACCTTCCTGCCGTTGAGCGTGAACTCCTGCCAGACGGCATCGGACCAGCTGTTAAATGCCCAGTGATAGGTATGCTCTACGTAGGGTTCCAATGATCCTTCCAATGGATTACCATTTTTGTAGAGCGGTCTTCCCCAGTGACTCCACATAAATTCCAGCGGTTTACGGAACGGGTTTTGAATTGCATCCTCCCCTCTGGAGCTGAGCAGGTAAAAACCAATCTCCACTTCCCCTACCGGATAGGAAGCACCTGGAGTACGCCGGAACAGCACATGATCGTCCACGCTGCTATTGCTCATTCCCAGAATAAGCTTGTTCTGTTCTGCATCCAGGTCAAGATACCACCTCACAGGTGTCCCCTCGCGCATCATGTTGAGGTCCGGAATCAGCGCCAGTACCTGCTGCTCATCCGAAACGATGAGTGCGGGAGAGCGAAAGACATGCTGATCGATGATATGGTGCGGGGTGGGTGTGAGGTGTGGCGACCAGTGAAAGGAGGGTGTGAAGCCGGGGGTCAGCGTCATCTGCCAGTCGTCCTGACGGAATGGCTGATCCAGCCTGAAGGTGAGCTTAACATGCACCATTTCCGGGCTGACAACAGTCACGGTGTGCCTCCCCATCTCATTACCCAGCATGTCGTATATCATTTCGCTAACCGCATCACCGAATGGAAGCGATCTAGCATCGATGCAGCCATGAGTGGGCACCTCTGTTGCAGCTGATCCCTTTAGGTGGGGAAGTAGTAGCAACAGGGAAACAGTCAATAACCAAAAATAGATTTTCATCCTTTTCTCTGTTATTCAATGATCTCTTGCGTGATCAGAATCAATTCAAATAGGTTAGCTTTTCTGTATTCTCTCACCAGAAATGAGAATTGACGAAACTGGTCGGGAAGCATTAGTTCACTTCAAGTTCTTTCCAGGAAGGCAGTGCCGGGAATGAAGCATGCGGTTCGGTCTGGTACCAGAATACGGCGGATGAGATGTCCGACTGTTGGGGCAGGTAACGGCCGCCATGTCTCCAGCCCAGATCCTGGATGGTTATGCGCAAATCTTTTTTGAAACGGATAGGATCCATTATGTGCCACCTGTATAATCCGAAACGTTGTCCTGCCTTGTAGGTCAGATCGGGAGGAAGTACCTGCACCAGTCCTGCATAGGGAGTGGTAAAGGTCGTATATTTTCCACCTCTGTCGAAATTATAGGAGCCACAGAAGTAATCCTCTGTTCCGGTGCCAATGATGGTGGGAAACTGTTTGTCCCCGTCCATAAAGAACTTGATTTCACCTTCTCCCCACCAGCCGTTGTTGTTCACTTGCCAGGCCATATATACCCCTATGTATTGCCCTTCTCCCTTAATGCCATCCACGATGGTGTAATTGGATGTGGCATTCACCTTTGTCCTGCGGAACTGTGTATGGAAGTAGGCGGCGTCATCGGGTACATCGGTCAGCGTGTAGTCGATCTGATAATAGAGGTTCATCGGCTGTTCGTCGTTGACGTTGGTCATTGTGATGCGTGCCTTCTTGCGGAACGGCATGGTCCAGTAACAGTTAAAGGCGCTGCCGGGATTAACCGTTACCGGCAGTGAGTTGAGATGGGCATATTCATTCCATCCCATCCCGAAAAAGTGTCCTACCGGCACCTCTACGGAGGGTTCTGTCTCATCGTCCCAATAAATGCGGATGATAGAGAAACGCCAGTTGCCAGTGGGGGTCATCCAGATATGTTGAATGGCACCGGGCCCGTCAATCTCAGCCATGGTGAATGTCTCACCCGGCTGTATAGTAACATAGGGGTTCACCTTCCATCCCTGTCCCAGGTCACGGGCGGCATGGGTTGCATTGGCGGTATTTCGGGGAGCATTGGGATCGGGTGTAGCCATCCCTCCTTTTCCTTTTTCGCCGGTAAAATTTTCCGGGCTGATCGACCTTGACTCCGCGTTGGATAACCGATAGAGGTTACCCATGTTCATATCCAGACCGTTAAAATTACGATTCTGGGCATTTATCAGTGAAGGGGAAATCACTGCAAATGCGACGAGTGTCAGATAAAATGTTTTTAAATTCATAATCAATAATTTATTTAGTGTGTTAAGTTAAATTTGAACAAATTTATACAATTATCGGATTACTCCATTATATCTTGCTGAAATTATCTGTTTGATCAGGGAAACAGTTGGATCAATCATCTTTTGTTGCACCAACATGAATCCTCTTCACCTCTATCTTACCATAAAGAACGTCAATAGAAGGTGTACCATTTTTCAGTGATACCGTACCAAACCCTTTCTCCGTGGATAGGAAAGTGGTGAAATCACCGATCTTTGAATCGATATAGCGTGTATTGTTAATAAGATTCCGATTATTTTCTCACAATCTCCACGCTACCTGTAAAGGGGTCCGTAAGCAGCGCATGCGCGGTAGTCCGCTCCCTCGTTGTCCGATCCGAAAGCCGACCATGCCGAGGGTCGGAAGATCTTTTCATCATCCACATTATGCATATTCACGGGAATGGAGAGCGCCGAAGCCAGTGTAATCAGATCTGCCCCGATATGTCCATAGCTGATGGCTCCATGATTGGCTCCCCAGTTGTTCATCACCGAATAAACATCCGTGAAACGTCCCTTGCCCGTTATACGCGGAACAAAGAAAGTGGAGGGCCAGGTTTTGTCCGTTCTTTTGTCGATGATATCGAATACGTGACCGGGAAAGGTTGCTGTCCAACCTTCGGCAATCTGCAATACCGGTCCCAATCCTTTTATCAAATTCAGCCGGCACATGGTAACCGGCATCCCCGGTTTGGTCAGAAATTTAGAAGAAAATCCGCCTCCACGCATGTATTCCAACGATGCAGGATGCCAGGTGGTGGCTTCAAGCATTTTTGAAACTTCCTCATCGGTAATTTCCCAGAATGGCTTCATTACGGGATTTCCATCCTTATCCGATTGCTGCCCGGTTCCATCCAATGTGCAAGAACCAGAGTTGATCAGGTGTATGGCCCCATCCTTTAACAACCCATCAGGTTTCCAACCGCTGACCCGCTCAATGGCTTCGGGACTCCAATAGGTGCGCACATCGGCAAAGATCTGCGCTGTATGGGTCAACAGATGGTTGAACAGCATGCTGATACCGTTCAGATGATCGTCCTCGGTGGCAAAGGTGAAAGCTTCACGAATCCCGTTCCAGTCGAAGGAGGAGTTAAGCATTGCTTCTGAAAAGTCGCCATCGGGAAGGAAGTCGGTCCACTGACGCTGACCCTGGAAACCGCCGGCAATGGCATTGTGCCCCAACGCTTCTTCGCCAAACCCCATCTCACCCAATTTTGGGTTGCCGATCATCAGGTCGCGCATGATCAATGTCATCTTTACAACAAATTCCCAATCTTTATCTTTTTGCGCCCTGCTGTGTTTTAGATGTTCCGGATTGAAATCTTCGCCTTCATGCGACATGCAGTTTTCTTTTGTCCAGGCCATCGCCTTTTCAAATTCCTCTTTGTCGTAAATACCAAGCTGAATACGACGAAGAATTTCACTGGCATCCACCTGTTCGGTACGCATACCCAAATACTCCTGCAAAAAATCGGGATTGACCATCGATCCGCCGATTCCCATCGATACCGATCCGATGGCCAGGTACGATTTTCCGCGCATAATGGCAACTGCCAGACCTGCACGGGCGAATCGGAGCAGTTTCTCCTTTACATCTGCCGGGATCTCGGTGTCATTCATGTCCTGCACATCGTGACCGTATATGCCGAAGGCGGGCAACCCTTTCTGGTTGTGTGCCGCCAACACCGCTGCCAGGTAAACAGCTCCCGGTCGTTCAGTACCGTTGAAACCCCATACCGCCTTGGGTATAAGGGGATTCATGTCCATGGTCTCCGAACCGTAACACCAGCAGGGGGTTACGGAAAGCGACAACCCCACGTTCTCCTTCTCAAACTTTTCGGCACACATGGCCGCTTCTTTCACACCGCCGATGCAGCTGTCGGCAATCACACACTCTACCGGACGGCCATCCGGATAGCGTAGGTTCTCTCTGTACAACGCCTCCACACGCTTTGCAAGGTTCATCGTAGTCTCTTCCAGGGATTCCCTGATGCCACCTCGCCGGCCATCAATGATGGGGCGAATACCAATTTTGGGATAAACTTGTTTCATACTTTCTGTTTAATTGTTTCATCCATTATTAAATTAATCGTTTAACTAAATGGATAAATAAATAATATTAATCGTTTAACTTCGTTCACAAAAAATCACACAATTAGTTCAGCATCCAACACAATTTGTTGATCCGGTTTTTCTTTTCTTTCAATCTGACCGATCAGCAGTTCGAAGGCATGTTTGGCCATTTCTTCGATCGGTTGTTTCACATAGGGAACCCGAAAAGGGAACAATAAAATGGCTTCACTCTCATCGAAACACATCACCTGAATATCTTTCTGCACCAGCAATCCCTTTTTAAGCAGGGAACGGATACCGGCAATGGAAATAGAGTTGGTGGCAAAGAAGATAGCATCTACTTTCGGACTCATTTGCAACAACTCTTCAATTGCACCATCCATATCTTCCTGCAGTTTGTTGTAACTTACTTCCTTTATCTTTCCCGTGACATTATGACCTGCTTCCCGCATCGCCTCCAGATATCCCCGTTTTCTTTCGTTGGTATGATACTGATCCTGTTTGTAGGATATAAACGCGGGATTGTTGCATCCCCTGTGAAATAGCTGCCGGGTTGAACGGTAACTGATCTCGAAATTATTGATCATCACCGAAGCAGTATGGATATCGGGATAGATACGGTCGACCAGTACCAACGGTTTCTCTTTTTCAAGAAGTGCTTTCACCATAAACTTGCCTCTTTCTGTTGGGGTGATGATCAGGCCGTCAACCTGCCGTGAATTCAGAAAGGTAATCATCTTCAACATCTCTTCGGGATCCTCGTTGGTATTGCCGATAATCACGGTGTAACCCTGTTGTTCTGCAAAATTCTGAATATGCAAAGCCAGTGTACCAAAAAAAACGTTTGAGATATCCGCTATAATCAAACCAATCGATTTGGAATGACCCATTTTCAATCCCTTGGCCAGGCTGTTGGGTACATAATTCAGCTCAGCAGCTTTTGCCAGAATTTTCTCTGACACATCCTTGCTCACCCGGCCGTTCTGATTCTTACCGTTCAGCACGAGCGAAACCGTTGCTGTTGAAACACCCAGCTCACGGGCTATCACTTTCAAAGATACTCTTTCCACGTAACTTTAATTAACGCAAAAGTAAAAGATTAATCGTTTAATCAAAAATTTTTTAATATGTTTTGCAGCATATTTTATATAAAAAAGGCTTATTTAAAATGATTCTAAGATAATGCTTTTCAGAAATATCACACATTAAACCGGAAATGCATGATGTCCCCATCCTGCACCACATATTCCTTGCCTTCCACATTCATTTTGCCGGCTTCCCTGACAGCATTTTCTGAACCGTAGGCAATGTAATCCTCATATTTAATAACTTCGGCACGAATGAATCCTTTCTCGAAATCCGTATGAATCACGCCGGCACATTGTGGTGCTTTCCACCCTTTGTGAAAGGTCCATGCACGCACCTCCTGCGGTCCTGCAGTAAAGAAAGTCTGTAGGTTCAGAAGTCTGTAGGCCGATTGAATCAAACGACTTACCCCGGATTCTTTCAAACCTATTTCATTCAGGAACATTTCCCTTTCTTCATACGTATCGAACTCAGCGATTTCAGATTCAATTTTGGCAGCTACCACCAAAATCTGGGCATCTTTATTTTTTACGGCTTCACGCACTGCTTCCACATAATGGTTACCGTTTACGGCACTTGCTTCATCCACATTGCATACATACATCACCGGTTTGGCGGTCAACAGATAGAGATCACGGGCCGCCCTGGCTTCCTCTTTTGAATCAAATATGACTGTACGGGCCGATTCACCCCGTATCAGCGCCTCCCTGATCCGTGAATATACTTCGTATGCCAGGCGCGCATCCTTGTCGCCCCCGCTCTTGGCTTGCTTTTCCACTTTATTGATGCGTGCTTCGATGGTTTCCAGGTCTTTCAGTTGCAGTTCCGCATCAATAATCTCCTTGTCCCTTACCGGATCTACCTTTCCATCCACGTGGGTCACATTCTCATCATCGAAACAGCGCAATACATGCAAAATAGCATCGGTCTCCCGAATATTTGCCAAAAATTTATTACCCAATCCTTCACCTTTGCTGGCGCCTTTCACCAGCCCGGCAATGTCCACAATCTCAACCGTGGTGGGTACAATTTTCTGCGGGTGTACCAACTCAGCCAGTTTATTGAGTCGTTCATCTGGGACAGTGATCACACCCACATTGGGTTCGATGGTACAGAAAGGAAAGTTGGCTGCCTGTGCTTTTGCGTTAGACAGACAGTTGAAAAGAGTGGATTTCCCCACGTTGGGAAGTCCCACGATGCCACATTGTAGAGCCATTGATCACAAATATTTGATCCGTTGTTTTGAACCCGAAAGAGTTGCTACGGATGAATGCTTTTACTTTTATTCCGGAGTGCAAAGGTACAAAAAAGAAATGAACCCCCTCAACCAACGCAAATCATCAGGCTCAGTGTAACCAGACAGCCTTATAGACCATACCGCTCCGATATTTCCAGCATCCGTTCGATCGACTTCACCGCCTTCACCCTTACCTGTTCTTCCACAAATATCTCAGGCTGCTCATTTTTCAAACAGAGATAGAGTTTCTCCAATGTGTTCATCTTCATATAGAAACATTCATTGCAGGCACAGGTGGCATCTTCCGGCGGTGCCGGAATAAAAAGCTTATCCGGATTCTCTTTTTGCATTTGATGCAATATACCGGCTTCGGTAGCCACGATAAACTGTTTTTTATCAGAATTGGTGGCAAACTTCAAAATAGAAGAGGTGGAACCCACATGATCCGCTATCTCCAACAGGTATTTCGGACATTCGGGATGCGCGAGCAGCAAAGCATCAGGGTATTCTTTTTTCAATGCAAGAATTCTTTCAAGGGAAAATTGTGCATGTACATGACAAACACCGTCCCACAAAAGCATGTTTCTCCCTGTCAGCTTGTTGATATAATCACCCAAATTCTTATCAGGACCAAAGATTATCTTCTCATCTTGCGGAAGCGACTCCACGATCTGACGGGCATTGGTGGAAGTGACAACGATATCGGTCAACGCTTTCACTGCTGCAGTGGTATTGACATAGGAGATCACCGTGTGTCCAGGGTGCTCAGCTATAAATTTCTTAAATTCGGGCGCGGGACAGCTGTCAGCCAGCGAACAGCCCGCTTTCAGATCCGGAATGAAGACCCGTTTGCCGGGACTCAGAATCTTGGCTGTTTCTCCCATGAAATGAACGCCGCAGAGCACAATGATATCGGCCGTAGTTTTAGCAGCCCATTGCGCCAACGCCAGGCTGTCGCCTACAAAGTCGGCCACATCCTGAATCTCAGCCTCTTGATAATAGTGTGCCAGGATGATCGCATTCTTCTCTTTTCGTAAAAAATTGATCTGTTCTATGATTGATTCTTTCGTCATCTATTTATTATATATTTTTTTTAAAATAAAATGGATAATGATGATTATAATTGGCTGTTGATATTGTTGATCTCTTTTTCTTATATTTTCATCTTACAAAGTTATCATCAATCCTGAATACGTTATCATCAGTTATCAACAATATCAACTCATCTTATCGCTTGATATTTAAGAGCTTGTAAATATTATTCACAGTGGTGGATAAAAAGCAAAGTTAATAAATAATTCTTGGGATCGATAAACCAGCTGTTGAAAAAGCGTGAATATATTTTGCAAAAAAATGAGAAATAAATTTGGCCAGTTCATGACTATTTTTATACCGATAGTCAACTGATCTTTCCAATTATTCTTTTCATCTTTCTGTTTACAGGGTATGCACAAGTTATCAACATTCTTTCTCTTAAGCAGCTCGGATTACTTAAACCGCTATCCAATAAACCATTAAAAAGAGAACCAATTCATTATAGTTTGTTAATCCCTTTCCTTCCGGATAATAAAAGAACAAAGTTTTTTGTATATTTGTTTATCAATCGTGCATATGGTGAAAGATCGGATACAGATATACTTGCTTATATTGCTGATGATGGCAGGAAGCTCCTGCATGTCAACGGTGAAAATTACCTCTGTGGTAGAAAAAGACCCTGAAGGGGATTTTCTGCTCAAGTGGGAAGTGAGTCCTGACCAGGAAGGGAATATTGAAATTTACTCTTCGCTTACCGACAGCTCACTGACCAGTTTTACTCCCGTGACATCACGGAAGATCACCGATCAGGTGATGAGGCTTAACCCTACCGGATCCGGACTACGCGAATATTTCATTCTTCGTGCAGGTGGGGTTTACTCCGGAGTGGTGGCTAACCGCACCATCGACATGAACCAAATCAAAAACTTCCGTGACATCGGCGGTTATTTCACCACCGATAACAGGCAGATGAAATGGGGAGAGATCTATCGGTCGGGTAATCTGAGTAACGCCACCCTTTATGACCAGGAGAAGATCAGACGACTCAATATTCGTACTGTGATTGATTTTCGATCAGAGCGTACTGCAAGTAGATATCCCATCCTGCTTCACCCCTCCATCCGCAAGATTGCCCTTCCACTGATGCCGATGGATGCGCAGAAGCTTGATGAACAGCTCGAAGATGAGCATTTTGACCGCAGCGATGCGATCCGTTATATGCAGGAAGAGTATGTGAACATCCTGGAGAACCATAAGAAACAGTTTGCTGAGATGTTCGATATCCTCACCAACGACAGCAACTACCCGATCCTGTTGAGTGGTTCACTGGGAAAAGATGGGGTAGGACTGGCCACCTACCTGATTCTCTTTGCCATCGGTATTCCACAGAGTTCGCTTGAGGAGGACTATATGCTTTCCAACCAATTCATTGACCCGGAGATGGTGGAGATAGATGCCCGCAACCTCTCCGAACCTTTGCAGGAGGCGGTGACAGCCATGCTCACGGTCAACAGAGCCTACCTCAATTACGCCATCGATCACATCAAACTGAAATATGGTTCGGTGGATAACTACCTGGAGAAAGAGCTGCGGGTCACCAGCGGGAAAAGAAATTTGTTGCGTAAATATTTGCTTTATCAGTTCTAATGATTCTTTATTCGATTTATTTTCATACCTTTGCAGCCGATTTTAAAAAAGAGGTGATTTTTTATCCTGTTTACTGATTTACTGAGCAGTGGTTATCTTCATCAAACAAAAAATCACAGATTGTCATTGAATTTTCTCTCAACTTTTTCAGCATTTACACCGGGTGTCAGGTGCATTATGCAGGTGTTTTCCCTGCAGCATGCCATGACGGTTGTTGGACCAGCTTTTGTAAATAGATGTGTGGAGTGTGGGGAAAGCGCAATTGATCCACACTTTAAAACAGTTTTACAAAAATGAGTACATTTCAAGAGTTGGGAGTGATTCCCGAAATTCAACGTGCCGTTACCGAGCTGGGCTTTGAACAACCTATGCCGGTGCAGAGCGAGGTGATCCCCCGCCTGCTGGCACAGACCCGCGACATCATCGCCCTGGCGCAGACCGGCACCGGCAAGACTGCCGCCTTTGGTATCCCCGTGATTCAGAAGATCAACGTGAAGCAGCGTACGCCGCAGACGCTGATCCTCTGTCCCACACGTGAGCTCTGCCTGCAGATCGCGGGCGACCTGACCGACTTCTCTGCCTACGTGGAGGATATCAAGATCCTGCCGGTCTATGGCGGCTCCAGTATCGAGAGCCAGATACGCACCCTAAAACGGGGAGTGCACATCATCGTAGCCACCCCCGGGCGGTTGATCGATCTGATCAAACGCAAGACGGTCTCCCTGGGCGATGTACACACCGTGGTGCTGGATGAGGCTGATGAGATGCTCAACATGGGTTTCTCGGAAGATATCGATGAGATCCTTTCGCACCTGCCCGACAGCCGCAGCATGCTTCTCTTCTCGGCCACCATGCCGAAAGAGATCGAGAAGATCACCCGCAAGTATATGCAGAATCCACTGGAGATCACAATCGGCCGCAAGAACGAGGGTGCCGAGAATGTGCGCCACCTCTACTTCATGGTGCACGCCAAAGACAAATATCTGGCATTGAAACGGATCGTGGACTACTACCCCAACATCTACGGGATCATCTTCTGCCGCACCCGCAAGGAGACGCAGGAGATCGCCGACAAGCTGCTGCAGGACGGATACGATGCCGATGCGTTGCACGGCGATCTTTCACAGGCACAGCGTGACTATGTGATGAGCAAGTACCGGAATCACAACCTGCAGCTGCTGGTAGCCACCGACGTGGCTGCTCGTGGTCTCGATGTGGATGACGTGACCCACATCATCAACTTCGGTTTGCCTGACGACTATGAAGTATATACCCACCGAAGTGGCCGCACCGGCAGGGCCGGCAAGACCGGCACCTCGATTGCCATCATCCACACCAAGGAGAAAGGGAAGGTGGTACAGATTGAAAAGCTGATCAACAAGAAGTTTGAGAAGCGGGAGGTTCCCAGGGGAGACGTGATCTGCGAGAAGCAACTCTTTAACTTCGTGGACAAGATTGAGAAAGTGAAAGTAAACGAGGCAGAGATCGAACGGTTGCTCCCCTCCATCTTCCGTAAGCTGGAGTGGCTGGAAAAAGAGGATATCATCAAGCGGATGGTTTCACTGGAGTTCAACCGGCTGATTGAGTACTACCAGCAGGCGGAGGAGATCGATGAGCCAAAGGAGGGCTCCTCCCGTGGACAGAAAAAGGAATTCAGCGGTAAGCGGGGCAATGATCGTGACGGTGGTAGCCGCCAGCCGGAAAAAGGCTATGCCCGCCTTTTTATCAACGTGGGCAAGATGGATGGCATCAATCCTGCTACCCTGATGGGTTTTATCAACGACCATGTGAAAGGGAAAGTTCCGGTGGGTCGTATCGATCTGTTGAAGAGCTTCTCGTTTTTCGAAGTGCCTGAAGATTATGCTTCCAATGTGATCAAATCGTTCAAGGGGATGTACCTCGAAGACCGGAAACTACAGGTACACTTTGCACAGGAAGAGGATCAGCCCGCGCGGGAGAAGAAGAAGTTTTATGACAAAGAATTCAGCAGTAAGGGGAAGAAAAAGAAACCCCGGTATTGACCGGCATGCATGATATTATGAATCAAGCGGGAGTTCCATCCCGCTTTTTTTGTGCCCTGAAAAAACTTAATAAAAAAGTAACCGAATCGTAGCCACTCTGTAACAATAATGAAGGAACTTTGTCGCGAAATATGAATCGGATGAAAGTAAATTTTTTATGGTTATCAATGGTCACGCTCTTCTTGCTGACATCATTGTCAGCAACAGTGGCCCAGACAGGAACCATTAAGGGCAGCATCGTTGACGGCACCACCGGTGAGCCGCTGATCGGTGCCTCAGTGCTCGTGGAAGGAACCACCTCCGGTGCTGCGGCGGACTTGGATGGCAACTTTGTCATCAACGGCATGTCTCCGGGAATTTACTCGCTGCGTGCCACCTACATTGCCTACCGACCGTTGGTGATCAGGGAGGTGAAGGTGGAAGCGGGTAAGGAAACAGAGTTGCAGATCGCCATGGAGACCGAGGAGGTGACCCTCGACGAGGTGGAAGTAGTGGCACGCGCCAACAGGGAGAGCGAGAATATTTTGTTGCTGGAACAGAAGAAGGCACTGGTTGCCACACAGGCCGTAGGTGCGAGAGAACTCTCCCGGAAAGGTATTGGAAATGCTGAATCGGCTGTAGCCCAGATATCGGGGATCTCAAAGCAGGAAGGTGTTAAGAATGTATTCGTCAGGGGGCTGGGTGACCGCTACAACGCTACGATGCTCAACGGGTTCCCGATTCCTTCTGAAGATCCGGAGTACAAAAACATTGCATTGGAATTTTTTGGAACCGACATTATCCAAAATATTGGTGTAAACAAGGTGTTTAGCGGAAGAAATGCCGGTGATGTGGGCGGTGCGATTATTGATATTGCTTCAAAGGAACTCATGGGTGACAAGGCTTTTGGCATAGAAGTGGAAGGTGGACTCAATTCTACCGTCTTCTCGAATGAT
>LDZT01000024.1_pt1 | contig 20238 bp, 6 predicted proteins | sample 615521 | NCBI WGS metagenome assembly LDZT01 (sample SAMN03408292, study PRJNA278302) | terrestrial metagenome | isolation source: oil reservoir sample SB1 | place: USA: Alaska, North Slope, Schrader Bluff formation | collected 2011-09
GGCGGATAAGGAGGTTTTCGCGAATCTAGAGACGGAGTATCTTGTCGAGACAGGCACCTACCCTGAAGGGATAGCTGAGATTCCAGGCGCCGGCTGGAAGCCCAAAGGCTCTTCTTTTTCTTACGAGTCAAGTGATTCAATCGGGTATAACTTCTCGCACTGGGAAGTGAACGGTGAGCGCGTTGATGGAAGGGTAATCGCCCTGGAAACGAACAGCCCGATGATGATTGTCGCGGTCTATAAGAGCAAGGAAGAGTCAACGCTTGAGGTTCTCTCGGATCCTGCGGGCTTGGTCTTCAATCTCAATTCCGGAACCTATTCATCACCGAAAAGTTTCGTTTTTGAGAAGGGCACTTCCGTTCAAATCTCATTCCCTGCTTTGCAGGAGAAGGACGTAGATGCGGACTTGGTTGGAAACGATACTAGATACATATTCTCAAAATGGGCAGATGGATCGACAACGAATGCAAAGACCTTTGAACTTGGAGCCGATACTGGGCTAAGAGCTATTTACACAACTGAGTTTCTTGTAGACGTATCATCTGAGTTTACTGAGATTGACGGAAGCGGCTGGCATAAAAAGGGAAGTACGCTTAATCTTGCAGCTCCTGAGGTCTCAGGGTTCAGATTTGCCATGTGGCTGGTAAATGGGAGCGCAATTGAGCAAAACTTTATAGCAGTGACGATTGACTCGCCGAAGAAGATCGTTGCAGTGTACGAGAAGATTGAGGAAACAAATAAGACTTTGAGAGTCTCGACAACTCCCGAAGGACTATTGATAAAGCTAGATAACAAACAGACTGTGTCTCCATTCGAGATATCTGCTGCAGAAGGAACCTCGCACTCCTTCTCAGTCATCTCGCCACAAGAGAAAGACTTATCGAATCTTGTTACGGGCACGGATGTAAGATACGTGTTCTCCTCCTGGAATGACGGGATAATTTCTTTGAACAGAACGGTGAAGCTGGATTCAGACTTCTCCTTTACTGCGAACATGGACAAAGAATTAAAGGTAGAAACTTCGACTCAACCTGCAGGTGTAGTTCAGATAAGCGGTTCCGGTTGGTACTATGAAGGCAGTAGCATCACGCTGAAAGCGAGTTCAGTGGCGGGATATAATTTCATGTACTGGGTCATCAATGGAGTTAATGCGGGCGACAGCTCCTCTCTTGATTATGTCGTATCCGAGCCCCTTTCTGTGAAAGCCGTCTATAATTCTATTCCTGTTGTCTCTTTTGAAGATATCAGCATTACCAAAGGAGACACTCTGAGATTGACCCTTACCGATTATGCAAGCGATAAAGATGGCGACACCCTCGAGTATTCACTCGTTAGCGGACCGGGGTCAATATCTGATGGTACATACACAGTTGATTCTTCGCTAATAAGTTATGGAAAGCATGACATATCAATCAGGGTAAGCGATGGTAGAGGCGGGTCAGTTACGGGGATGTTTACGTTGACCGTAATCGAAGAGAATAATGCGCCAACGGCTCCCAATACGCCGTTTCCTGTTAGTGGTTCGGTCGATCAAGAACTAAGCGTAACGCTCTCATGGGAATGTGTGGATCCAGACGGTGATGCTTTGGTCTATGACGTCTACTTTGGAACCTCTTCAAGTCCGGCCAATGTGGCCTCCGGCATTTCTTCCAACACCTGGCAGACCGGTGAGCTGACAGAAGGAGCAACCTACTACTGGAGAGTAGTTGCAAAAGACACTAAAGGAGCCACTTCCGAGAGTCAAATTTGGAACTTCACTACAAGGAACAGCGTTCCAGCTGACGGTGTGGACAAAGTCGGACCTGTGTATTCCGGGAACGTCTTGCTGGTCAGCAACGAAAGTACGAACGCCTATTCCTATGAGAACACGGGTTCACTTTCTGAGAGTTTCTTACAGACTGCTTCGGTACAGGAAGGTCTGCCTCTTGAAGCGTACGCAATGAATCCGATTCTCCCTGAACCTGACGGATTGACTCTTGACATGCTAGTTGATTCTTCGGGGCAGTTTGAGATTGCAAGCGTGGGAAGCACCTCAGAGTTCTGGGTCTACAATTACAAGACTAACCAGACGGAGAAGTTGACCGCTACGCTCCAATACGTCGGATCACAGTCGGAAATCTGGGTTGAAAACACAGATGAAATAACTCTTACCTATGCACAGCAGCTTGGCAGCGAATTTGATAATGTGATCTATCCGCTTGTAACGAGTTATTTCTACAGCCCTTCCGACGTGGACGGAAACGGTAGAGTAAAGATACTCTGTTTTGACATAAAGGACAATTTTGAGACGACAGGTTCCTATTATGCTGGATACTTCAGTTCGGGAGATCTTTATAATCATTCAACTTCCAACAAGGGCGAGATCTTCTACATCGATACCTATCCAACAATGCACTATCCAAAGACCAACCCTATAGATGTGTCAAGAGCGTTCTCGACTATAGCTCATGAGTTTCAGCACATGGTCAACTACAACCGAAACATCCTTGTTGAGAGAGGCTTTTCCATGCCTGATTGGTTAAACGAAGGACTTTCGATGGCCGCGGAACACCTTTACACAGGAGTGTTAACCCGCAGAATTTCTTATTTCAACAACTCAACAAGAATTCGCGACGGTCATTCAGTCCTTTACTGGGGCGACAATGGAGACACTTTATCGAGCTATGCTTTATCATATATCTTTCTTCAATACATAAGAGCTCAGGCAGGGAGTGATAATGTATTCAAGGACATTCTCCTTAGCAGCGACAATTCGGCGAATACAGTTACATCAGCCCTGTCAAAGTACGGCGTGAACAAAAGTCTTGGAGAGCTGCTTACTGATTTCAGGATTGCTCTGGTTCTCAAAAACGGCTCAGGACCTTACGGATTCCGAGGCGACGGTGATTTCAACTCAGTAGCGGTTCAGTTCTATTCTGGAGGATCTAAGGATCTCAGAGGGGGAAGCGCTGTTTACAAAGCTATCAATCCGAGTTTCACGGATCCGGGTAATTCGGGAAGTTCCATACAGTATGTCGGAATATGCAACTAGCATGGTAATTGTGAGCACGATAAAATAACAGAAAACCCTCCCGGTTAGGGAGGGTTTCGCTTAATCCATCTGCTCACATTTGTTTGGCCACTTCGGCATGAGCTGCAAGTTTTAAATCAGTTCCGTCGGCCCATACATTATTGATCCTAAAAATATAGGTCAGCTCACCGGAAGGCGAAATTTTGGGTTGACCGTTATCGCCACTCTGATGCCCTAATTGTCCAGGAGCAGCGGTTGTTGGATTCGACTCACCAACGTAAAGATGAGCCTTAAGAATCACCCATCCGCGTTCGTCTATCGTTTTGTACTGCACATATAGACTTTCAGAATCGCTGTACACCTCAACGTATCCCACGAGAGTTCCCTTGTTCGTATCGTTTTGTCCGGCGCCTGCCCAGAGTTCGTGTCGAGAGTTATTCTGACCAACCTTGTAGTCGAATACCCAGCCCCAGTTACTCGAAATTCCAAGCTGTATAAAAGTTGTGTCACCCTTTGCCCAGGCGGTTTCGGGGTCGGTAGGAGTCAGCTTTGTTTTTATTTCAACTACTTCATCGTCACTGTCGTATTCTTCATCCATACCGCTCTTGTATATGGTGACAGTGTTGTCCAGATAATAGCCTTCGAGATTCTCTTCGGCTTCCTCGTTTTTCACAGTTATTGTGTAACTGGTCTTCCAGGTATTGGAATTTGCCTGTACCCAATCAGCGTGGTTTATTATGTCGTCCCAGCTTCTATCTTCTTCGTCTGGATCAACTGAGAATCCATAATCCTTGAAATCTGAGAAGTTAGTGAACACATCTTCCACATCTGCACTCGGGTTTATATATTTCTCTTCTGGATTACCGGGTACGAACTCCTTATCGTTATCGGCAGAGTATGAACCGCTGGTCGCTGTGGCCAGGACCCTGAACTTGCTCTTGCCTGTCGGATCGAAGTTGAATTCGTAATCTTCTTCTTCGCCGGCTCCAACTTCCATATCTCCAAGATTTAACGGTCCCTTGCTCTGGATGTCTTTCCATTCTCCGTCATAGTACTGGAGAGTTATGGCAAGCAATACACCTTCCGCTTTGAGAGAGCCCATATTCTCGACCGTTGCCTTGCCGGTGATTGTGGCCAGGGCCGTTGTCTTTTCAACTGATCTGGTGGCGGTCAATGTGTATTCGAAGTCTTCCTCTTCACCTATTGAAAGCTCTGCTGAGGAAGGATCGACGCTCTTGTCTATCTCCCAGCCGTATCTCACAGTCTCTTCCCAGCCGAATTCTCCACTTACTTCTACCGTAAGTTCGAGAATATCTTCTGATTCCTGCGGAACTGTTATTATCACAAGCGCATCGTCTGAGTGCTCGGTCTTGCTGTCATATTCGGTGAGTGTAGCATTGTTTGTCAAGAAATACGTGCCTTGCGCTGCACTTTTATTCTCTATCCTAATGCTGTAAACGTATTTAGTGTTAGTGCTTATATCTGTGGGCCAAGAGGGGTGACTCACAATATTAGTCATGCTAAAACCAGAATCTTTGATATTGCCCAAAAGATCATCTACATTCGCTTGTTCATCGTACTTCTTTGTGATGTTAGGATAACGAGGTCCCGAATGATCACTCGTGTCCTGCGTGGGGAAAGGACCATCTGCTTTGACATAAGCAGTGACCCTGTAGAACTTGCCTTCTATAGGTGTAAAACCAGGTATTGAGAAAGGATATGTATGTTTTTCACCACTGGAGAAAGAGTCCTTGGAAGAAGTGTCCACTGAGACGGTAGCTCCTTCTGTACTCCAATCGCTGCCATTCATACTTGATTCGAGCTGCACATGGATTTTAAGGTTATCAGCCGTAGTAATACCCGCACTGGTAAACAAGACTTCCACCTCTCCGGTTAGGCCATGATCATCAGAACCTGAAGCGACTGGAGTCTCAAGCCTTGTGGCGGAAAGTGTATAAGTAAATGTCTGAGATGCTCCTTGAGTAAGCGTCACGCTATCAGGAAGAACACGCTTTTCGAGCTCCCAATTGTATTCGATTTCCCTGTTCCACATAATTTCGTGTGTTGTTGTGGCTTGAAGGGTTCCTGAATCCTCACTTCCCCCAATCACGCTAATTTGCACTACGGCGTTGTCAACTCTCTTATCTTTTGTGTCTGATTCGGTAAGAGTTGCCGTGTTTGTCAACCAGTATTCTCCTGCCTGAAGCTGCTCAGTGCTTCTAATAGTGACGAAATATGTCTTCGTAGCCAGTGAGGTGTCGACAATATTCCATGGCCAGCCTGCACTGGAATGATTCAAAACTTCAAAACCCATAGGAGGAAATGGTTGATCTTCAACTGTGGCATTGGCATCCAAAGGTTGCATCTCAGCGGGTTCGGGCATCAAGAACGTCTCATACACAAGTGTTGTCGGGAAATTATCCGAAGTTATCTTCATCGATACTCTAATGCAATCTCCCTCATTACCACTGAACGAAAAAGCAAAGGGAACACTTTTGTATCCAGGATCAATGTCCCCGAGGCTTCTTTTTTTCGGGCTGCCGATATCCTCCCATGTCGCCCCAACCGCCTTCTGCAGCTGCAGTTCCACCTTAACGTTCTTGGCAGTTGCATCGCCTGAATTAAGAACGCCAGCTGAACCAGAGATTGAAAAAGTTGTACCTTCCTTGAGAGGCAATCTCTTTGCCTCAAGAATGTATTCAATCTGCTTCTCAGTGGCGCTGTTCGAAGGGAAATTGGGAACTACTGTTGGACTTGCAGTTTTTGTTAGTATCCAGTCATATTCTCCTGATTTGCTTCCCTTGGCATTTCCATCAATGAATCCGTTCAGCCAAGGATCTTTCTGCCCGTTCTCGTTGAAGTATGTTACATGGAATCTGCAGACGCCGTGTTCGTATCGCCAGATCTCCTTTCTGAGAACGTTGATTTCAACTTCTTTCTCAAGAAAGAGATTTGTTGCGAAGTAGAACTTAGTAGTGTCTTCATCTATGAAGGTACCCACATCTACTCGGTAGGTAAAAGAAGAACTCTTGGGATTCACCGTTACGTGATCTGTAAGGTCTGACTTGTCAAGAGTTCCGTCACTGTTACTATCGAGGTCGGCAAGCTCCTTTGCGTATCCCAACCACATCTCCGTGAGCTTCCAGCCCTTCTCAAGAACATGTGTCACAACGAGCTCATTAGTCTCGTAATCAACCCAATAGGTCATCTTCCCTATGAATTCGCCATCAACAGCGACCTTTTCTGCCGGCGCCTTGATGAAGAATACATATTCGCCAGAGGCTTCCTGAAGGGAGAAGAAGAAATTATCAGAATATTCCTCATTTCCTAGATTTATCACCTCAACACTCTGTTGAGGCTGGAAACAACCGCTTAAAGCAAAAACCAACAGCACCATTAATGCTAAGAATGAAAAGGACTTTCTCATTACAACACCTCCCTAAAAACGAAAACCCACCCCAAAAATAACAAGCTAATCGGTCGATCAAAGTTATCTAGACTTATTCTATATCATCGGAAGAAGAAAATCATACGAACGCTACACTATGACAAGTAATTTTACAGTTACTCACAGATGAACGAGACATTAAGATCATTTTGATTTGAAAAACCTGTCCTTTTCTCAGTAGGATGAGGTAATGGTTATAATTAGAGTCAGACAGCATCATGTATGCAATTTGCGAGTAGTCCTTAAGAGCTAATCGGTGAGAAGAGAATAGGGATTAATCACATACATTGCCTGCATGTAATAAGCAATCGATAGACATAATCAACTTATACAATATGAACATATGACTTTGTGATCGATTACATAAGTGGATTTCAGTTCCGATAGAAGATTGTTAACTTACTGATCGAAATCATTATGGGGATTTCCTGTTATCGAACTGCAGAAAATCAACATGGTTTCTTTCATTTGTTTGTGTTGTTTTACGTTCTTCAGCGGATTAAAAAGGCAAGTAGCTTAGCTAAATCTCAGTAAATGGTGAGATTCCAGAGAAACTTTCATCGAACGGAATAAATACCGAAGAGGGCGATATCAATCAAACTAGAACCAACAGAATCGTCATTATCAAAGTCGCAAAGAGTTGAAAACATATCCCAGGTTTCGTCACCGTATTTTGTGAAGTACTTCTCGGAGAAGATTTGACGATCAGACTCATCGAATAGTCCATCACCGTTAATATCTTCGGGATTGGTTTTGCTGTCGATGAAACTCTCCATAATACTACCGTCTGAATATTCAGCAGTTAGAAGCGCGCTTTCAAGAATCGATGTTTTTGAGTTGCCACTGGACAAAATGGTAACAACTGCTCCGGGGAGGAATTCATCCGATTCAACTGAAACCAGTGAAAGCTTTATCTGAAAGCCATCTGCAGAGCTAGTTATTTCTCTTCGAGTTTCATCAAACCTTTCGCTAACTATGATGTCATCGATCTGGACACTATCCAATTCGAATAACAGCAGAATAGATGCGATTGGTGTTTCAGTTTCGATCAGCTTAAGAGCCATAATTCCATTTCCGTTTTCACTAATAACCGTATCGAACAACACGAATTCCGTCTTCCTTGAGCCTAGGTCTAGATAAATCTCATTGTCGTGATAAGAGATCGATGAAAGCTCTAGCCCACTTAGAGATTCATCATACCAGTTTGAGTTTGGGGTTGTTTCTGAGCTGACTGAGGTGTTATTTGACGAACCCGGGTAAGGATCACCGTCGTCTCCCCTGTTCTCGCGCGATGAGGGATCCATCAGGTCATCCCTTCCGTCGGCTTGAAGCAGATAAACCTGCTTGCGCTCTCCGCTATTCCCATAAACGGCATCGTCGATATGATATATGAGGAGTCCTTCTCCCGGTAAGGCGTAGTCAAATCCGGATTTCGCTCTATTTTCAAGGAGGAAATACTCCTTCGGTCTGCTACTATTAGAGAACTTAAGAAGCCTGCCGCCGACCTTCACATCTTCGAGAAAGAAATCTCCAGAGAGCTTAGAAATCTCTAGCGGTTCCGACCAACCCAGTTTCGTTTTGGACCACGCCGAGAAGTGGGCGGGCATGTCGCCCGGTCTATCAACATAGTTCCAGCAACCGTAAGCCATCATTCCCCAGTATCCGATTCCCCACGTTGCCCCGGAATAGTCATAGAGGTCAGGCAGACCAAAGAGATGACCTGTCTCATGTGCCATTACACCAATTGTCGCAATCCCTTTCACCGGATCTCCACCGTCTTCTGTAGGCCAGTCCACCCTCTCCGGCTGAATTGTGAAGAGATCTGCGGTTACTCCATCATTTGTCTCGTAATTGAACAATCTCGACTGAAAAGACCAGATGTCCAGCTGATCTCCAGAGAGTTCTCTTCCCATTCCCTCATGAATAACGATTATCATATCGACAACCCCGTCATCATTACTATCATAATGGGAGAACTCGATATCCTCGTTGGCCTTTGAAATAGCTTCCCTCACGAGTTCGAATTCATTCTCTGAATAATAGTCCTTTGGTTCTTCGGCAGTGTACCAGCCGTACACTTCTCCGGACAGATTTAACGAGCCATTAGACACTTCGCTATAATAGTCTCTCACAGAACCCAAGGGAGCGAGTTCAGGGTAAGAGGAGAAGATGATCTCTTCGAAGTCTTCTACATGGTACGTATGGGGGTAATCGGGGTAATCGATTAGTATCACCGGTATCCTGATAGTTCCTTCTGAAAGCACTGCGGCATCCCGGAATTCATAAGCGCTCTGTAGACTAAAATTCAGTGATTCGCAAAGCTGATGGGGTTCAAATGAAGAAATGCCGATAGGCTGATCAATTCCTTTCAGGAGATCTGATCTCAGTATCTCACCGTCGACAAATACTCCATAATGCCAGAAACGGCTCAGAAGATCTTGCTTTAGAGGCCTTCCGTATAGATCAAGGATAAAGTTTTGATACTCATCGCCATACTGCATGAATTCGATTCGGGTACCGTCAGGCTGATAAGCTGTAATCACTCCGCCAAAACTGGGCGCTCCGGTGAGAACCGTTGAAAAAAGAACAGTGGCGATGATGCATAGAAGAAAGAATCTGCCGATCATCTGACGGCTACCTCAACAGTTGATGAAAGTGTCTTAATCTTCACAACCGACAAATCATTATCCAGAGCAAAATTCGAATTAATCCTCAAATCACCGCTCTCATTGGCGCGAATCTCAATTTCAATGAAAAAATCCCTAGTGACTTCTTGCTGATTGTAAGGGAAAGCCCCGTGAATGATTACCTTTGAATCGATATGGCTTCCTGCAATCAAGGTCAACCCATCCAAATTTGATTCTAGATTCGTTATCTCAACTCCTCCAGAGACTTCGAGCACTACTTCGAAAACATAGACCTCGCTAAAATTCCTCGCAATCAACCTGATTGAAGAAGTCCAACCTTCTTGGACTGTGATAATCGATCTTTCAAAAGCTAATTCAGCCACTTCCGAAGGCTTCTTTATGACCCAGCACCCGGAGGTCAGCAGAAGAAGCGCAATTAAGAGTACGAAAAGACGACAGACATGATTGAAATTCATTAAGTGTCTAGTAGCAGTAGATTCACTATACATGAAATCATTATACATTACTTTGTCGTCACGATAAGCAAACATGAGCCAGAGTTTTCACCACAAATGGCCTCCTATAGTAATTTTGACGGGAAGATACCCAGCGTGCAAATCATCTAATGACTCTCAACTGAGTTGACTATTATTAACGATCTCGATCTCCTCGTTGAAGGAGCATAGGTGAATGCTTACACAGTTCAGACCAGCCCATGCTTTTTCATCATAAACACCCTTTCGCGAACCGGTCCGCGCAGCTGATTGTGATTGACGAATTAGGAGACTGTTACTAGTTAAAGGGCAAATCTAGGTATACTTGGTGTATAATAATTCTCATGAAGGTCGGTCGAAGCGATAATCTGTTCTTAATATGATGTGGTTCAAAATATACCTCGTAATTGAAATGAGGCTTTGATTCGCTTGAAGAAGCGGTTTACTCCTTGAAATAGTTTGACATGTGGTTATTAGAAATGGTACAATATTCTCGATTCATCTTGTTTCTAACGGTTTCAGTGTGGTATATAATATTTGAGGTCATGTGTTATTTGCAGAATTCATACTGTTACCTGTTCATCTGTTCGGGATTGTTCAAAGCGCTTTTTAGTTATATGTGAGTCTCTATATGTTCTTTAGCAAATACTTTTCACAACCAAACGCCTTATAGGGGGTGTGTGCAGTGGCAAAGAAACTTTTGAAACTTACTACATTGCTGTCTGTGGTGCTCATTGTGTTTTTACTTACTGGTTGTCCCAAGCCAGAAGTATATTACACATTGACAGTTGATAAAGACGGCGGTGGAAGCGGTATAGTGACCCAAAGTCCCGAGCCTGGAGAAAAGGGATATTTGAAGGGAACAAAGGTTACACTTACCCCAGATCCTGATGAAGGATCGGAATTTGTTAATTGGCTAGTCGGAGAGGACGTAAAGACAGACAATCCTCTCGAAATCACAATGAATTCTGACATGACGGTTACGGCCGTTTTTGTGGTGAAGGAAGGTCAATTCACCTTGACGGTTGCTAAAGCCGGAGATGGCGGTGGTACTGTTAATCCGCCAGTGGGAGACCACCAGTATGACGAAGGGCAAGTAGTGACGCTAACTGCTGAAGCTGACGAGGACAGCGTCTTTGACAAGTGGGTTGTAGATGATGTCGTTTTCTTTGACGCTACGGTGGTCGCAACAATGACGAAAGACATTCTCGCAACCGCTCATTTTGATCTCAAACCTGGGGTGGGTCCTCAGATTATACTGGAGTGGAAAGCAGGAGATCTCATGGTTCTGGCCGCTCCTTGTACGGCACCTGAGGACGGGATTGGCTTCCAGTATCTTGTCCGCGAGTCTGAGAATCCGTTAACTGCTGCATCATGGAGCATAGTGAAGGGTGAAGAGGTCGTTTACGGGCCTGTTGTCATTCCCGCTTCGAAATTCGGCAACTCATGGTCCTCAGCGGTGCTGGAGTCAATGCTTGGAGCCAACCCTGCCGGAGGCGTCTACTCCTTGACTATGACTGCGACAGAGACAGGTGGAATATCGAAGACCGAGAAGATCGACTTCTATGTTCACACTGATGAAGCAGCTATCGATGGAGTTGACTTCGCTGGCGAGATAGTCATGTTCAAGGAAAAAGCTGTCCTTACCGGGAATGAAGCTACTCTCGAGGCAACGATAACCCTTGATTCGAAGGCAAGAGTGAGGATTTACGCTTACGGAGGAATTTGGGACTGTGAGAGCAAAGACAACGCTCTTCTTTTCGATGGGATTATCACTAGAGATGCTTCGTCCACTGAGAAAGAGACCTTCGACCTTGATCTGACCACACTAAAGGCAGATGTCGATTATAAAACGCTGAGAATTATCATCTATAACGAAATCTGTGGGACGATGCCATGTAACTACTGTCCAGATGATGAGAAGGACATTGCGCTTGTCTTCGACAAAGATATTGCTCTTGATTGTGTGCCTTGCACATGTGAGCCCTGTGGACCTTGCTGGAAGGGCTTCTTCGATCCAGGTGTCAGGATAAGCAATCTGCTCTTCTCTGACGAGGACTTCTACAAAGTGACGGCGACAATCAACGGTGAGACAGTCCCGGCAACTGCTTTCATGGATCCTGAAGTTGATGGCGACGATATCATCGTTAGAATTGCAGTCGCCGGAAGCGATTTCCCGGAGCTTGCTGGAGATGCGCTCATCGAATGGACTGTTACGACATTTACAGGCCAGGAGGTAGTTAAAGTATGTGACGAGGACTTCGACTTCGTTGCACCAGAAGTTGATATCCTTCTCGAATGTGACTGCGATGCAACTACCACTGTAGTTCCGATTCAGTTCACTGATGATGCCGGCCTAAAGGAAGCCAAGGTCTGGTTTGATGAATCGGTTTCTGGATTAATCAAGAAAGTCTCGTTTGATGCCACACCAACGGGTCAATCTACGACAACATTCACATCTGGGTTCGATTTAGGATGGAAGTTCCCTGCGACAGATATGATATACGATGTTATTGCAACCATTGAACTTGACCCTGCCAAGATCGTCAGCCCGACGCTCGGCGGCAGCTACACTGTCTATGCATATGCAGAAGACACATCATGCAACATAAGCGATGTGGCAAGCGAAACCTGTGCGATAGACTTCGTGCCTCCAACGATAACCTACTTTGGTCTCGACTGTGTAGGTACAGATTGTGACATCTGTAATGCCACCCAGACTACCTTGGTATGGCACATAAGAGATGTCAACTTTGACTATGCAGAGATAAGTGTAAACTACGGAAATCTCTGTTCTGATGGTCAGTGTGGCAACACATTTATAACCGAATCCACGGATGGAACGGTACTTTGGGAATTCCCGTCTGCGAATTGCAGAGAGATAACTGCCACAATCAAAGCAGTAGATGACTGTGAGAACGAGAGTTCTAAGACAATTAAGTTCGACGTTGACAACGTACCTCCAAAGCTCGATCTCGAATGGTGCGTCGAACCTGAAACATGTGACGCGACGTTCGCAAGATTCAGCTGGACGATGGAAGATCCTTGCACTCCTACTGTTTACTTCGATACGTGGATTCCGATTGGACAGCTTGACTATGTGGTCATGGAGAATGGTAAAGAAGTGTTGTATCCTTATACTCCTGATGGAACGACCACAAAGAGTGGAATAATTCAGTGGAGCTGGGAGAACTGTGTCTTTGATTGTACAGAACTCACGATTTTCGCAACTGCTGAAGATTACAGATGCGAGAACTCCAAAGAAGCGAGTTTGACAACAGATGTGGAGATTGACAAATTGCTTCCTGGAGCATTCTTGCTTGTTGATGGTGAAGAAGCTTTCGGTGTAGGAGATGTCTATTACGATGGGCAAGAATATCCAAGCTGTGACGCGACTTGCGTTTGGGTAAACTGGGTTGTATTTGAAAACTGTCTGGAGTCATTTGAAATCTGGTCGAACTATCCTTCAGTATGCGAAACGGGGGGAACGGGTGAGTATCTTGAGGATGAATACCTGCTTTTGTCCTGGCCCGGTATGCCTGTAAACACTGAAAGTGGTTGGGTTTACAATACCCACTGTAGCATAAATAATCTTGGAGCAGAGTACATAGACACTGGTACAGGTCTGGATAGTGAGTTAAATGGTTATGGTTACAGGCAGCCTGTTAAAGCCTATTGGGGATCGATAAAGGTCTGTCTGCCCTCCAATCTCGACTGTGAAGATTTCGTAGCAACTATCACAGCAGTGCAGACTTGTAAGCCTGACCTTGAAGATCCAGAGACCTATACTTCTGTTGATGACGATTCTGCTCAGATCGACAGGAAGCCTCCGGAGATTCTCACGTTCGATTGGTTGACGGTTCCGACTGCTTGCGCTACGGAAGCAACCGTCACAATAGAGGCATACGACGGTTCATTCATTGGCAAGACTTCTGTGGATGCTTACATCGAAGGTGAAATGGTATATGAAGACGGAAAGGTGGTCCCACTCGGTGGCGGTGGTGGAGATCTAGTTTCTCTGACAATTGACGGAGAGACTGGTATTGCAACAGGTACTTACTGGTACACAAATACTAATATTAACTGTGCAACAATAGTGGCAACGCTAACTGTTGGTGATATTTGCTGCAGAGGTGTAGATCCGAATCTGTCTGTTAAGAGACTAGAGATCGATATAGACAACGTCAAACCTAAAGTCAATGATTTCTACTTCGCAACTGGTGAGGATACTGGTGAACAATTAACGGGTCTAGTTTCTGGCGCAGATTGGAGTATGAAAGTAGATGATTCTGATTCTGCTTCGTTGACAGCGTGTGGCACTGACTTCGTTTACCTTTACTGGGATGCAGACGATGTTTCTGTAACCGACGAGTCTACCGGGTGCTATGACGGTGTAAAGATTCTCATGGAGAAGGGCGATGGAACAGTAGATGAAGTTGAGTCCTCCGCAGCAACTGGGACAGTTAAGTGGGAGTTTGGCGAAGTTGCTGGGGATACGTTGCTGGCAACGATTACAGCACAGCAGGCAAACGGGTGTCTGGAAAGCGATCCTGTGACCGTAAGAGCTTACGTGAGCAATGCGGGACCGAAGTTCGTTGCGCTCCGCTTCCAGGTACCTCACTCTCCTCCAAGCTCTGATCCTGTCCTCGGTACCATTTGGGTTGACTTCAACGTGCCAATTGACACTACAGATGCAACAGCCAACATCTGGAGATGGGACGACCTAAGCGAAACATGGATGCTTGAGACGTTAGTTGATGGATCTCCATGGAGCTGGAGTGGAGGCATCACTGGTGACACGGTAGTAGACGCTAAGAGAGCACAGCTCGTGAACGAGACTGCTGGAACGGGTTATCCCATAGTTCTTGATGGACTTTACAAGCTGGAGCTTTACTCGATCAAGTCTGTAGATGGGATTTGTGACGGAAGATACATCGATCCGAATCCGCTTGTGAGAACAGGTACTGGAAGGATCACAGCTCCTGAGTTTTGATTAACTGGATTTTGATCTAGACGTATGGAGACCCTCCTTAGCGAGGGTCTCCGTTTTTTGGTATTGGATATTGAACGGCCCCTTGACAATGTGCTGACTAGGAAGAAACGGTATTTTAAAAAAGACATTTTTCCAGGTTTCGCTCGAATATAATCAAGAGTTCGGAGCCGACAAGAGAGTCTACCTAGATTCAGAAGTATTATATAATTGATTGTCTCTAATCCTTAAGATGGGGAGGATTCCGGGCTTGAATTCAAAGTCATTTTGTCTAATGGTATTGTGTGTTGTTTCATTAGTATTGTCAGGATGCTTTGGGGGTTTTTTGGCACCGCTGAATCTTGAGATTCCTGATCAAAGAATACTTGCGGGTGAAACTTTACTCTTGAACCTCAAGCAGTTTGTCAACTGTAAAGACAGTGATGATCTTGTTTTCCGAATTGTCTCTGGAGTCGGCATTATCGACGGTGATGTTTACAGTTATCTCCCCGCTCTGGATGAGAGCGGGCTGTACGAAGTTCAGATATCCGTGAATGGCAGCAAGGATAGAGAATCGAGTTGCGTTTTCGAGATCGTAGTTGACCCCATTTATTGCAAAATCACTTTGAACGCTTCACCCCTTGAAGGGGGAGTTACATCTGGAGGAGGGATCTTTCAATACGGAGACATGGGTACGGTTCAGGCAACTCCAAGTCAAGGATACAGTTTCTCGGGATGGTATGAGGAAAACAACTGTTTGGCTTCGACGACTACGTTCACCTTCTTTGTAGAAAGAGACGCGACATTAGTGGCTTGCTTTTTTGAGGAGAAATATCACGTCATTAGAGAAGTAAATGGAAATGGGAGTATTGAAATATCTCCCGATAAAGAGAGTTACTCTTTTGGAGAGAAAATCATTCTGACAGCCCATCCCTCTTATGGCTGGAAGTTTTCGGAATGGGTGGTTGATGGTACTCGCTTTACTGATGAATCGATCGTAGTAGTAGTGGACGGTGACAAGTCAGTATATGCATCATTTGAACGAGAGGAGTTTGCTCTGAACATTTCGATAAGTGGAAATGGTAGCGTCTCCTGTTCACCTGCCTCTTCCGGTTGTGTATATGAGTATGAGACACTTGTAGAGATTGTGTCTGTACCATCTGCAGGATGGGAATTCGAGATGTGGCAAGGAGATCTAGACGGATTCGATAATCCGGGGAAAATTATCATGGACTCGGAGAAACACGTGACAGCTGTTTTCGTCAAAAGGGAGTATCTGGTCGAGGTTACTGCGGACCCACCTGCCGGGGGAGTTGTCGAAGGCGGTGGTTGTTATTCTAGTGGAAGCGAAGTTGAGATTGTGGCGGTTCCAAATTCCGGATATAGGTTCAAGGAGTGGAGCGAGAATGGTGCAACGTTCTCCAGAGAAAACAAGATAAATTTAATAGTATCGCGTAATTTCGAGCTTACTGCGCATTTTGAGGTGGATAATGCCGTTCCTGTCGTCGAAAAGCTCAATGGTCCCGAAGGAAAGGTTGAGAAAAGCAAGGTAGGGTTTGTGTGGAATGGAACTGACCCCGATGGGTTTATTGAAAGATATGAGTACAGAAAAGATGGAGGGAACTGGATAGACATTGCCACCAAGACTTATTTCAACTGGAGCGGGTACTCGGAGGGGCCGCACACCTTTGAAGTAAGAGCCCGGGACAATCAAGGCGCTTATTCCGAGACAGTAGGCTGGAGTTTCGTTTACGTTCCTGCTTATACTGAACAAGGGGCATTCAAAGTAGCAAACTCATGGGGAACTGGCGGGTGGGAAAACATTCCTGATGGGTTCATATTCATTACGTATGAAGCTATGAAGCAGAATGAAGTTCTTTGTTTTGTTTTGGATCCCAGAGATAACTATGAGCCCAGAGCGATTGCTGTCTTCGAGATCTCTCATCCATTGAGAGAAGAATGCAAGATCTGGGTAGGAGTAGGTGATCCAGCCAATCCGTTAAAACTCAAGAGCTTCGATGATTTCTATTATCGTGGGGGTGGCTGGCCGTATCCAGCCAACAAGATGGCCCTCGATATCACCGAGTTGCTGCCATTGGATGAGAACACAGTTTTTCTCAAAGTCTTTGATGGAGGATCAATGGTTACCGGAGTTATAAGTCATTTCTCCGTCGAGGTATATGACAACTATCCTTCTGGATCTCCTGTTCAGATATTCTTTGCTGTCGAGACTCCAAAGGATACTATGAACGGTTCGTATGTTAGCGTAAGCATCAACGATGTCTCGGTCTCATCTACGAGCATTGGCTCTTCCTTTGCATCTACAGGACTCTCGACTTCTCTTCTTTTGAAAATGAAGGAGACGCTTGGAACCTATGAAGAAGGTGTTGACTACAACGAGATAATCGAAGGACATGGAACAGGTTTGAGGCCTCCATCGGAAGAAGAATGGCGAGCGATCGAGAGTTCTTGGTATGAAATTTTAGGCTTTTCAACTCAAGATGGCCTCCCTTATTCAGTTGATAATTCAGGATCCGTGTACTTTCCACCTATAGGAAATCAAGGAAGCGAAGGTTCTTGTGTCGCCTTCTCTTTGGGCTACTATACATCGACATTCTATGAGGCCCGTGACAGAAACTGGAATCTCTCAGGGGCTGCCTGGGAGGGGGGCTTCTATGGGGCTCCTTCAGACTCATATCAAGACAGAATATTCAGCCCTGATTTTGTCTATCACCAGATAAATGGAGGTAGAGACACGGGCTGTTCATATGTTGATGCAATGAATCTCATCGCTAAACTTGGAATATGTAGCTGGAGAAGGATGCCATACAGTGTAAGCGATCACACTTCATGGCCATCAGAGAATGCCTGGAGGGAGGCACCGAGGTATAGAAGCCGCAATGAGACTGTGGGAGTAATTTCTGTTGAGGATGATCAGGATATCAATGCCCTCAAGTCATACATTAGCTCGGGTTATTTGATCTCGATTTCAATAGATGCCAGCAAGTATGCTGCTCTGACGGCAAACGATGTGTGGAACACGAAAAACTATACGAACCCAAACACAAATCACGCAAATACTATCGTGGGATATAACGACAATTTTGACGGCATCAAGTAGAAATTCGAAGAGTCTTTCTGGGGAAGATTTCTGAGTGTCTTGGCTCATTCCTGAATACTTTCGGAACCTGGGATACCAGTCGCTGAGATTACTTGGAATCAGGTAATAGATGAGTTGTGCAGGTAATCGCTTGTTAGTGCCAGTTTAGTTCACAGGGTTTCGTTCCGTGTTTAAGATTGTCGGTTTTTTGGGCGATTGCCTGAATGTGATTCTATGCAAAACTTGACACTTGAAAAAACCCGTCAGTACATTTAGCAGTACAGATACAATCTTCTCCAATCCAATTCCCTACATATCCAGAGCGCATTGTGAGCATAATCACAAACATGGTATAATTTTTTAAAGTCCCTCAAGGAGTGATGCTCATGCGTAATGGCCAGGCTTTGAAGAGTGTTTCTTTGGTCGTGTTAATTCTGATTGTGATTATGGTTTCTTCGTGCAATTCTTCCGGATCGTTTGAAGTTGTGATTCCTGATCAGAACGTTAGGCAGCATGAAACGCTCAGAGTCGATCTTTCAAGGTTTGTCTCGGATAGCAAGAGCGATATGCTCTTCTCGTTACAACAAGGACCCGGAAGGATTGTCGGTTCGACTTATGAGCTGACGCCTGGATCAGATCTATCGGGACGCGTTGAAGTGTCTCTTAGAATCAGAAACACCAAGGGAAATGACGGCAATTCGTCCTTCTTTGTCAACATTGCCGAAGCCAAACTGGCTGAGTCAGGCAGGAGCGAGTTTGACTTCAACGTTCCCCGGCAGTATGCAGAGGTTGGAGATATCGTTAGGATCGGGCTTAGTGGATTCAGATCGACTCCGGATATTCTTGAGTTTGAGATCCTTGAGGCCAATGAGTCTTTGAATGCTACTATCGAGAACGGAGTGCTCACTCTGAAGCCATCAGACGGCGCCGTCGAGGAATCGGCCCTGGTCATAAGGGCTTCTGATGGCGAAAGATTTGTGGATTTTCAGGTGCCTTACCTTGTCAGAAGAAGAAACCTTGCCCCAATCCTCAGTATAGGCGATCAGACTGTTGTCGAGGGAGATTCCGTCAGAGTTGATCTCTCGATCGGAGCAAGAGACCCTGATGGAGAGATCGTGGGATACGAGATCCTCGGCGGGCCGGGAACTGTTAGCGAGCGAGGCATATACATACTGACCGCTCCTTACGGTTCGAGCGGAACGCATACAGTAACAATAGAGGTGGAGGATGACAGGGGTGGGCTCGGTCGCGGGTCGTTCAGGGTCCACGTAATGCCATCCGATTCATCTGAGAGGAGAACGCTCATCGTTGGCGGCGAGGATGCACTTTATACTTCTATTCAGTCCGCGATTGACCAGGCAAGAGATGGAGATGTCGTTCTTGTCATGCCCGGCGAATACAATGAAAACCTGATCGTCAACAAAGCAATAGAGCTTAGAGGATCATCGCGAGACAGTGTCGTTCTTAGAGGCCCAAGTCAAAATGCTCCGGTGATAATGGTCAGGACCGGGAATGGGTTCATGATTTCTGGAATGACTGTTGAAAGCAACTTAACCACGATTCAGGTTTCGAGGATTACCGGCACCATAGTCGACTGTCATGTTGTGGGCGGTCGCTTTGCTGTTTCGTACAGCGGCATTGACAGTTCTACTCTAATGGTCAAGAATTGCTCTTTCTCTTCGTTGCCGGATGCTGAAGGCCAAATAAACTCTCGATTGACAGGTCTTTATGCGTATGGCAGTGGAAGCGTGAAAATTGAGGGGTGTGATTTTGTCAGGTCGGGTACGGGAGTATATATTACCAACGACACAAAATATGAGATTAAGGACAGTGTGTTCACAGAGAACCGAATTGCGATCTCTCTCGGGGGAAACGTTGACGGAAGGATTTCCGACAACAGAATTACTGGAAGCCTTGAAAATGGGCTTCTTATCAACTCGGTCGGAGTGACTGAAGTGACAAACAATATGTTCTATAAGAATGCAATACACGGTCTTGACCTTTATCTTAGCATGTGTACCGATTGCGGCTGTGGTGGAAAGGTGTTCAATGGTACGGTAAACGGGTATGGGAATATCTTCGACAGTACGGAAGGAATCTGCCCTCAGAATCATCCATGGCCTGAGAACTTCTATGTGGTTGATGAGCTTCTCGGAATAACGGGGACGTAAAGTGAATGAGGAGTCGGATTGAGTTGCCCGAGTTGAAGTGCCGTAAACGGCTGTCAATTGTGATAGTTCTTCTGGTACTCTCGACTACCTGTCTGGGAGTCATCGAGATTGACTTTTTCGGAGTTTCGACATGCCAGGAATGTCTTGAAGCCGAGATGATGATAGACAGTCTAAGGTACGAGGTCAAAGAAGCTGTCTTGGTCAACAAGTTCATGCTTAGCGAGGCCAAGAATCAGGAGCTTAAGCTGAAGTACGCCAAGGTATACGGGTTATCTGAAAGCGAATTTGATCTTTACCCAATGATATTCATAGGGAAGGACGCCTTCACACCTTCAAATACCACACCGGACAGTCTACTTGAAAGCATGATCAACTACTCTCAAGAAGAGAGAGATAAGAAGCTCGAAGAGATAGAGGCT